>JACCDV010139693.1_pt1 | contig 43089 bp, 36 predicted proteins | sample 7446131 | NCBI WGS metagenome assembly JACCDV01 (sample SAMN15323448, study PRJNA562643) | freshwater metagenome | isolation source: river surface water | place: USA:Blue River Watershed | collected 2017-08-17
GCGAAGCGCGGATCGCTGGCGAGATCAGGCTGCTGCAGCACCTTGTCGCAGAACACCACCCATTCGCGTTCATTCTGCAAGCCCAGCATCACGGTCTTGCCATCACCCGCCGGGAACGGGCCATACGGATAGATGGTCGCGTGCGCGGCGCCTGCGCGCACCGGCGGCGTCGCCCCCTTGTACGCGTAATACAGCGGAAAGCTCATCCACTCGGCCATTGCCTCCAGCATCGAGATATCGAGACCGCAGCCCTTACCGGTACGGCCGCGCTGAATCAGCGCGGCGAGGATATTGGTATACGCATACATGCCGGCGGCGATGTCAGCAATCGATGCGCCTGCCTTCGCCGGCTCATCGGCGGTACCGGTCACGGACAGGAAGCCAGATTCGCTCTGGATCAGCAAGTCATAGGCTTTCTTGTCGCGATACGGGCCATCGGCACCGTACCCGGAAATGTCGCACACGATCAGCTTCGGAAAGCGATCCTTCAATGCGTCATACGACAGGCCCAGCCGCGCTGCCGCGCCGGGTGCGAGGTTCTGTACCAGCACGTCGGCTTTGTCGAGCAGGCGCTCGAGAATCACCTTTGCTTCGTCATGCTTCACATCGAGCGTCAGGCTCTCCTTCGAGCGGTTGGTCCACACGAAATGCGATGCGAGGCCATCGACCCGCTTGTCATACGCGCGAGCGAAATCACCGACGCCGGGACGCTCGACTTTGATCACGCGTGCACCGAGGTCGGCCAGCTGGCGGGTGCAGAACGGCGCGGCAATCGCATGTTCGAGAGTGATGACGGTGATACCGTCCAATGGCCGCATGATGAATCCTTCCTTGTTTCTTGTTGCAATGTGGGGTTGATCAGTTCAGCGTCGCCTCGGCCTGCATCGCCAGTTCGCCGCGCGCATTCGCCGCCCACAGCGTTGCAGAACGACCGTCGGCGGACAGCTTGCCGTGCAGGCTGAAGCGCTCGATGTCGAACAGCGGGCTCACCGCACGGAAGCTGAAGGAACGCAGCGCACACGCCGGCAATTCCCGGCGCAGCAAGTCCACCAGCAGCGTCGCGACCAGCGGGCCATGCACAATCAGTCCGGCATAGCCTTCAACGCCGGTGGCATAGCTGCGATCGTAATGGATGCGGTGGCCATTGAAGGTCAGCGCGGAGTAACGAAACAGCAGCACCGGGTCCGGCTCGATCACGCGGGTCCATTGTGCATCGTCGGGCGCCGGTTTGCCGGCAGCCGGGCGTCCATGGGTTTTTGCGCTGCTTTGTGTGCTGCTTTGTGCACTGTTTTGTCCGTTGCTGTGGCCGCCAGCGGGCAGCGCCAGTTCGCGGTACACGATGTCATGTTCTTCGTAGATGCAGGGCCGACCATGCTGCGTGATTGTGTGCGCCACCGTCACGAAGGCCAGCGGACCGCTGCTGCCCTGTTTCACGTTCACATCGAGGATGGTCGAAGTCTTGTCAGCCGGGGCGCCCAGCAGCAGCGGCGCGTCGAAGCGCAGACGGCCACCGGCCCACATGCGGCGTGGCAGCGGCACCGGCGGCAGGAAGCCACCGCGCTTCGCATGCCCGTCCTGCCCCAGGCCCGACATCGGAACCACCGACCAGAAATAAATCCAGTGCCACAGCGGTGGCAGCGCCGCGCCGTCAGGCAGACGCTCGTCGCGGTCCAGCGTCGCCGCCAGCGCATTGGCAGCCGCCGCGGCGATCAGGCCCTGTGCGGTTTCGCTGCGGCCTGTCCATTGCTTCAGCTGGTCGATATCGATGTCAGTCATGGGCGGCCATTGTCCGGCAGGGTCCGGACCCGGGCAATTTTGAATTGACGAAGGCGGAATTGAGGGTTCGCAGGCGCGGGTTTTCAGGGCTGGCCGCTGCGCGGGGTGCGCCGACCCGCGTCACCAGGACTTCTTGCTGCCGGCCGATGCATAGATCTCGGAAATGATGTCGCCGAAGGCCGGATCGCGCACTTCGTCGAAGCGGAATTTGCGTCGGCGGTCGCCCATCAGGTCGCGCAACTGACGGCCGCTCCAGCCGCTGACTTCTTCCATCCGGATCAGCAGCTCGGGGGTGACCGGAATCTCGCCCATGCGCACCAGCCGTATCAGCGCGCCCGGCACCTCGAGCTTGCGCGCCAGCCCGACGTCGGTACGCAGCTTCAGCTGGCCGCGCAGCGCATTGAACAAACGCCCGGGATCATAGCCATCGGTCAGTGCGGCGGACGTGGGTCGGGTACGGGTCGTCATCGGTCGGAAGGCTGGCCAGGGTTGCTCGGCAGTGTCGTCACAGGGGCAATGCAGGCTGCGAGGACGACAAGCATTGCATGGTTTGCTGGGGCGGCAAAGGCCGCAAGGGCGACAAGCTGATGCCGGATTATCCCATGCACCCCAACCGATGACCGGTTGGCCCTATTGATTTCTGGAACAGGTTTGTCGCAGGTCTGGGATTGCGCGAATAGTGATTTCCGACGGCAATGAATTGCTTGAACAGCAGAAATCTTTATTCCACGCCGGGAACCGTGAGGCTGAAACCTACCGGCTCGGGATGGCTGTCGACCGCGCCGGCGGTATGACAAATGCTGAGCTTGCCGCGGCGCGGACGCGCGGCCGCACCCGAACACTCGCCTTCGGCGCTGGCCACCAGCGACTTCAGCAATTCGACGGCCGCATCGGCCACTGTCGCATCGGGATTTTTTTCGCAGTAGTCTTCCAGCGCATCGATGATCACGCCATTCGACTGATTGGCCAGCAAATCCACATTGCGGGCGCGCAGATTGGCCGAGCTGAGAAAGCCCAGCACCCAGCTGTCGCTGGCGAGCTTGGCATCGTCATCGGACGCGAGGTAGGAATCGCACGCATTGTTGCCGCTGCCGGCCAGCACTGCACCCGCATGGGCCACGCTGACGGCAGCATCCGCGCACAGCAGCGCAACCGCCACGATGGCGCCCGCCAGTCCGGCCGGCAGGCGCAGGCACCAGCCTCGTGGCGCATCCGCGCCCGATGTGTATGAAGCTGCAGCCATTCACCCTCCCTGTCGTCCTTGGCGCCCCTGTGCGCCGCATGGAAATTGATTCTACTGGCTGTCGGCAAAGCCTGCGCGACGGCCCCGCCGCGAGGCGATCGCAGCCCGACGGTCCGCAGGGCTATAATCGCGCCAAAGCTGCAGATGTGAGCGCGCCGCGCGCTGCATCCGCGGCCTTTTTGCCTTTACGCTAACGACCGACCTGTCATCCATGCAGCATCTCCCTCCCGGCGCAGAGTTCAACGCAGGCGCCCGCGGATCCCTCTCCGATGGTTTTTCTCGTGCAGGTCTGGCCCCCGCGCTCTGGCTCGGCGTTGCGATGCTGGCCTGGCTATTGTCCACCATCTGGGTGCGGCCGCTGGCGCTGCCGGATGAGGGGCGCTATGCCGGCGTCGCGTGGGAGATGGTGCGCTCCGGCCAATGGCTGACGCCGACGCTGGACGGCCTACCCTATTTCCACAAGCCGCCGATGTTCTACTGGCTGACCGCGATCGCGATCAAGCTGTTCGGCTTCGCCGAGTGGTCAGTGCGTGTCGCGTCGCTGACCGGCGCCCTGGTGGCAGCCGGCGCGACCTGGCGGCTGATGCATCGCTGGATGTCGCCATCGGCGGCCTGGTGGGGCATGGTGGTCGCGGCAACGCTGCCGCTGTTCTATGGCGGCGCGCAGTATGCGAACCACGACATGCTGGTGGCCGGTTTCATCTGCGGCGCGATCGCGTTTGCCGCCGATGCGCTGCTGTCGCGCGAGGCGGGTCTGCACTGGCGCGCCAGCCTGTTGCTGGCCTGGGCCTGCATGGCACTGGGCTTTCTGTCCAAGGGACTGATCGGCATCGTGCTGCCGTCGGGCGTGATCTTCTTCTGGCTGCTGCTGACGCGCCGCCCGCTGTGGCTGCTGCGCCTGTTCTGGTGGCCGGCGCCCCTGCTGTTCATCGCGATCGCCGCGCCCTGGTTCGTGCTGATGCAGTTGAAGTTCCCGGAATTCTTCGATTACTTCTTCATCCACCAGCATTTCGAGCGCTTCTCGCAGAAGGGCTTCAACAACAACCAGCCGTTCTGGTTCTATCCGGCCGCGCTGACCGTGCTGTGCCTGCCGTGGACGCCGGCCATCATTACCCGCACCCGCGTCGGCGCCGCGCGCGACGCTGCGCATCGCGCCGTGCGACTCCTGTTGTGGACCTGGGTGGTGGTGATCCTCGGCTTCTTTTCCTTGCCGGCCTCCAAGCTGATCGGCTATGCGCTGCCGACCGTGCCTGCGCTGGCCGCGCTCGCAGGCGAGGCGATCGCCGGCTGGCAGCGCCGCTGGCTGCGGGTTGCTTTTGCGGTGACGGCAGCGGTGCTGTGCATGGTCGCGGTGGTGCTGATCAGCCGCGCAGAGACCGTGTCGTCCAAGGCGCTGGCCGAGGCCTGGCGTGCGCAGGCGCGCCCCGGCGACGGCCTGGTGTCGCTGCGGCTCTACCGTTTCGATTTCCCGATCTATGCGCAACTGCGCGAGCCGCTGCCGGTCTACCACGCATGGGATGATCCGGCGCTGGCCGCACAGGACAGCTGGCCGCGCGAACTGATCGACGCTGCCGAATTCGATCCGGCGCTCGGCAAGCAGGTGCTGCGGCCGGTCAGCCAGTTCAATGCCGAGCTGTGCGCGCATGACGTGACCTGGGTGATTGCACGCAAGGGTGACGGCGAACCGGGACTGAAGGATGCCGTCGCCGTCGCCGAGAACGAGATGTATGCGCTGATGCGCGTGGAACGCAGCAAGCTGGCCTGCCCCTGATCGGATGCGCGCGTGGTCCGATGCGCTGATGATTTGATGATCTTCTGATCTGATGTTGTGCGAATGCCGAATCGCAGCGTGTTGATGCAGACCCGAATTGTCAGGCATGCAGATCATTCGGCGGGCCACGAGAACAGAACCAATAACAAACCGTCATGGAGAGCACCATGTCCGACCTGAATCGCCTGGCCGCCGCCGTTGCCGTTGCGCTGGCCACCACCCTCACGACGCTTGCATCGTTCACCGCGCCGCCTGCACGCGCGCAAGCGCTGCCCGAGGGCGTGAATGCAGAGCTCGCGCAATCCACGCGCAGCATCGCGAATGACTTGCTGAACCAGCTGGGCGCAAAGCTGAAGGCTTCGATGTCGACCGATGGCCCGGTGGGCGCGGTCAGCGTCTGCAAGGAGGTCGCGCCGGCGATCGCGAAAGACCTGTCCGCGAAAAATCAGGCACAGGTGACCCGCGTCGGCACCCGCGTGCGCAACCCGGCCATGGGGGTACCGAATGCATGGCAAAAGGCGGCACTGACGGATTTCGAACAACGGCTCGCGAATGGCGAGAAGCCGGCCGACATCGAACACTGGAGCGTCGGCACCGCCGCCGATGGTCGGCGCGAGCTGCGCTATGCGAAAGCGATTGCGGTGCAGCCTATGTGCGTGACCTGCCACGGCAGCAAGGACGACATCCCGGCGCCACTGGCCGAGAAAATCCGAACCGAATACCCGGACGATCAGGCAACCGGCTACAGCGTCGGCAAGCTGCGCGGCGCGGTCGTGGTCAGCCGGCCGCTGCCGGCCCAGTAAGCGCTGCGTAAGCGCTACGTAAGCGATCCGCGAGCACAATCCACACACTGTCACTGCACGCTCACTGCAAGCTCACTGCGCCTGCCCAGCACCACCGACCCTTACTGTCTCAAGGACGTCCAACGTGTCGATCAGCAATCCAGAGTTTTCGCAATCCTCGGTGATGCGCCCGGTCAGCGTGACCGGCATCGATGGCCACGCGCATGCCTCCACCGGTGCATTGGTGCTGGCCGCAGTCGGCATCGTGTTCGGCGACATCGGCACTAGCCCGCTGTACGCATTGAAGGAATGTTTCAGTCCCGAGCATGGCATACCCTACTCGCATGGCGCGGTTCTCGGCATCCTGTCGATGATTTTCTGGGCGCTGCTGCTGGTGGTGACGCTGAAGTACGTGGCCTTCGTGCTGCGCGCCGATAACAACGGCGAAGGCGGCGTTCTGTCCTTGATGGCGTTGGCGCTGCGCTCGGCACGTTCGGACAAGCGCCAGTACGTGGTGCTGCTGATGCTGGGCGCGCTTGGCGCGTGCATGTTGCTGGGTGAATCGGTGATCACGCCGGCGATCTCGGTGCTGTCCGCAGTCGAGGGCCTGGAAGTGATCGAACCCGACCTGAAGCGTTTCGTGATCCCGATCACGGTGGTCATCGTGATCGCGCTGTTCATGATCCAGCGCTATGGCACTGCCGCCGTCGGTCGCTTCTTCGGGCCGGTGATGGTGATCTGGTTTTCATCGCTGGCAGCCTTTGGTGTCGCCAGCGTACTGAAGAACCCCGAGATCCTGCAGGCGATCAATCCGATGCACGCGGTCAGCTTCATTGCCGAGCACACGCTGCAGGCCTACATCGTGATGGGCTCGGTGGTGCTGGTGGTGACCGGTGTCGAGGCGCTGTATCTGGATATGGGCCACTTCGGTCGCCGCCCCGTGCGGCTCGCGTGGCTGCTGGTCGCACTGCCTGCGCTGATGATCAATTACTTCGGCCAGGGCGCACTGATGCTGTCGACGCCAGAAGCCGCCGCGAATCCCTTCTTCATGATGCTGCCGAGCTGGGCGTTGTGGCCCATGATTGGTCTCGCAACCGTCGCGACCGTGATTGCATCGCAAGCCGTGATCTCGGGCGCCTTCTCGCTGGCGAACCAGGGCATCCTGCTCGGCTTCCTGCCGCGCATGCAGATCCTGCACACCTCCGATACCGAGCGCGGCCAGATCTACATGCCGATGGTGAACTGGGTGCTGCTGATCCTGGTGCTGTTCACCGTGTTCCAGTTCCGTGAATCGGGCAACCTCGCCGCGGCCTATGGCATCTCGGTCACCACCACCATGCTGATCACCACCAGCCTGCTGGCGGTGGTGATGTACAACGAATGGAAAATCAATCCGATTCTGGTGCTGGCAATGGTGCTGGTGTTCTTCGTGGTCGATTTCTCGTTCTGGACCGCAAACCTGATCAAGGTGAAGGATGGCGGCTGGTATCCGCTGATGCTGGGCGCATTCTGTTTCGTGATGCTGACCACCTGGTACAAGGGTCGTCGGCTGCTACGGGAGCGCGTGGTCAATGAATCGGTGCAGCTGCCGGATTTCGTCGAATCGCTGCTCGCGCATCCGCCGCATCGGGTCGAGGGCACGGCGGTGTTCCTCACCGCGCACATTGATTTCGTGCCGGTCGCGCTGCTGCACAACCTGAAGCACAACCGCGTGCTGCATGAACGCGTGCTGTTCCTGAAACTGTCGATCTGGGACGTGCCCTATGTACGCGATGATGAGCGGCTGACCGTCAGCGAACTCGGCGCCAATGTGTATGTGGTCCGCGCGGTGCATGGCTTCAAGGAGACACCGGACATCAACAGCGTGCTGGCGCTGCTGGAGCAACAGCACGGCATGGTGCTCGATCTGGCCGATACCTCGTTCTTCCTCGCGCGCGACACCATCGTGCCGAGCAACCTGCCGGGCATGGCGCTGTGGCGCGAACGCCTGTTCGCATGGATGATGCAGAACGCGGCCAAGCCGTCGGACTTCTTCCGCATCCCGCCCAACCGCGTGGTGGAGCTGGGCACGAAAATCGAGATCTGATCAGGCCGGCCGGTCTGCAGCATCCGCAGCGTCAGCACGTCTGCAGCGTCTGCAGGCAGCCCATCATCGGGCTGGTTCTCAGCGCGTTCAGCACGCTAAGCGCGCTCAAGACGCTCAATGCGCAAGCACGCGCGACAGGAACTCCTGTGCGCGCGGTGCGCGTGCCGGCACATTGCCGAAGAACTCATCGCTGCTGCAATCCTCGATAATTCGCCCCCGATCCATGAAGATCACGCGATCGGCGACGCGACGCGCAAAGCCCATTTCATGCGTGACGCAGACCATGGTCATGCCTTCGTTCGCGAGCTGCACCATCACGTCGAGCACCTCGCCGACCATTTCCGGGTCGAGCGCCGACGTGGGCTCGTCGAACAACATCACCGCCGGGTCCATTGCCAGCGCACGTGCGATCGCGACCCGCTGCTGCTGGCCGCCGGACAGCTGCGCGGGGAACTTGTCACGCTGCGCTGCGAGGCCCACACGCTGCAGCAAGGCACTGCCGCGCCGCAGCGCATCGTCCTTGTCGCGCTTGAGCACCTGCACTTGCGCCAGCATCAGGTTGTCCATCACGCTCAGGTGCGGGAACAGCTCGAAATGCTGGAACACCATGCCGACCCGCGCGCGCAAGGCCGGCAATGAGGTCGCAGGGTCATGCACCGCGATGCCATCGACCCACAGCTCGCCCTGCTGGAACGGCTCCAGTGCATTGATGGTCTTGATCAGTGTCGACTTGCCCGAGCCTGACGGTCCGCACACCACCACCACCTCGCCCTTCGCGACCTCGGCCGAGCAATCGGCCAGCACCGGAAAGTCGCCGTACCACTTGGACAGGTTCTTCATCGATATCATGCGTGCTTCCTTTACCGGTATTCGTCTGTCACAGCCCGTTTCATCATCATCCTGAGCGCCGCACTGATCGCGGACCTGGTCGCGGACCTGATCGCCGACCTGATCGCCGACCTGATCGCCGACCTGATTTCCGACAAGATAGCCGCGTACAGACCAACGTCATCCATGGCCCCCGACACTAGCGAACGATCGCCACCCGTTGCTGCAGCTGCGCTGCCAGGCGTGACAGCAACAGGCACAGCACGAAGTACACCACCGCTGCCCCCAGATACGCTTCGATCGGCCGGCCGAGGATCTTGCCGGCCACATCAAAGCCCTTCAGCATGTCATAGGCGCCGATCGCATACACCAGCGACGTGTCCTGGAACAGCACGATCACCTGCGTCAGCAGCACCGGCAGCATGTTGCGCAGCGCCTGCGGAAATACCACCCGTCGCAGGTTCTGCGCCGGACTCAGGCCGAGCGCCAGCGCGGCCTGCGTTTGCCCGCGCGGCACCGCCTGCATGCCGGCGCGCACGATCTCGCAGAAGAATGCCGCTTCGAACGCGACAAAGGTCACATAGGCTGACAGCTCGGCACCGATGCTGCGGCCCAGCAGGAAAGGCATCAGCAGGAAGAACCACAGGATCACCATCACCAGCGGCACCGAGCGCATCGTGTTCACATACGCCGCCGCCGGCAACGACAGCCAGCGTGAGCGCGCATTGCGCATCACCGCCAGCAGGCTGCCGAGCAGCAGGCCGCCGACCGTCGCGACCACGGTCAGCTGCACGCTGAACATCGCGCCTTCCAGCAGGTAGCGCCCGAGCAGGTCCCATTGGTAGAAGCCGAGATCGAGATCCATCAGCGCTCCTCCGACTTGTTCGAGGTCGTCGAGGTCGTCGATGATGTGGATGGCGTCGAGGTGCTCGGGCTCGCCGATGCCGCAGGCACCGGCGCAATGCCGGCCGCGGCCACACCGGCACCCGCCACACCCGGCACGCGCACGCGTGATTCAAGCACCGCCAGCGCGCGATTCACGGCCAGCGCGGTCAGTGCGTACAGCAGCGTCACGGCCAGATAGATTTCGATGCCGCGCGCAGTCTCTTCCTGCGCCTGCAGCGCAAACTGCGTCAGCTCCGCGATACCGACCGCGAATGCGACCGAGGAATTCTTTACCGCATTCATCGCCTCGGAGGTGATGGTCGGGATCATCTGGCGCAGCGCAACCGGCAACAGCACGCGCCGGTAAGCCTGCAGCGTGCGCAGCCCGAGCGCGTGCGCCGCCTGCAGCTGGCCGCGCGGCAGTGCCTGCAGCGCCGCGCGCACCTGTTCGGCAATGCGTGCCGACGTAAACAGGCCGAGCGCAAGCGCCGCCAGCAGCCATCCGGGCAGCGCCTTCAGCATCGGCACGAAGAAGGGCAGCACGTGGTACCAGACAAAGATCTGCACCAGCAGCGGTATGTTGCGAAACAACTCGGTCCACGCGATGGCCAGCATCGCCAGCCCGCGCCGGCCGGGCAAGGTGCGCAGCGTGCCGACCGCGATGCCGGCCGCCATCGCGAATACGAAGCCACACACCGCCACCGCCGCCGTCCAGCCCCAGGCCGACAGCAGCCATTGCAGGTAGCTGGTCTCGCCACCCTGGCCGAAGCAGCCCGGCAGTTGCGCGGCGCCGGTGGTGCTTTTGCAGAAGATGTTGAAGTCGAGGTTCATCGCTGGCCTGCGGGACGGTCGGAACGCAGCTGCAGGTTGTCGCGCAATTCGCGGCTCATGGGCAGGTTCAGGCTGCGGCCGCGCGGCGGTATCGGCTGCATGAACCATTTGTCATAGAGGCGCTCGAACTCGCCCGATTGCATCAGCCCCGCGATCGCTGCATCGACCACTTGCTTGAACGCCGGATCATCCTTGCGCAGCATGCATGCATACGGCTCCACCTGCAGTGCGTTGCCGACCACCTGCAACTCGGCCGGGCGGCGTGCATTGAGCACCTGGCCATACAGCAGGATGTCATCCATCACGAAGGCTGCGGCCCGGCCGGATTCGAGCAACAGGAAGGAGTCGGCGTGGTCCTTGCCCGCCAGCAGGTTCATGCCCATCGTGTGGTCCAGATCGAATTGCCGCATCAGCTTGAAACTGGTGGTGCCGGTGGTGATGGCGATGGTCTTGCCGCGCAGGTCGCCGAAATCCGTGATGCCGCTGTCCTTCTTCACCAGCAGGCGCGGACCGGTATAGAAATAATTAATCGCGAACGCGACGGTCTTCGCGCGCGCCGCCGTGTTCGACGTGGAACCGCATTCGAGATCGACCGTGCCATTCGCAATCAACGGAATACGGTTCTGCGATGTCAGCGCCTGATAGCGCACCGTGATCTGCTGGCGGCCAGTCGCATTGCGCAAGCCTTGCAACACCGCGGCGTACATATCCACCCCGAAACCGATAGGCTTGTGCGGACCATCGAGGTAACTGAAAGGCACCGATGATTCGCGGTAGCCGAAAGTGACCACACCGGTATCGGCGATCTTCCGCAAGGTGTCGGCCTGTACCGGCGTCATAATCGCGCCCAGCATGATCGTCAGCAGGCTGGCCTGCGTCATGGTGCGCAGACAGATCAGGGCTCGCGTCGTCAGGAGTCGCGTGCAATGCAATGGGTCCATATAGCCTGACCTTGTACCAGAAGCGCGCTGCACGCGACAGACCTGATGCCAACGCCGTGCGTCAGCATCCGCCGTCGCGTGAACTTTCCGATGCATCAGACGCATCCGCGCAACAATGACCGCGGGCGTTATTGACATGGGCGTCGACATCGGCATCGACCTTGTGCTCAGCGGCCGCGCGCAGCACCTTCGCGCCGCGGGTCGGCGCCGCCCTCCAGCCCTTCCGGCGTAACCACGATCGCATGCAGGCCGCTGGTCATCGGCATTAGCTTCACGTTGTGGCCCATCGCTTCAAGCGCCGTCTCGCGCTCGGCCAGCGGGCTGCCTTCCTCGATCTCGGTATCGCGATTGCGGCTGCCCATGTTGGGCAACGCAATCGCCTGCTGCACATCGAGCTTCCAGTCGATCATGCCGACCAGGGTCTTCGCGACATAGTTGATGATGGCACTGCCGCCGGGCGAGCCCAGCACCATTTTCAGTTTGCCCTGCTCGAGCACGACGAACGGCGCCATCGCGCTGCGGGGGCGCTTGCCCGGTTCGACACGATTCGCGACCGGGCGCCCCTGCTCATCCGCCGGCGCCAGTGAAAAATCGGTCAGCTGGTTATTCAGCAAAAAGCCACGCACGAAGATCTTGCTGCCGAACTCCGCCTCGATGGTGGTGGTCATCGAAACCGCATTGCCGTCGGCATCGACCGCCACCAGATGGCTGGTGGCCGGTATGTCCGCGGCCTCGCCCGCGCCGAGCGCCAGCGTTGCCCCTTCCGGCCGTCCGGGTGGCGCCTTGCCCATGCTGCGCTTTGCATCGATCAGCGCGCCGCGCTGTTTCAGGTAGGCCGCGTCCAGCATGCCGCGCACCGGTACTGCGGTGAATGCGGGGTCAGCGACGTACATCTCGCGGTCGGCGTACGCCAGCCGGCCAGCCTCGGCAAAATAATGCACGGCCAGGGTATCGCCGGGCTGCAGCAAGCCCAGCGGATACTGCTCCAGCATGCCCAGCATCTGCAACACCGCAATACCACCCGACGATGGCGGAGCCATCCCGCACAGCAGATAAATGCGATACGCGCCGCACACCGGCTCGCGCTCGATCGCACGGTAATCCCTCAGGTCGGCTTCGCTGAGGTCGCCCGGCATCGGATGCGCGCGCACCGCAGCGACGATGTCGCGCGCAATCGCGCCCCGATAGAACGCGTCGCTGCCCTCGCTGGCCACGCGCTTCAACACCGCCGCGAGCTGCGGATTCTTCAGCCGATAGCCCACCGGCGCCGGTTGCCCCTCGGGCAGGAAATACGCGCGCGCATCGGCTTGCCGCGCAAGCTCGGCATTCTGGCTGATCTGCCGGTGCAGCCGCGGCGACACCGGGAAACCGCGCTCAGCCAGTTCGATCGCGCGCGTGAACAGGCTGCTCCATGGCAGTCGGCCGTGCCGACGATGCGCGAGTTCCAGCATGCGCAACAACCCCGGCGTACCGACCGCCAGCCCGCTGTTGACCGCTTCGCCATAGCGCAAGGGTTTGCCATCTCTCAGGAAGCGCTCGGGTGCGGTCGCTGCCGGCGCGGTTTCACGGCCGTCGTAGGTCCTCAGCTTCGCGCTGCGCGCATCCCAGGCCAGCAGGAAAGCCCCGCCGCCTAGCCCCGACGATTGCGGCTCGACCAGCGCCAGCACCATCTGCATCGCAATCGCTGCATCGACCGCGCTGCCGCCACGTGCGAGCACCGCAGCCCCCGCCTCACTGGCCAGCGGATTGGCCGCCACCGCCATGTAGCGCTTCGCGCGCACCAGCGGCCGGTGCTGGGTTCCGGTCGCGATCTCGGGATTGGCGTCGGCATGGTTGTCGCGCGCATGCACACCGGGAGGCGCCACCAACAGCGGCAAGATCAGCGACAAGAGCAGCAATTTGGGCAGCAGCGATGACAGCAAGCAGCCGCGCAAGCTCGACGCATGCCGTAGCGACAAATGTTGCGGCTGCTGCTGCTGCGGCGGCGACGGAGGCTGAGGCGAGCTCTGCGCCGGCAAACCGGGGGCGAATCGATGCGCTATCAAATTGGCAAGCTGCGGCATGGACGGTGTCCTGGCGTCGGAATTCGGAATAGTCCACCGGCCCGTAACACGGCACGGATCGGACATAAAAATGGTGCTCCTGCGCTAGTCCCTAGTATTATCTTGCATAAAGAATACAAACCCTAGTCCCGGCCTCGGCCGAATCTGCCACAGCGCTTGATTTTGCGGCGCTGCTGTCGATTCTTAAGGACCGAAGCCCGTCGACCTTACAGGACCCAACAGGACCGCATCATGGCTGAACCAGCCGACGACAAAAAGCCCGCCGAAGGCCAGGCCGCCGACGCCGCCCCCTTAGAGCCGATCGTCAAGAAAAAGAAGATCGAAGGCGACCACGCGGGTGCGCATGGTGGCGCGTGGAAGATTGCGCTGGCCGACATGATGACGGCGATGATGGCGTTCTTCCTGCTGATGTGGCTGCTGGGCGCGACCACCGAAGACCAGCGCAAGAGCATCGCGGACTACTTCAAACCGACTTCGCACAGCCTGGCCAGCATGAGCAAGCTCGCCGGCCCGGGCGGCATCATGGGCGGCAATTCGATTCTCGATCCGGACGGCATGCCGTATGCAGGCCAGCGCACCAGCCTGTTCGAGCGCGAGACCCCGCGTGCCGAAGGCGGCAAGAAGAGCGACGCCGGCGAATCGAAGAACGAGCAGAACGACATGAACGACAGCGAGCTGTCGGAAGAAGAAAAGCAGCGCATCGCGGCCGAGGCCGACAAGAAGAACTTCGACAAGCTCGAAAAGGAAGTGAAGGAAAAGCTGGACCAGAACCCGCAACTCGACAAGTTGAAGGACAAGGTGAAGTTCATCCGCGAGAAAGAAGGCTTGCGCATCGAAGTGATCGACAAGGCGGACTTCTCGATGTTCGGCGTCGGCACCTCGCGCATGCAGGGCAAGGCCGAGACCCTGATCCGCGAAGTCGCGAAATCGGTCGCGGGCATGCCGAACAAGGTGGCCGTGCGCGGCCACACCGACAGCCTCGCGTATGACGATGGCGTGCGCTCTAACTGGTCGCTGTCGGGCGACCGCGCAGAAAGCACGCGCCGCATCATGCAGGACGCCGGCATACCGGAGAGCCGCTTCGCGAAGGTCGAAGGCGTGGCCGATACCGCGCCGTACATACCGAACAATCCGGCTGATCCGCGCAACCGCCGCATCTCGATCACCATCCTCTACCAGGATGCTGCGAAATGACCCGCCCTCGCCTGCGCGTCGGAGCCTGGCTGCTGACACTGGTGCTGCTGGCGTCGGTGAATGGCTTCGCGCAGCAAAAGAAAAAGGATGCGCCCGAACCACCGCCGCCACCGATCAAGCCCGGCACGCTGGATCCGCTGGATTGCGTGGTCGCCGATTTCCGCGCCATCGGCTTGGATACGCAAGATGCCGATGCACGCCGCACCAAGGCGTTTGCGTGGCTGAAGAAGCATGGCAAGTCCTGCACCGCAGAACAGCTGATCGTGATGCGCAACAACCGCCAGCAATGGCTGGGCACGGCCGACAATGCGGCGATGGCTGCGCGCATCGACGGGCTGCTTGAAGTGTTCGCCGCCACCAACAAGGATATCGCGGTGCTGCTGTACGGCACACCGCCGGTACCGGAGACCAAGCCTGGCGCAAATGCGGGTGCCAACGGCGGCGCGAACGGTGGCGCGGCGAAAAAATAAGCCGCCGCTGGCTCTGGCAACGACGCTGGTCGCCGGCGTGATCGCCGTCAGCGTGGTCTGGGCTGCAGCACCTGAATCCGGTACCTCCATCTCGGTACGCATCCCCGCTCCGATCTGTGAAGCCGACTACGGCGGCCGCATGGAAAGGCTGCAACCGCCCCCAACGACCGATGTATACGAACGGCAGTCCGTCACCCTAGGCAAGCGCTTCAGGTTCAGCGCGCAATACCTGCCCGAGCGCGCGAAGCTGAAAACCTGGGTCCATGAACTGCGCGAGCGCGGACCGGCACTGCTGCATGCGGCCGAGTATCCGTTGCCGGCCGATGCCTGCGCGCACAGCGGCACTGAAGGCAGCGCCGATCGCAGCTTCGGGCTCAACAAGGTGTATTCGTCCGACTATGAGCGCGAGCTGTTCTTCCAATGCCGGCCCGGATGTGACTGACGCAATGCGAGCACCTCTGCTGTTCCGCACACTTGCGTTGCTCGCGCTGTTGCCGCTGCTGCTGTCGGTGCCATCGGCGCACGCGAAGCCGCCGTCCGGTGGCATCACGATGGCCTTTGTCGGTGACCTGATGCTGGCCGATGGGCCGGGCAAGCTGATCCGTGCAGGCAAGGACCCGTTCGTGCATGTCGCGCCGATTCTGGCCGGCGCCGACCTGCGCATCGGCAATCTCGAATGTGTGATTTCACCCAAAGGCAGCCCTGAACCCAAGCCCTGGACGTTCCGCGCGCCGCAACGCGCGATCACGCTGCTGAAGCGTCATTTCAGCGCGGTATCGGTGGCGAACAATCACACCGGCGATTTCGGCAAGGCGGCCTTCGCCGACATGCTGCAGCGACTGGAGCGCGCACAGATGCCCTACTTCGGCGGCGGTCGGCAGCTGCGCGATGCGCACCGCCCCTATATTGCGGAGGTGCGCGGCAAGCGCATCGGCATCCTCGGCTACAACGGCTTCTTCCCGCGCAGCTTCGAGGCGCTGGAAGACACGCCCGGCCATGCATGGCTGGATGAGGATGAAATCATTCACGACATCCGGCATGCGAAGCATGCGCTGGGCGTCGATTTTCTGGTGGTGTATCCGCACTGGGGCTGGGAATACCAGCGGCTGGCGTCAGAGCGCCAGCGTGCGCTGGCAAGGGTGATGATCGACAACGGCGCGGATGCGGTCATTGGCGGCCATCCGCATGTGACGCAGGACGTGGAAACGTATCGCGGCAAGCCGGTGTTCTACAGCCTCGGGAATTTCGTGTTCGACGGCTTCCATGACCGCGACACGACGACCGGCTGGATCGCGCTGCTGCACTGGCAGCACGATGGTTCGATCAACTGGTCAGTACGCGCAGTGCGGATAGACCGCCAAGGCGTGCCGCGGCCGGGGAAAGCGTATACCGCGGCACAGCTGCTGAACTAGCGCGGAGCGACCTTACCGGCGCCGCGCTGCTGAACCAGCTCAGTCACCGCCCATCATCAGGAAAGACGGGATCGCGGACTTCAGCCGGTTGGTCGAGCTCAGGCGAGCGCTGTCATTGGCCGCCGCACGGGGCGGCACATCCGGTGTCGAATTACGCACCGCACGGAAGCGGTCAAGGATGGAGCCGCTGACCTTGTGCGTCAGCGGCGACTGGCGACCATCTGCCTTCTTCGCCGACTTCAGGTCGCTTTCGATATCGCCGAGCTGCTCGATCGAGCGGCCGAACTCCATGAAGTTCTCGCGAATCTCCTTGTTGGAGGTCATCACGAAGAACTCGGTACCGAAGAACTCATTCGCGCTGGTGCTGTACATCACCGGCGGTGACAGGAAGAAGCCTGCGTTAAAGGACTTCGAGAAAATGCTTTCGTAGGTCTGCAGGTTGTCTACGCGCGAGGGCACGATCACCAGCTTCGGCGGCTGCTTCAGGCGCGAGTTGAAGACGAAGGAGAAGCGGTTCACGAATTCCAGCGTGCTGTCGAGCTCGACGCGCGACAGCGAACTCGGTACAAGCACCAGGTCGAATTCGAACAGAAAATCCGGCGGCAGCACATCAGTCCAGGTCAGGTCGGTAATCACGACTTCGCTGACCTCATTCGCCTTGCGCAGCGCTTCTTTCGCCTTCAATAATGCAATGCCAGAGCCTTTGGCGTTCGGCAAATCCACCGTCTTGCAATCAATCCCGATTGGATACGCCTTGCGCACCCATTTTCCGGAAGTCGCCTGGTGATCGAAATCGATCAGCGCCGTCTTTTTGCCAGAAATGTATGAAAAATACGCTGCCAGGTTTGCGGAAACCGTGCTTTTTCCTACACCGCCTTTTTGGCTTGTAATCAGGACCTTGAGTGCCTTGCTCATGATATTCCTCGGATTCGCTCGCAAACCGTTGATTTTTCTGGGTATTGCTACATTAACGTTGCTTCAGGGGAAAATTTGCCATAATATAACGCGGAGTATAGATCAGGCTTTTACAGAATTCCAAGTATTTTCTTAACAAGGATTCACAAAATGGCAAAGTCTTCGGCAAAACCCACGATGATGCGTTTCGAACCGCAATCCGGCTGGAGTGATGCAACCGGCCAGGTGATTTCAATTAATGAAAGACTGAACACCGATGCGAGTGCCGCAGATAATCTGCCGGCCACGGGCATTGACACCCTGCCGACCGAGGCGCTGGTCGATATCGGCGAATCGATGCAGGAGGTTTTTGAAAGTCTGAAAATCAGCGACCCGCGCCTGCAGGCATGGACGCAGGTGCATGCAGCGATTCGCCTGATCAGCGGCAAGCTGCAGGAAAAGAAGGCGCTGCAGGAGCGCATCGCCGCGCTGGAGCAGGAAATCGAAGGCGTGCGCAGCCTCGCCGCCGAACTGGTATCGAATGCGTACCGCAGCGAACAGGAAATCCACGAGACCTCGAAGCTGCGCATGCAGATCGCCGAATCGCTGAGCGAAAAGCTGACAACGGCGCTGAAGGCTTGACCCGACACCCCAGGCAGCGACCATGAAAAAGCTCCCACGCCTGCCCACCGTGCTGCTGGCATTGAACTGGCTGCTGTTTGCAGTCGTGTTCGCGCTGACCTGCAAGGCACAGGGCAATGTGCTGTGGTGGCTGCGCTTCGACTGGTCGGCCTGGCTGTCCGCGTATGCAGCACTGACGCAGATGCAGGACATCCCGGCCGGCAGTGTGTGGGTGATGTGGGTCCTGGTCAGCGTGACACTGACCGCACTTGCGCTGCTGCGCGCAGAACCAAAAGCCAAACCCGCAGCCGACTCAGCCGCACAGGAATCCGCGGAGGCAGCACGTCGTCAATTGGGACCGCAAGCGAGCATGATGGAAGCGCGCCCGGAACTGAAAGAAAAGATCCTGAAGCTGCATCAGTCGCTGGAACGCATTTGAGTGCTGGCGATGCAGCCGCTGACTGCGGATTGCAGCAAACAAAAGGGCGCCCGAGGCGCCCTTTTGTTTTGGGGTGGTGCAGTACGGTGAAACAGTCGAAGCGTCAGGAATCCGTTCCGCAGGCTGCGAGAGCCTGGCTCAAGGTTGCGTGAACATCTGCACGCGACGCCCGTTCAACGGCTGTACTGGACGCGCATTCATCTTGTACAGCTTCTTGAACGCGGCCAGCTGTGCGTAGGAGATCACCATCGGTGACTGCATCACATGCCACTTCACGTCCTCGGTACAGGGCGGCGTGGTCAGCGAGCCGGTGTACGCAAAATACGTAGGGTCGCCCGGCAGGATGTCGGCCGGGTTGAATTCATTGATCTTTTCGGTGCGGCCTTCGTTCTGCGGCAAGTTATCGAAGATCGGCTTGAGCGCCTTGTTCTCCTTGCCGAGCTTGAACATCACCGCCACCACCGCCAGCTTCACATCGCCGGCACGGTGCACCAGGTGCACGACCATGTGCTGCGCCATGCTGTCGATCTTCTCTTCGCTCGGCGTATGGAAGTGGAATTGCACCAGCCGGTACTCAAGACCGTCGAAACGGGCGCTGCCGCCATTGCTGAGGTTGACCTGAATGGTATGGCCGGTGTTGACCACCTCGGCCGGGCCCGGCGTGTAGTTGAACTGTATCGGCTTCAGACCGCCCTTCTCCGCATCGCGCGTCTCGATGTTGATCGGCGACTGGCGCTTGCCGACCGTGCAGGTCTTGAACGACGGATCGACTTCATTCCATTTGGTCGGACCGAACTCGCCTTCGTACTCCCAGTGACCGACACGCGGCTTGTGCTTCGCACCGGGCGACGGCGGACGATCTACCGGCGCCGCTGCCGGCTTGCTCTCGGCCGTTGCGACCGATACCGGCAGCACGGCAAAAGCTGCGGCGCACAACACGCGCAGCAGCGGATGACAAAGCGTACGGCGAACGATAGGCGTCATGCTTTCCCCGATCAAGACAACACAAAACAACACAGGACAACATCAAACAACCGGCATTACCGCATGACTGCAGAAAGTCTGCCGGCATTCATGAATCGACCCCAGCGCGCCGGACTTTAGGTCGGGCGCACCCAGCCAGCCTGCAACCAGTGCGCATAATGCGGCAGGAAGGGCCACGCGATCAGCCGGCTGGCCGTCCCGACCGGGAACACTCCGGACGTCACATGATCCATCCAGTCATCCTTGCCGCCAACCTGCGCCAGCAGCTTGCGATGCAGCGGCGTGTCCCTGAGCCCGTCAGCCGTCAGCCCGCGCTCGTCGCGTACCGCATCGAACGCCAGCACCGGCGCCAGCGGCACGCGCAACCCATCGACCGGGCCGGAATACAGATCATGCACACTGCCCCAGTCACGCCCCTGCAAGCGGCTCGCAATGCGATCGAGCTCCGCTTCCGCGCGTTCGATATCGCGGACCCGGTACAGATGCTGGCCGAGTACGTTATCAAAGAACAGCGACGCCCGCGGATACTGCGCGAGCAAGTCTTCCAGATCCTGCAGGCCGTCCGTGTTCAGGTGCGTGAACGTGGTACCGGATGCGCGCAGCGCGCGCCCGTGGTTGAAGCGAAACAGCCGCGGCGCATGGTGGTCGATATCGACCAGCACCACAGCGTCAAAACGCTGCAACCAGCGCGACGACATCATCCAGCCGGCACTGCCGCCGATCAGCAGCAATTGCCGCGATACGGGCTGCGCACTGTCGAGCCAGTCGGCGATCAGCTGCGTGGTCGCGGCCCAGCGCCGCCGCTGCAGGAACGCACGCAAATGCCAGCGCAGGCCGCCCGTGGTGTCGCGCTTGATCATGTCTCGATTGTCCATATCGCGATTGCTCATATCGCGCTGGCACATCGTGCCGGGTACGGCTGCGACCGGATCATGCGCTGCAGACCAGCTCCAAGATCTCGCGCATCGCCGAATCCTGCGGCACTTTCTCCCACGGCGGCAGCGAACCCATCACGCCGAATTCCTTGCCACGCAGCTTGCCGTCCGTGAAGAAGGACATGTGGATCGCGCGCGCGTAGCGCGTCTCGCATTCGACCTGCAGCAGCGACCTGGTCGAACGGTACACAGTGCCGTTGCTGCTGACTTGCGGATTACTGTAGTTCATCATGCTCCAGACCTCGCGCTGCTTGCCCTTGATCTTGATGGTGGAGCGATCGATGAAGAATTCGCCGTTGTTGTGTTTCGCGACACTGGTCCAGTCGGCATGAACGGCGCCGGATGCGAGCAGCATCAGGCAGGCAAGAAAAGATTTCATTACGGTTTGGGTAGAGGCACCATGTTGGACGCCACGCCGACCGCCGCACGCATCGATACGCCTTCGACGATCTCGGCCTGCGACTTGCCCTTGCCGCCGCAGCGCACCGACATGTTCGATGCATCGACACGATCGACATAATCCAGCGCCGCATTCGCCGCCACCACCGGCAACAGCAAGCCGCCGCTCATCAGCAGCAAGGTCGGTGTCGCGACCATGCTCACATTGCGCGCGTCGGTATGGAAGCTGGTGCCGGCGATGCTCTGCTGGCACTCATGCGATGCGTACTTCGGGTCATTGCGGTCGAGCCCGATCGCGGTCAGTTCGGACTCGGTCGCGCAGCCGGCCAGCAACGCGGCCGCGGCGCAACACAGGAGCAGAGGTGTCGTACGAGACTGGGGCATGCCGGCAAAAAAGTGGCGATGACCCGGTCAATCTAACAATTTTCAGAAATATTGTAAATAAGAAACTTCACCCAAGGTCTTGATTTTGAAGGGCGAAATCCCGGCTGACGGACCAGCGGCGCCATCAGCCGGACAGGACCGGTCCTACCAGAAGATCAGCCAGAGCAGGCCCAGTATCGCCATCCACTTGGTCAGGTAGTACAGGAAGCGATTGCTGGCCTTCAGCTTCTTGGTCTGCACCCGCACCTTGTAGAACACGCTGAAGAACTTGTTCAGCCCGCCAACGCCCTCGCCGTCCACATTCTCGGATGCCGCTGCGGCCACCACGTATTTGCCGAACAGCCGGTTGAACCAGCGCACCGGCGCGGTCCACAACGGCCGCTCGACATCGCAGAACAACACCACGCGCTGCTGGTCCGTGGTGTTGGCCGCGTGATGAATGAAGGTCTCGTCGAACATCACGGCTTCGCCGTCTTTCCAGTGATAGCGCTGGCCATCGACTTCGATGAAGCAGCCCGGATCATTCGGCGTCACCAGTCCGAGGTGGTAGCGCAGCGAGCCGGCATACGGGTCGCGATGGCGCACCAGCGTTGCGCCCGGCGGCAGCGATGCAAACATCGCAGCCTTGATGGTCGGTATCTGCTTCAGCAGCGCCATCGTCTTCGGGCAATGCGCGGCAGCCGACGGCAGCTCCTTGCCATACCAGGTCAGGTAAAAGCGCTTCCAGCCGGTGCGGAAAAACGAGTTGAAGCCCACATCGTTGTAGCCCGACGCCGCGCGGATCTGGCCGCCGTCGGCCAGTGCCATCGCCTCGTCGCGGATTTCCTGCCAGTGCGCGCGCAGCGGTTCCAGTTCGGGGAAATCCTGCTGGTCGATATAGGCCGAGGGGCGGATACGCGAAAACAGGTACATCAGCGCATTCACCGGCGCGATCAATACCGTGAAATCCGTCAGCGCACGCACCAGCCCGAAACGCACGGTGCCGCGGAAATGCGCATACAGCGCCGATGCGATGAACACCAGCAAAACCCAATGGCGTGTTTCGATCATCGCCAAATCCATGGATACCTCCGATTGCAATGGCCGCTAGTGTAATGCAGCGCCCGGTTTTTCCGGTTCGGAACCGGGCTGTTAAACTTTCTGTATTGCAAGATTCATTGACTCACGTCAACCCGACCCACCTCAACCCGGCCCGCCTGAACACCCGTGACCACGGTCCAGATCCTGAGCCTGCTGTTGCTGGCCGCGTATTTTGCGTTTCTGCTGGCCAGCCTGCGGCGGCGCGGCCGCGTGATCAGCGGTCCCTGGCTTTTCCTGCTGCGCAGCTTCTTCCCGAACTGGCGCTTCTACCATGGCTTTGGCGCGCAACCCCGGCTGTTCCTGCGCAGCGCGAATGCCGCGGGCCAGTGGAGCGACTGGACCCTGTTCATGCCGCGCGCACCATTCCGGCTGACGACGCTGGTGCACAACCCGCGCAATAACCTGCTGCTGGCGAACCAGAACCTGATCGACCATCTGGGTTTCGACGTGCAGACCCTGGTCGACGGACGCGACGTGCGCGAACTCGTCACCTACCAGATGACGGATCGCCTCACACAGCAGCTGCTCGCTGCGCGCGGCGAGGACTATGCGCACTACCAGTTCCAGTTGCGGCTGGTGCCACCGCTGCAGCCGCCGACCGAGGAGATGGCGATCCTGACCTCGCCGATGCTGCGCGCGCCATCGGTGCCGGCGAGGACGGCTGACGCATGAACAGCCTGTACCTTGCGGCACGCGCGCTGGAATGTCTGCTCGCCGTCAGCCTGCTGATCCAGACGCTGGAATTCCTGCGGCTGCAAGCGGTGCAGGGACCCGGTGGCCTGTGGGACTGGGCCGTGCAGCGCGGCGATGTCGCGCACGCATCGGCGCCGATGCGCTGGCTGCTCGATATGATCTATCGCCCCGAGCTGCACCGCATCCATCTGCTGGTGCGGCTGGCCGCAGCGGCCAGCCTGCTGTGGGGCAGCAGCCTCGCCAGCGCGATGCTGCTGTTCATCAGCACCGTACTGATCCTGATCCGATGGCGCGGCGCCTTTAATGGCGGCAGCGATTTCATGACGATCGCGGTGCTGACCGGCTTGCTGGCTGCGCACCTGGCCACGCCCTGGGTCGGCCCGGTGCTGGCGTGGAAGGCCGGGCTCTGGTACATCGCGATCCATGCGATCACGTCGTACTTCATCTCCGGTGCGATCAAGCTCGTCACACCCGAATGGCGCAATGGCAGTGCACTGGTGTATTTCCTCGACGGCGGCCTGCACGGACCGCTGCCGGCCGGCAGCCCTTATCGGCGGCGGCCGGTCGCGGTGGCCTGTAGCTGGGCCTTCATCGTGTGGGAATGCCTGTTCCCGCTGGCGCTGGCCGGGCCGCGCATCGCTGCCGTGTTCTGCGCGGTGGCGGCGCTGTTCCACTTTCTGGTGTTCCGCTACTTCGGACTGAACCGCTTCTTCTGGGCGTGGGCGGCCAGCTTCCCGGCCATCATTTACTGTGCAACGCAGTGGTAACAGCAATCGGGTAAGCTCTCGCCCTGTGAAAAACATGGCCAACTCCCCTTCCTCCCCCCGCCCGCCACGCCGTTCGCCGCTCGTTCCTGTCCTGGTTGCGATGCTGCTGGCCGCTGCGGTCGGCGCGCTGCTCTGGTATGTGCTCGGCAAGAACGACGCCAAAGGCGATGGCGAGCGCGGCTCGCGCCGGCCGCCGGTCACGGTCGGCGTCGCCAACGCCGAGCAGCAGGCATTCCCGGTGGTGCTTGAAGCGCTCGGCACGGTGACGCCGGTCGCGACTTCGGTGGTGCGCGCGCAGGTGTCGGGCGTGATCCAGCAAGTGCTGTTCACCGAAGGGCAGATGGTGCAGAAAGGCCAGCTGCTGGCCGTGATCGACCCGCGCCCGTTCGAGATCGCGCTGATGCAAGCCACCGGCCAGTTGAGGCGCGATGAGGCACAACTGGAAAACGCGCGCGTCACCGAAAAGCGCTACCGCACGCTGCTTGCGCAAGATTCGATCGCGCAGCAGGAAGTCGACAGCCAGGCGGCGCTGGTCAAGCAACTCGAAGGCACGGTCAATGTCGATCGTGCCGCCGAACGCAGCGCGAAGCTGAATCTCGAATTCAGCCGTATCGCGGCGCCGATTTCGGGCCGCATCGGCCTGCGTACCGTTGATGTCGGCAACCTGGTCGGCCCCGGCGATGCGACCGGCATCGTCACCATCACACAGGTATCGCCGATCGATGTCGCGTTCACGCTGCCGCAGGATCGCATCCCCGAACTGCGGGCCGCGCTCGCCGGCAGCCGCGCGCCGAACGTGATTGCACTGGACCGCGCGCGCGCCAATGAGCTGGCCGTCGGCCGCTTCCTTGCGCTCGACAATCTGGTTGATCCGCAGACCGGCACCGTGCGCGCGAAGGCGCGCTTCGACAATGCGAAGGGTGCGCTGTTCCCGAACCAGTTCGTGAATGTGCGCGTGAACCTGCGCGCGATCGAGAATGCGATATCGGTACCGGTGTCGGCGATCCGGCGTGGCGCCGGCACCGAATTCGTATACGTGCTTGATGCCGGCAGCAAGACCGTCGCGGTACGCCAGGTGAAGACCGGCTTGTCTGCCGCCGACAAGGTGCAAGTGCTGTCGGGCCTCGAACCCGGAGAGAAAGTGATCACCGAAGGCGCGGACCGGCTGGCCGACGGCGCGAAGGTGCGCTTGCCGGGGGAAGCGCGCGGTGAAAACCGCGGTGGTGGTAGCGGTGGTGGTGGTACCCGGGGCCCCGCCTCTGGTGCAGCAGGTGGCGACGACAGCAAAGGGCTGGAGCGCAAGCGCGGTGGCGGTCAGACCGCTGTCCCGTCCGCTGCTCAATCCTCGAGTCAGTCTACAAGTCAGTCCGCTGGCCAGCCCGCGCCCGAAGGCGAACGTCCGCGCCGCCGCGACAAGAGCAGCGAATGATCCTCTCCCGTCCCTTCATCCTGCGGCCGGTCGCGACTGCGCTGCTGATGTTGGCGATCGTGCTGTCCGGGCTGGTGGCCTTGCGCTTCCTGCCGCTGTCCGCATTGCCGCAAGTCGACTTCCCCACCATCCAGGTGCGCGTCGCGTATCCGGGCGCGAGCCCGGAAGTCATCAGCCAGACCCTGACCGCACCGCTCGAACGCCAGTTCGGGCAGATGGCGGGCTTGAAGCGCATGAGCTCCTCATCGGCAGCCGGCATTGCCAGCATCACGCTGCAGTTCAGCCTTGGCTTGCCGCTGGATGTGGCCGAGCAGGAAGTACAGGCCGCGATCAATGCGGCCACCACGTTGTTGCCGGCCGACCTGCCAGCGCCGCCCACGTACGCGAAGATCAATCCGGCCGATGCGCCGGTGCTGACGCTGGCGCTGACCTCGGACACGCTGCCGCTGACCGAGGTGCAAGACATTGCGAACACCCGTCTCGCACTGAAAATCAGCCAGGTGCCGGGCGTGGGCCTGGTGTCGCTCAGCGGCGGCCAGAAGCCCGCCGTACGCATCCAGGCCAACCCGCGGGCACTGGCCGCCGCCGGCCTGGGCCTCGATACGCTGCGCATCGCGATCGCGACCGCCAACGCGAACACCGCGAAAGGCAACTTCGACGGCCCCACCCGCTTCTGGTCCATCAATGCGAATGACCAGCTGTCGTCGGTTGACCAATACAAGCAACTGGTCGTCGCCTACAAGAACGGCGCGCCGGTTCGGCTGGCGGATGTCGCCGAGGTCGTGCAAGCCGCCGAGAATGTGCGCCTCGGCGCCTGGGCCGACCTGACGCCGGCGGTGATCCTGAATGTGCAGCGGCAACCGGGCGCCAATGTGATCGACACCGTCGATGCGATCAAGCGCAAGCTGCCCGAATTACAGGCCGCGATGCCAGCCGCGATCAACATCAACGTACTCAGCGACCGCACTACCGGCATACGCGCATCCGTGAACCATGTCAGCACCGAGCTGTTGCTGGCCGTGGTGCTGGTGGTGATGGCCATCCTGCTGTTCCTGCACAACGGCCGCGCCACCGTGATCGCCAGCCTCGCGGTGCCGATCTCGCTGATCGGCACGCTGGGCGTCATGTATTTGATGGGCTACAGCCTGAACAACCTGTCGCTGATGGCGCTGACGATTGCGACTGGCTTTGTGGTCGATGACGCGATTGTGATGGGAGAAAACATTGCTCGTCATCTCGAGATGGCGAGCAATGTTTCGGCGCAGGCTAACCTGGCCGAAGGACAGGTTAAGGACGCGGACGCGTCCGGCCGTAGCCAGAATATTGTGCTGCAAGCCGCGCTGAAAGGCGCCGGCGAGATCGGCTTCACGATCGTGTCGCTGACGCTGTCGCTGATTGCAGTGCTGATTCCGCTGCTGTTCATGAGCGACATCGTCGGCCGCCTGTTCCGTGAGTTCGCGGCGACGCTGGCGATCACGATCCTGATCTCGGCGCTGGTGTCGCTGACGCTGGTGCCGATGATGTCTGCCCGCTGGCTGCGCGCCGAGCGCGACCTGCGGCGCTCACGCATCGCCGACTGGCTGCAGCAGCGCTTCGATGCACTGCGCGATGCCTATGCGCGCACGCTGGACGTCGCTCTGGCGCATCAGGGGCTGACGCTGCTGGCGGCAGCGCTGACGCTGGTGCTGACCATCCTGTTGTACATCGCAATACCCAAAGGCTTGTTCCCGGTGCAGGACACGGGTCAGCTGCAGGTGCGGGTCGAAGCAGCCAATGGCATTTCGTATCAGCGCATGAGCGAATTGCAGCAGGCTGTCGCGCGCGAATTACTGCAAGACCCGGATGTGGCGTCACTGTCGTCGCAGGTCGGCGTCGGCGTGAATGAAAACGCGATGCTGCACACCGGCAGCATGCTGGTGAACCTGAAGCGCGAACGCAGCGGCAGCCAGCAAGCGACGATGGATCGTTTGCGCGAGCGTGCCTCGCATGTGCCCGGCGTCAGCGTCTATCTGCAGCCGACGCAGGACCTGACCATCGATGCCGAATCCGGTCCAACCCCGTTCCGGGTCGCGATCGAGGGCGCGGATACCGCGGTGGTGAACCGCTGGTCGCAAGTGCTCGCGCAGCAGATGAGCGAAGAGGCGGTTCTGCAATCGGTGCTTACTGATGCCGGCGCCACCGGCCCGTCCGTCACCGTGAAGATCGACCGCGACAGCGCCGCCAGGCTGGCGGTCACGGCCGCAGCCATCGATGATGCGCTGTACAGCGCCTTTGGTCAGCGCATCGTGTCCACCATCTTCACCGAGACCAACCAGTACCGCGTGATCCTCGAAGCGCAGCCCGGCACCGCTGCGTCGCCGGCATCGCTGGCCGATCTGCCGCTGCGTACCGCGTCCGGCAAGCCGACCACGCTGGGCGCGATCGCCAGCATCCACGAACAGCCGGCGCCGCTGCAAATCACGCATGTGGGCCAGTTCCCGGCAGCCACCATCGGTTTCGATGCCGCGCCCGGCCATGCGCTGGGCGATGCAGTGAAGGCGGTGCGCCGCGCAGCGGCCGACATTCAGCTGCCCGGTGCGGTCAGTCTGCATTTCCTGGGGGCGGCCGGCGCCTATGAGGCAGCGCTGACCAACCAGCTATGGCTGATTCTGGCGGCGATTGTGTGCGTGTACATCGTGCTGGGCGTGCTGTATGAGAGCTATGTGCATCCGCTGACGATACTGTCGACGCTGCCGTCGGCCGGCGTCGGTGCGCTGCTGGCGCTGATGATCGCCGGACAATCGCTGGGCGTGATCGGCATCATCGGCCTGATCCTGTTGATCGGCATCGTGAAAAAGAACGCGATCATGATGATCGACTTCGCGATCAGCGCCGAGCGTGATGAAGGCAAGTCGCCACAGGATGCGATCCGGCAGGCGGCCCTGCTGCGACTGCGCCCCATCCTGATGACGACCTTCGCGGCGCTGTTCGCCGCCCTGCCGCTGATGCTGAGCCAGGGCGACGGTGCCGAGCTGCGGCGTCCGCTCGGCACCGCGATCTTTGGCGGGCTGCTGGTGAGCCAGTTGCTGACGCTGTACACGACCCCCGTGATCTATCTCGGCTTCGACCGCCTTGGCCGTCGCTGGTTTGGGGCCAGCGCCCGGCGCGACGGAGGAGCGCGGTGAATCTGTCGCGGCCCTTCATCGAAAGGCCGATCGGCACCACGTTGCTGACGATTGCGCTGGCGCTGGTCGGTGCGGTCGCGTTCTTCGGGCTGCCGGTTGCGCCGCTGCCGCAAGTCGATTTTCCGGCGATCTCGGTCACCGCGTCGCTGCCCGGCGCCAGTCCGGCCACCATTGCATCGAGTGTTGCATCACCGCTGGAAAGGCGACTGGGTGCGATCCCCGGCGTCAATGAAGTCACGTCCAGCAGCCGCAACGGTACCGCGCGCATTTCGCTGCAATTCGAACTGAACCGCAAGATCGACGCCGCCGCACGCGAGGTGCAGGCCGCGATCAATGCCGCGCGCGCGGACTTGCCGATCTCCCTGCGCGCCAACCCGAGTTACAGCAAATCGAATCCGGCCGATACACCGGTGATCGTGCTGGCCCTGACCTCGTCCACCCGCACCCCGGGCCAGATCTATGAATCCGTCGCCAACCTGGTGCAGCAAAAGCTGTCGCAGGTCAGAGGCGTGGGTGAGGTCGAGCTGGGCGGCGGGTCGCTGCCCGCCGTGCGCGTGCAATTGCAGCCGTTTGCACTGAACCGGCATGGCATTGCGATGGAAGATGTGCGCGCAGCGATCCAGGCCAGCGCAGCCAACCGTCCGAAAGGACAACTCGAGCACGGCGATCAGCGCTACCAGGTGTATACAGACACCGGCGCGACCGTGCTGTCGGCGGCTGCATATCGCGATCTGGTGCTGGCCTGGCGCAATGGCGCGCCGGTACGCCTGGCCGATGTGGCCGAGGTGATCGACAGCGTCGAGGACAAGAACACGCTGGGCCTGTTCAATGGCAAACCAGCGGTGATCGTGCTGGTCAATCGCCAGCCGGGCGCGAACGTGATTGAAACGGTGGATGCGGTCAAGGCATTGCTGCCTGAATTGCGCGCCGAGCTGCCGCCGGACATCACGATGCAGATCTCGTCCGACCGCACGTACTCGATACGCGCGTCGCTGCAAGAGATCGAGATCACGCTGCTGATCTCGCTGGTGCTGGTGGTACTGGTGGTCAGCGCCTTCCTGCGCAGCGTGCGCGCGACAATCATACCGGCGGTTGCGACCATCGTGTCGCTACTCGGCACCTTTGCAGTGATGTATGCGCTGGGCTTCAGCCTGAACAACCTGTCGCTGATGGCGCTGACGGTCGCGACCGGTTTCGTCGTCGATGATGCGATCGTGGTGCTTGAGAATATTTCGCGCCATATCGATGCCGGCATGGATCGCTTCGAAGCCGCACTGAAAGGCGCGCGCGAAGTGGGCTTCACGGTGCTCTCGATCAGCGTATCGCTGGTCGCTGTGTTCATCCCACTGCTGTTCATGGGAGGCCAGGTCGGCCGCTTGTTCCGTGAATTCGCAGTCACGCTGTCGGCCGCGGTGCTGATTTCGCTGCTGGTGTCGCTGACCACCACACCGATGATGTGTGCGTGGCTGTTGCGGCGCAAGGATGAGCGCGAGGCCGCAAACAGCAACTCGCGTCAGGATGGAGCGTTGCGAGCGATCAAGCGGGCAATCAAGCGCGTGCTCGAACGCGGCTATGCGCGCATCGAGCGTGTGTATGCGCGCAGCCTGGACGCTGCGCTCGCGCATCGCTGGCTGGTGCTGCTGTCACTCGGCGCCGTGATCGCGCTCAACGTCTTCCTGTTCAACGTGATACCGAAAGGCTTTTTCCCGCAACAGGACAGCGGGCTGCTGTCGGTCGGCTTGCGCGCGGACCAGAGCATTTCGTTTCAGGCGATGAAAGGCAAGCTGCAGCAACTGGTGGACATCATCGGCAAGGATCCGGCAGTCGATACCGTGGTCGGCTTCACCGGCGGCAGCCGTCCCGGTGGCGGCTACATGTTCATCACGCTCAAGCCCTGGGGTGTGCGCACTGAGAAAGGCCAGGACGTGGTGAACCGGTTGCGCCCGCAGCTGTCGCGCGTGACCGGTGTCGGCGTGTTCCTGTCGCCGGTCCAGGATTTACGGATGGGCACGCGGCGTGATGCGAACACCTTGCAGTACACGCTGAAAAGCGACAACTTCGCGGACCTCAAGCTGTGGAGCGACAAACTCGCGCAAGCGCTCAAGGCCCGGCCCGAGCTGGTGGACATCGACAACGATCTGCAGCAGAACGGCGTCGAAGTGTTCGTGCGCGTGGACCGCGATGCGGCAGCGCGGCTGGGCGTCAGCATGCGCGACGTGAACAATGCGCTGTACAACGCGTTTGGCCAGCGCCAGGTCGCGACGCTGTATGGCGACCTGAACCAGTACCACGTGATCCTCGGCGTCAGCCCCGAGCATGCGCAAAGCCCGCAGGCCCTGCATGACATTCATGTGCCGGCGCGCGCCGGTGCAGCGCTGGTGGCCAGCAGCAGCGTGGTGGGCGCCGCCTCGTCCGGCGCCGGTACCGTGCCCTCCCCCAACCCCGGTGCGCGTGACCCGGCCAGCGGCCAGGTGATCAGCACCGCACCGACCACGATGGTGCCGCTGTCGGCGCTGGCAAGCTTTGCCGAACGCGCGACCGCAGCCACGGTCAACCATCAGGATGCGGAGCTGGCCGCCACCGTGTCGTTTGCGCTCGCGAAGGGGCGCTCGATGAGCGATGCGCAGCGTGTGGTGCGCGAGGCCGAAGCCGAGATCGCAATGCCGGTCAATGTGCGTGGCAGCTTCCAGGGCACTGCGCGCGCCTATCAGGAATCGCAGGGCCAGCAACCGCTGCTGATCCTGCTGGCCATCGTCACCATCTACATCGTGCTGGGCATCCTGTACGAAAGCCTGGTGCATCCGGTGACGGTGCTGTCCACCATTCCATCGGCCGGCGTCGGCGCGGTGATTGCGCTGATGCTGTTCGACATGGAGTTCTCGATCATTGCGCTGATCGGCGTGTTCCTGTTGCTCGGCATCGTGAAGAAAAATGCGATCCTGATCATCGATGTTGCGATCGAGCTGGAGCGCTCGCGCGGCCTGTCCGCGCTGGACGCCGTACGCGAAGCCAGCGTGCAGCGACTGCGCCCTATCCTGATGACGACCGCCGCTGCCGCGCTCGGCGCACTGCCGCTGGCGATCGGCTTTGGCGAGGGCTCGGAACTGCGCCAGCCGCTGGGCGTGGCCATCATCGGCGGATTGGTCGCGAGCCAGTTGCTGACGCTGCTGACCACACCGGTGGTGTACGTCGCGATGGACCGCTGGCGCCGCCGTGGCCCGAATGAAAACGCGCTTGCACGCGACACGCGCTACGATAACGATGATCGCGGGTCCGGCCACGCCGGCGACGCAACGGGTACGACAGGCGCAGCAAGCTTGTCACCCGTGCCGACCGTGCCAACCCTAACGGCCCTGCCGCCCGCTCCGCAGACACCATGACCACCATCCATCTACCACCACGGCCCGCCGCACCTGCAGTGCGCGCTGCATTCGATTGCGGCGCTGCCGCGCTCGCCCGCGCTCCCGCGCTTGCTCCCGCTTTTGCTGTTGTGCTGACCTGCATGCTGGGCGCCTGCTCGATCGGCCCGCTGTATGAACGTCCTGCAGCGACCGTGACGCCGATTCCGGACCACTACAAGGAAGCCGAAGGCTGGACCGCCGCACAGCCGGCCGACGCACAGCCACGCGAAGCCTGGTGGCAGGCGTTCGGCGATCCTGTGCTCGATGCGCTGGTCGAGCGCGTCGCGGTATCGAACCAGAACATCGCCGCCGCAGTTGCCAGCTATGCACAGGCACGCGCCGTGGTCGGGCAGCAGCGTGCCGCGCTGTTTCCGTCGGTGTCACTGTCGGGTCGCGTGAATCGCAGCAATGGCAAGACCACGCAGCGCGATGTGCAGTTCGACCTCGGCGCCAGCTGGGAACCGGATGTGTGGGGCCGGCTGCAACGCGCAGTCGCCGGCGCGACCGCGAACGCGCAGGCCAGCGCCGGCGACCTCGCGACCGCGACCCTGTCCGCACAGGGTGAACTGGCCGGCAATTACCTGTTGCTGCGCCAGACCGATGAGCAGCGCCGCTTGCTCGGCAATGCGATCCGCGACTATCAGCGCGTGTACGAGATCGCGCAGAACCGCTACAACGCCGGCGTTGCACCGAAGACCGATGTGCTGCAGGCGCAGACCCAGCTCGCGAATGCGCAGTCCGAAGCCGAAGGACTGCTGCGCACGCGCGCGCAACTCGAGCATGCGATCGCGGTGCTGGTGGGTGAGCAACCGGCGAATTTTTCGTTACCGGTCGCCGCATGGCAGCCGGTGGTGCCGAACGTGCCCTTGCTGATTCCGTCCGAGCTGCTGCAACGCCGGCCTGACATCGCTGCGGCCGAACGACGAGTCGCCGCTGCGAATGCGCAGATCGGCATCGCACGCTCGGCCTACTATCCCAGCATCGTGCTGGGCGCCAGCGAAGGCGTCGCCGCCAGCAGCGTGTCCGCGCTCGCATCAAATCCGGTCACGCTGTGGTCGATCGGTGTGTCGCTCACGCAGAGCATCTTCAATGCCGGGCTGGTAAAGAACCGCGTCGCCGGTGCCGAAGCGGCCTATGAAGCCACGGTCGCGCTGTACCGGCAAACGGTGCTGTCGGCATTCCAGTCCGTCGAAGACCAGCTGGCCGCGACCCGCGTGCTCGCGCAACAAGAGAGCTACCTCGCGCAAGCGTCAAAGGCCGCCGATGCGGCCGAGCAGCAAGTGCTGAACCGCTACCGTGCCGGACAGGTCAGCTTCCTCGAAGTGGTGACTGCGCAAACCACGGCACTGAATGCGCGTCGTGCGCTGGTGCAGCAGCAGGGTGACAGGCAGGTGGCCAGTGTCGCGCTGATCCAGGCGCTCGGTGGTGGTTGGGAAGGCAAGCAAGCACTGCAGTGATGCAGGGCCCGGAGACACGCAGCGCAATGCAACGCGATGCAACGCAATGCAGCGCAGCGCAACCCGGCTCAGCTCAGATCAGCTCAACTCAAATCACTGGCAACCGAGGCGGCTGGTGCAGGTCCAGAAACCACATTCCGTGCCGAGGTCGAGCGGCTTTTTGCCCTCGGGCGCGCAGCGCTGCTGCTGCGCCTTCCAGGCGTCACCGGAAAAGTCGAACGCGCTGTAGCGGTAATGGACGCTGCCATCCGCTTGCGGCCTGGTGGATGCGCAGGCGGACAGCAGAGCGGCGATCATGATGATCGCCGTGCTGGTCCGGCCTGTGGTGGCTGTCATCTCATTCGCCAAAACGGCGCTTCACCATCAGCAGCGCAAGCACACTGACCATCGCCATCACCGACAGGTAGTAGCCGACATACTGCAGACCGTAATGGGTCGCGAGCCAGGTGGCGGCATACGGCGCCAGCGAAGCACCAAGAATGCCGCCCAGGTTGAACGCCAGCGAGGAGCCGGTATAACGTACCGCCGGTGGGAACAGGCTGGAGGCGAGGCCGCCCAGCGGGCCAAAGCACATGCCCATCAGCGCCATGCCGATCACCAGTGCCAGCAGCACCAGCAGCGGGCTGCCGGAGCCGAGCATCGGCCCGAGGAACAGGCCGTAGATCACGATGCCGATCGAACCCAGCAGCAAGCCGGCGGTGCGACCGCGCTGGTCCGACAGCAGCGCCGACAGCGGAATGAAGCCGGCGAAGAACAGCACCGAGATCAGCTGCAGCTTCAGGAAATCCGGTCGTGTGTAGCCGAGCTGCGACGTGGCCCAGCCAAGCGTGAAGACCGTGATCAGGTAGAACAGCACGAACTGGCCCATCGACGACAGCGTGCCGAGGATCAGCGGCTGCGGATGACGGAACACCACATCGAGCATCGGCGCTTTCACGCGCTCATGCTTTTCCAGCACGTGCTGGAATTCCGGCGTCTCGGTGATGTTCAGTCGCACGTACAGGCCGACGAAGACCAGCAAGGCGCTGGAGACGAACGGAATGCGCCAGCCCCAGTCGAGGAAGTCGGCCTCGGGCATCTGCGTGGTCAGGTACAGAAACACACTGCCGGACAGGAAGAAGCCGGCCGGGCCGCCCAGCTGCGGGAACATGCCATACCAGGTGCGCTTGCCCGGCGGCGCATTCTCGGTCGCGAGCAGCACTGCACCGCCCCACTCGCCGCCCAGCCCCAGGCCCTGGCCGAAACGCAGGATGGCCAGCATGATGGGCGCGGCGATGCCGATCGATGCATAGGGCGGCAGCAAGCCGATGAACACCGTCGACAGGCCCATTGTCAGCAGGGACGCGACCAGTGTCGCCTTGCGACCGATACGGTCGCCGAAGTGCCCGAACAGCGCCGAGCCCACCGGGCGCGCGACAAACGCCAGGCCGAACGTGGCCAGCGACTGCAGCACCGCGAGGGTCGGATCGGATTCGCCAAAGAACAGCTTCGGAAATACCAATACCGCCGCTGTACCGAAGATGTAAAAATCGAAGTACTCGATCGTGGTACCGATCAGGCTGGCAAACAGCACCTTGGTGGCCGAGTTGCCGGAAGTGCCACCGGCTCCGGCCTCGTGGGCCTCGCCGGTCTGACTGACGTTGTCTTGCATGTGTCTCGCTCGCTTGTTGTGGATTTTGTCACGATCGTCGCCTCGCGCGGCGGATAGACGCGGAGCCTGACGGTCGCGCTGCATCTTGCCAGCGGCACCCATGCGGGTCAACGAAAGGATTTTCATCAGTCCACGATCAGCGATAATTCGACACCGACGCGACTGGCAGACCAGCCCGATATCGTCGTGGCTGAACGCCGCCTTTGCGAATCGCATAGGCCCGGCTGCCCGACGCAACCTCTATCCCTTACGGAGAAAACCGCATGTCCTTCTTCCCCGGCTTTACGCAAAAGAGCATTCGCACCAGTGGCGGCGTCACCATCAACACTGTCATGAAGGGCCAGGGCGAGCCGGTGCTGCTGCTGCACGGCTACCCGCAGACCATGGTGTGCTGGCACGAGATCGCTCCGAAGCTCGCGAAGAACTACACCGTGGTGGTCGCCGATCTGCGCGGCTATGGCGCATCGTCCAAGCCGAAAGGCCTGCCTGACCATTCGAACTATTCGAAGCGCGCGATGGCGCAGGACATGGTCGATGTGATGAGCAAGCTGGGCTTCGACAAGTTTCATCTGGTCGGCCATGACCGTGGCGGACGTGTCGCGCACCGGCTCGCGAAGGACCATGGCGAACGCGTGCAGACGCTGACTGTGCTCGATATCTCGCCGACGCTGAAAATGTTCGAGAGCACCAATCTGCAGTTCGCGACTGCCTATTACCACTGGTTCCAGATGCTGCAGCCGGCGCCACTGCCGGAAAAGATGCTGCAAGGGATAGTCCCGTTCAACATCCTCGGCCGTGTCGGCCGCGACGAGCTGGACCTGTCGGCGTTCGATCCGAAAGCCGTGAAAGAATATGTGCGCGCCTTCAAGGACCCAAAGGCGATTCACGCCAGCTGCGAAGACTACCGCGCAGCCGGCACCATCGACCTTGAACATGACCGCAAGGATCGCCGTCGCAAACTGAAGATGCCGGTACTGACGCTGTGGGGCAAACAGGGCGTGGTGAACCGCCTGTTCGACTGCCTCGGCGACTGGAAAGAAGTCGCAAGCAATGTGCGCGGCAAGGCGCTGAACTGCGGCCATTTCGTGCCGGAAGAAAAGCCGGCCGAGACGCTGCGCGAAATCCGCGCGTTCATCGCCGAGCATCCGATCAAGCTCAGGAAGGCCAGATAAGCCAGCCGCCACCGGGCAGCGCCATCGTACTGTCGCATCGCTGCACCACCGAACAGCCCGGTCAATTCCATCGATTCAATCAACCCGCAACAAGGAAGCAAGCATGAAACCGAACGCCGTCAAACGCCTGGGCATGGTCCGTCGCCGCGAAGACATGACCTACGAACAATTCACCCACCACTGGCTGAATGTGCACGCCGAGCTGTGCAAGAAGCTGCCGAACATGCGCCGCTATGCCGTGAACCTGCTGCCGCCGGAATCGGCGAAGCTGCTAGGCTTCGATGGTTTCTCGGAGCTGTGGTTCGATGATGAAGAGGCACTGAAGGCGTCGCTGGCCAGCCCGGAAGGCGTGACCCTGCTGTCCGACCTGCCGAACTTCACATCGGCGATCCAGCCGATTCTGTCGCATGAGTATCTGATGCTCGGCAAGTGATCATCTGATCACAAGACGTAAAAAAACGCCGGACTTGCGCAAGCAGTCCGGCGTTTTTGTTGGGCCGTACTTGATCAAGCCGCGTGCGGTACCTGCGGCTGGCCTTGTTGGTAACGCTGCATGGCCTTCTCCAGATCAGGGCGGTAACGCTCCACCGCCGCCTCCTTCACATGGCCGAAGCCACGCACCTGCATCGGCAGCGCTGCAATCTCGGTCGCCAGTGCCAGCTTGTCCGCATCCAGCGTCGCCAGCAGCGACTTGACCAGTGCGCGGTAGTCGACGATCAGCTGACGCTCCATCTTGCGCTCGGCGGTGTAACCGAAAGGATCGAGCGCAGTACCACGCAGACCCTTGAGGCGCGCCAGCACCGAGAAAGCCTTGAACATCCATGAGCCGTATTCGGCTTTCACCAGATGACCCTTGCCGTCTTTCTTCGACAGCAGCGGCGGCGCAAGGTTGAACTTCAGCGTCAGCTTGCCTTCGAACTGCTGCGCCAGCTTGTCGGTGAACTGGCGATCGCTGTACAGGCGAGCGACTTCATACTCGTCCTTGTAGGCCATCAGCTTGAACAGCGACTGCGCAACGGCCTTGCTGAGCTTGTCGGTCTTGCCCAGCTTCGCTTCTGCAGCCTTCACTTCCTCGACCAGCGCCGCATACTCAGCCGCATACGCGGCGTTCTGATAGCCGGTGAGGAATTCGACGCGACGCTTGAGCATGGTGGCCAGTGATTCCGGCATCTGCAGCGTGACCGCCTGCGCCGGTGATGCCGCACGTTCGACCGCCTTGAGGTCAACCGCTGCACGACGACCCCAGCGGAATGCGCGCTGGTTCGCGTCGATCGCGACGCCGTTCAGTTCGATCGCGCGCAGGATGGACGCTTCCGACAGCGGCAGCCTGCCCTTCTGGTACGCAAAGCCGAGCATGAACAGGTTGGTCGCGATCGAATCGCCCATCAGCGCGGTGGCGAGGCGGGTGGCATCGACATAGTCGGCGCTGCCGCCGACGGATTCGTTGATTAGCGCCTCGACCTGGTCGGCCGGGTATTGCCAGTCTGGCTGCTGTGCGAAATGACCCGTCGGTTGCTGATGCGTGTTGATCACCGCATGCGTACGACCCGGGCGCATTTTTGCGATCGCATCCTGTGCGCCGGCGGTCAGCATGTCGCAACCGAGCACGAGATCGGCCTCGCCGGTCGCAATGCGCTGCGCGCGGATCGCTTCCGGCGTTGCTGCGATACGCACATGCGAGGTCACCGAACCATTCTTTTGCGACATGCCGGTCATGTCCAGCACCGACACGCCCTTGCCCTCCAGATGGCCCGCCATGCCGAGCAGTGCGCCGATGGTGATCACGCCGGTGCCGCCGATACCGTTGATCAGGATGTTGTACGGCTGGTCGCAGCGGTCATGCACCGGCTCGGGCAGCGCGGCAAAGCCCTCATCGGTCGCACGCGCAACCTTCGCCTTGCGCGGGGTGCCGCCGGTGACGGTGACGAAGCTCGGGCAGAAGCCCTTCACGCAGGAATAATCCTTGTTGCATGAGGACTGGTCGATCACGCGCTTGCGGCCGAACTCGGTTTCCAGCGGCAGGATGGACGTGCAGTTGGATTGCGCGCCGCAATCGCCGCAGCCTTCGCAGACTGCGTCATTGATGAACATGCGCCGCGGCGGATCCGGGAACTCCTGCTTCTTGCGACGGCGGCGCTTTTCAGCGGCGCACACCTGGTCATAGATCAGCACGGACACGCCCTGCACGTCGCGCAGCTCGCGCTGCACGGCGTCCATGTCCTTGCGGTCGTTGATGGTGATGATGGAAGGCAGGCCGGAACGGTCGTCATAGCGCGACAGGTCTTCGGTGACCAGTGCAATCCGCTTCACGCCTTCGGCCGCCATCTGGCTCGCGATCTGGTGCACGGTCAACGTGCCGTCGACCGGCTGGCCGCCGGTCATCGCAACCGCATCGTTGTACAGGATCTTGTAGGTCATGTTGACCTTCGCGGCCACCGCTGCGCGGATTGCAAGATACCCGGAGTGGAAGTAGGTGCCGTCACCGAGGTTCTGGAATACATGCGGCACCTTGGAGAAGGCCGACTGCCCTATCCACGGCGCGCCCTCGCCGCCCATGTGCGTGGTCAGGCGGTTGTGCTCCGGGTAGATGGCCGTGGCCATCACATGGCAGCCGATACCGGCCAGCGCGAGGCTGCCCTCGGGCACCTTGGTCGATGTATTGTGCGGACAGCCCGAGCAATACCAGGCCGGACGCGGCGGCGTGCTGACCGCGCGGTTCAGCACCTGCTCTTTCGCTTCGAGGAAGCTCAGGCGTGCCTTGATCCGGTCGCTGGTGTGGAAGCGCGCAATACGTGATGCGATCACGCGCGCGATCTGCGCGACCGAAAAATCCGCCTTCGCCGACAGCAGCCAGTCACCACGCGGATGTCCGGCCCATTCGCCCTTCTCGTCGAACTTGCCGATCACGCGCGGACGCACATCCTCGCGCCAGTTGTACAGCTGTTCCTTCAACTGGTACTCGACGACCTGGCGCTTTTCTTCCACCACCAGGATTTCGTCCAGACCCTGCGCGAATTCGCGTACGCCTTCCGGTTCCAGCGGCCACACCATCGCCACCTTGTACAGGCAGATGCCGATGTCGGCGGCCATTGCTTCATCGATGCCGAGTTCTTCCAGCGCTTCCAGCACATCGAGATAGGACTTGCCGGACGCGATGATGCCGAGCTTCGCATTCGGGCTGTCGATGGTGGTGTGGTTCAGCTTGTTCGCGCGCGCATACGCCATCGCAGCGTAGATCTTGTAGTCCTGCATCAGCGCTTCCTGCTTGCGCGCCTGCACGCCCAGCGTGTCAGTCGACAGCCGGGTATTGAGCCCGCCCTCGGGCATCACGAAATCTTCCGGATAGCTGATCTTCAGGCGGAACGGATCCGCATCGACCGAGGCGGTGGATTCCACGGTGTCGGCCAGTGCCTTGAAGCCGACCGCGACGCCGGCGTAGCGCGACATCGCCCATGCATGCAGGCCGAGGTCCAGATATTCCTGCACGTTGCACGGGTACAGCACCGGGATCATGCACGCCGAAAAAATGTGATCCGACTGATGCGGCAGCGTCGATGAGTACGCACCATGGTCATCACCGGCCACCAGCAGCACGCCGCCATGCTTCGCAGTACCGGCATGATTCATGTGCTTGAACACGTCGGCGCAGCGGTCGACACCGGGTCCCTTTGCGTACCACATCCCGAACACGCCGTCGTACCTGGCCGGACCGACCAGGTCGACGGTCTGCGTGCCCCAGACTGCAGTGGCAGCGAGGTCTTCGTTCACGCCGGGCACGAACTTCACATGATGGCGATCGAGATGCTTTTCCGCTTTCCACAGCGCCTCGTCCAGCATGCCCAGCGGCGAGCCACGATAACCGGAGATGAAGCCCGCTGTGTTCAGGCCCGCCGCCGCATCGCGCAAGTGCTGCAGCATCGGCAGGCGCACCAGCGCCTGGATGCCGGACAGGTAGATCTTGCCCTGCGTGGCGGTGTATTTGTCGTCGAGGGTGACGTCTGGCCGGACAACGCCGGTGGCGGCGGTGGCCGTGGTGATTGTGCTTGCAGGCTGCTTGTTTACAGCAGTGTCGGTGGTACCGGCAGCCACAGGCGCGGCGCCCGCCGGGCGGGTCTCGGTGTGCATCGTGTCTCTCCCAAATGATCTTCAGTGAGCGCTTCAGCGTCGGACTTGCCCGGTAAGGCAAACGTCAGCCATCAGTCGCCATGCCGCGGTAGCGGCGGTTGCTTCTGCTTCTTCTATGGTTCTTCTTGTTGCTAAACCTCTGCCGATGTCATGTTGACCTGCACGCGACGCTTGACGTGCCCTTGTTCCCTGCGCTGATGCTTACTTGCCCTTGCCCAGCATGACTTCCTGGTGGCCGGCACCGGCCGGGATCATCGGAAAACAATTCTCCTCCGCCTTCACATGCACGTCCAGAAAATACGGGCCTTCGCTGGCGAGGCATTCGGCGATCGCGGCATCGAGTTCTTCACGGCGCTCCACGGTGCGCGCCTGCCAGCCAAAGCCGCGTGCAACGGCCACGAAATCCGGCAGCGCCTCGGTATAGCTGTGGCTGTAGCGGCCGCCGTGGATCAGCTCCTGCCACTGGCGCACCATGCCCATGTAACCATTGTTGGACAGGATGACTTTGACCGGCGTGCGATGCTGCACCGCAGTCGACAGCTCCTGAATGTTCATCAGGATCGATGCATCGCCGCTGACGCAGACCACGGTCTTGTCCGGATGCGCGACCTGCGCGCCGATCGCCGCCGGCAGACCATAGCCCATGGTGCCGGCGCCGCCCGAGGTGAGCCAGCGCATCGGCTCATCGAAGGCGATGTACTGCGCGGCCCACATCTGGTGCTGGCCGACATCGGTGGACACGATCGCATCCTTGTCCTTCAGCTGTGCATTCAGGCGGCTGACCAGTGCCTGCGGCACGATCGCGTCCGGCGTGTCCTCGAAGGCCAGCGATTGCCGTGCGCGCCACACCGCGATCTGCTGCCACCAGTTGTCCAGTCGGCCTGCCTCCGGTCTGCGCTGCTGCACGCCGTGCAGCAGGCCTGCGAGCATGTCGGCACAGTCGCCGAGCAGCGGATAGTCGGCCTTCACGATCTTGTGGATCGAGCGCGGGTCGATATCGACATGCACGAACTTCGCATTCGGGCAGAAGTCGGACAGGCGGCTGGTGACGCGGTCATCGAAGCGCGCGCCGATGCAGACCACGAGGTCGGCGTGATGCATCGCGAGGTTCGCCTCCAGCGTGCCGTGCATGCCGAGCATGCCCAGCCATTGCGGATTCGATGCAGGGAACGCGCCCAGGCCCATCAGCGTCAGCGTGCAGGGCGCGCCGCTGGCCTCCACCAGCTGGCGGAACAGGTCGCAGGCCACGCGGCCGGAGTTGATCAGGCCACCGCCACCATAGAACACCGGGCGGCGCGCTTCGCAGATCGCGTTCACCGCTGCAGCCATCGCGGATGCATCGCTTTTCGCTGCGTCGCGTGCGGCCCGCAGCGCGTCGGCTGCGGCTTGTTCATCGGCCTTGGGCTGGTACGGCTGGCTGGCCGTGACCGGCGTCAGTTGTATGTCTTTCGGGAAGTCGATCAGAACCGGGCCCGGACGGCCACCGGCCGCTGTTGCATACGCATGGCGCACGGTCGCTTCGACCGCAGCCGCATCGCGCAGCTGCGTATTCCATTTGGTGATCGTGCGCGAGATGCCGAGCGCATCGCATTCCTGGAACGCGTCGGTGCCGATCACGGCGGTCGACACCTGACCACTCACGCACAGGATGGGAACCGAGTCACACATCGCATCCAGCAATCCGGTGGTGGTATTGCTCATGCCAGGACCGGAAGTGACGAACACCACGCCGACCTTGCCGGTGGTGCGCGCATAGCCCTGCGCCGCATGCACGGCTGCCTGTTCGTGCCGCACCAGCACATGGCGCAGGCGCGGCTCGCCGTGCAACGCGTCATACAGCGGCAGCACCGCGCCGCCCGGGTAGCCGAACACGGTATCCACGCCGAGGTCCAGCAGCGTTCGGATCAGCACCGTTGCGCCATTGGGCGCGGTGGCAAGGCCCGGGGTATCGGCGTTGGCCGACGGCCCCGAAGTCGGGTACAGGGAACGGGAGGACAGCGGCAGGTCAGCTACGGTATTCATGCCAACAATGTACTGATTTCGCCGCAGAAAATGCTTCCGAATTTTCGCCAAAAAGCAGAGAATTCAGAAAATCTATCTAAATGATCGGATTTTCACGAAATGGAACTCGACAAATTCGACCTCGCCATCCTCGAAGCGCTGCAGAAGGATGCGCGTATCAGCCTGCAGGAGCTGGGCAAGCAGGTCGGCCTCACCTCGTCCCCTTGCTGGAACCGGATCCGGCGCATGGAAGAAGCCGGCGTCATCGAGGGCTACTCGGTGCGCATCAACCCGGAGAAGATCGGCCTGACCGAGACCGTGATCCTGCATGTGACGATCGACAGCCACTCGGACGAGGCATTGTTCGAGTTCGGGCAGGCGCTGGAAGCGATACCCGAGGTGCTGGAGGCTTTCCTGGTGTCAGGCGACTACGACTACTACATCCGCGTCGCGGTCGAAGGCACGCGCGGTTACGAGCGCTTCCTGCGCGAGCGGCTGTACAAGATTCCCGGCATCCGCAACAGCAAGTCCAGCTTCGTGCTGCGGCGGCTCAAGCAGAGCCAGTTACCGTTGCGGCGCGCACCGTCGAACGATTAGGTCGCGACGCGGTACAACTCATGCGCACGCGTCAGGTGCTCGCGCACCGCCTGCTCGACACCTTCGGCATCGTGACGCGCAATGCAATCGAACAGCCGCGTATGCTCATCCAGCGTGACCTTCTCGGAACCTCTGGGCGAGCGCACCACGTCTTCATGGAAGTTCTGCAGCCATTGCAGCAATGCCTGTGACACGGCCATGTAGACCGGGTTACCCGACACGCTGGCAATCGCGCGGTGGAAAGCCAGGTCAGTCTCGACAAAGCGCGCGGGGTCACCCAGACTTGCGCGGTGCTCATCCAGTACCGAGCGCAGCATCGCGACGTCTTCATCCGACGCGCGCACCGCGGCGGCGCGCGCCATCGCCACCTCGAACGCGAGGCGGGCTTCTTTCAGGTGTTCGAGCAGCTCGCTGTTACCCGCCAGCAGATGCACGGCCGTCTGCGAGATCTGCGAGATCACCGAATCTGCCGACAAGGCCTTCACGCGCGCACCCTCGCCATGCACGATGGTGATCAGGCCCATGCGCTCCAGCGCCTGCAAGCCCTCGCGCACCGCCGGACGGCCGACGCCCAGCTGCGCCATCAGCTCGCGCTCGGAAGGCAGCAGCGTACC
>JACCDV010904324.1_pt1 | contig 43039 bp, 39 predicted proteins | sample 7446131 | NCBI WGS metagenome assembly JACCDV01 (sample SAMN15323448, study PRJNA562643) | freshwater metagenome | isolation source: river surface water | place: USA:Blue River Watershed | collected 2017-08-17
GATGTGGATGTGGTGATGACCCTCAGAATCCAAAAAGAACGCATGGAAGCAGGACAAGTGCCTGAAGGAGATGCTTTCTTCAAACAATGGGGCCTTACTCAAGCAAGACTCAAATTAGCTAAGCCTGATGCGATTGTGATGCACCCGGGCCCAATGAACCGTGAGGTAGAAATTGCTAGTGATGTGGCCGATGGTTCTCAGTCAGTAATCCTCAAGCAAGTGACCTTTGGTATTGCGGTGCGCATGGCGGTAATGTCGATTGTGGCGGGTAATTAAAAGAATGAATAAAAAAGAAAAATCAAAATAAATAAATTAAATAAATGGAAAAGTAAATTAAAAAGTACAAGAATAAGAAAAGAAATAAGGCTAAATAAAAACAAAAATAAGACACAAGAAGATTAACAGATAGAGATGGCCAAGGAAAAATCCTTGGCTATTTTCATCCAAGTAGTTAGGGTTTTCAGTAAATAAGGTAAATCTTGTATGAAATTCTAGGAAATCTCTTGTGCAATGTAAAATCAACGAAATATTGAATTTATGTTTTGTCGTAATCCTACAAAAGAATCGGGTCTTAACCATGTCAGAGCAACCGTTTAACCAGCCCTTAGAAGATGAAATCTCTCTCAAAGAAATCATTGATTTTTTATTGGAGTCTTGGAAAGTAATGGCGTTAAGTGGAATTGTTGGGGGATTTTTGGCCGCTGGGAATGCGTTTGTTACTCCTTCGAAATATCAGGCTACTGCAGCTATTCAAGTTGCTAAGGTTGCCGGCAATGATGTTGAGACTCCAAGTATTTTGGTGGAAAAGCTCAAAATACCAACATATTTCTCCATTGCTTCGCACTCAGATTGTAATGTCATGAATACATTCGAGCCAGGATTGGTAATTGTAAAAAATCTTATGCCCACCTTATCTAAAACATCTCCCATAATCAGTTTTTCTTACAAAGATGAAAGTTCTGAAAAAGCTCAAAAATGTTTAGAGAGTGTTGTGAATGATATTCGTAATAACCAAAATTTATTAGCTAAACCTACCATTGATGCAAAAAAGAAGCAGTTGCTAGATCTTAGGGGAAAACTTGATTCTTCAGAGAGAGTTTTAAAGCTACTTACGAATAAAAATTCAAATTTCGATATTTCTGATTCAAAGTTTTCAGCATCAACTCTTTTGCTATCTTTAACTTTTAATAAAGAAAATGAAATAGAAGGTCTGCGCTCGCAAATCAACTATTTAGAAATTGAATTAATGGAGCCACAAACAAAAGAAACATCCTTAACAGCTCCAATTTATGCTCCGAAGAAAAAAGTTTCGAATAATATTGTCCTTAGTTTGTTGGGTGGGTTGATGGTGGGTTTATTTTTAGGATTGCTTTTGATGATTGGTAAACGTGCCTTCACGGCCATAAAACTTAGAATGAATAATCAATTGATGGGGCAGACAGAGTAAATTTAAGAATTAAAAGTTGAGCCTTATAAATTTATATCTCATTTATGCCAAGGCCCAAAAATAGTTCAGAGCTTTTAAGGGTCTTCAGAATCAAGGTTTTGAAGGTTTTCGTACAAATTACCAGATACAAAAAAATCACAAGAAAAATTACCCTGACTACTACACCATTGTTTAGTCGCTTATTTAATATCAGCAGTAATTTGATGCTGATAAGCTCAAATTGAGGTGTTACCCAAATATTGCAATTTGGTCACTCAAAGAATCCAGTTTTCATACTAGAATTGTTGTGAAGTTTCTGTGGCAACGATGCGCTATGGAAGTGCCTTTGCATCAACTTTTTTGCTGGGTGAGATGATAGAAATTACTACAGGACCATTCAAGGATTTTTAGGCTTCTTTGAGAGGCTTTAAGCCTTACCAGATTCAGTACCAGGGCTTTATTACTGATTTAAATCTCGGAATCAGTTCAGAGGATCCCTCTTAATCTGCCTCATTTGAAAAAATCTAGTGTTTAAACTTTGATGATTTGGTGAATCTTTTTTGCGTTCTCCAAAAATTGTAGAGAATTTTCACAACGTAATTTTATATTGTTCGAACGCAATTGGATTTAATTGAGCCTAAAGATCATTATCCTCGGGGATTTTTATGGAGATATTGATGGCAAATTAGTTCCTGAGTTGCTAACTGGCAGCAATAAAAGCAAAAATCATTACTTATTCTGATTACTAGTTATAATGTTCATAATTGAACATTAATATGAAACAGTTGTAGATATTTAATTTGTATAAAAAATAAAATACTTATGGTTGGGTGGGGCGGTAGGATATTTTTATGCAAGTGGTGCCACGTGTCCAAAATCCATTACATCTCATATCCTTTGTTTTCAATTTAGTTTTCTATGACAACTCCAGATAATAAATCGTTAACCTCTGATCTTCAGTTTAGAGTCATGAGATTGCTAGAAGCTAATCCTCAGATGAATCAAAGAGAGCTTTCCAAAAGCTTGTGCGTTAGTTTGGGTGGTGTGAACTATTGTTTGAATGCCCTGGTTGCCAAGGGATCGATAAAAATAAAAAATTTTAGGAATAACAAAAACAAGTGGGTTTATGCTTACCTGTTAACCCCCAAAGGTTTGGCTGAAAAAACATCATTAACGGGATCTTTCTTGAAAAAAAAGATTAGAGAATATCAATTACTTAAAGAAGAGATTGAAGCGTTAAGTCGAGAGGTGAGCCATATGGAGATGGAGTCGGGTCTGGGCGTTTTCTTCGAACCTAAAACTTCTGAAGAGAATAGGACAGGTAAAGATGGTATTAGAAATTAGTTCTCTGATTCACCTGTCGAGTAGATATAGAAGACTTTTTGAATAAATAAGCAATCCACTTAAAAAGAAATTAATATGAATATTAAAAATAGTAAGATAGCCGTCATTGGGCTGGGTTATGTTGGCTTACCTCTGGCAGTTGAATTCGGAAAAAAATATTTGACTTTGGGTTTTGATATCAATCAGGCGCGAGTTGCTGAATTGAAGTCAGGAAAAGACAATACGTTGGAAGTAACTTCAGAGGATCTTCTTGCAGCCAAGCATCTTGAGTTTAGTTGCGACTCAAAAAATCTTAGCGAATGCGACATTTTTATTGTTACAGTGCCCACCCCTATTGATGCTGCTAATCGCCCAGATTTAACTCCCCTCATAAAAGCAAGTGAAACAATCAGTAAGATGATGAAATCTGGCTCTATTGTTATTTATGAGTCAACTGTGTATCCAGGGTGTACAGAAGAAGTTTGTGTGCCTGTTTTAGAGAAACATTCTGGACTAAAATTTAATGAAAGTTTTTTTTGTGGATATAGCCCTGAGAGAATTAATCCAGGCGATAAAGTTAACACGTTAACGACCATCAAAAAAATTACCAGTGGCAGCACTCCCGATGTTGCTGAAATTGTGGATGTCCTTTACAGTTCGATCATTCAGGCCGGTACATGGAGAGCCAGTGGCATCAAAGTAGCAGAGGCGGCAAAGGTAATTGAAAACAGCCAGCGTGATTTGAATATTGCATTTGTTAATGAGTTATCAGTGATCTTTGATCGATTGGGTATCGACACGATTGAAGTGCTTGAAGCGGCTGGTAGTAAGTGGAACTTTATGCCATTTAGGCCCGGAATGGTTGGCGGTCATTGTATAGGCGTTGATCCTTACTATTTAACTCACAAAGCGGAAGAGGTGGGATATCACCCACAAGTTATTTTGGCTGGCAGAAGAATTAATGACAACATGGCTCGGTACGCCGCGAGAAACATCATACGTCAAATGCTCAAAAATGGCATTGATGTTGCCAGAAGCACAGTGGGTGTAATGGGTGTCACATTTAAAGAAAATTGCCCGGACATCCGAAATAGCAAAGTAGCCGATTTAATACGTGAAATTGAATCTTGGGGTGCCAAGGTAGTAGCGGTTGATTGTTGGGCAAATCCTGCAGATGTGGCCGAAGAGTATGGCATTCAACTTGGATCGATCAATCAATCTAATAAGGTTGATAGCTTGATTGTAGCTGTTGGACATTCAGAATATCGTAATTTAACCCCACAAGACTTGATGTCTTTGTGCAATACTAATCATCAACCTGTTATTGGCGATTTAAAGAGTCTTTATGATCGTCATGCATTAACCGACCAAGGCTTTACTGTTTTTAGGCTCTGACATGAAAAATTTTGCTTTAATTGGTGCCGCCGGCTATATCGCTCCGCGTCACATGCGTGCTATCAAGGATTTGGGTCATCGTTTATCTGTGGGTTATGACATCAATGACTCCGTCGGAATCATTGATAGCATTTCTCCTGAAAGTGAATTCTTCACCGAATTTGAGCGATTTTACGAGTATGCTCAATGTCTTAAACGAGCGCCAGATAAAAAACTTGATTACGTGGCTATCTGCAGCCCCAATTATTTGCACCACCCTCATATTGCTGCAGGTTTGCGATTGGGTTGTGACGTTATCTGTGAAAAACCCCTTGTGCCCACTCCTGCTTTGATGAATGAGTTGGAATTGCTAGAGCAAGAAACTGGCCAGCGAGTTTTTAACATTTTGCAATTACGCCACCATGATGCAATTGTAAAGTTACGTGATCAAGTTTTGGCTGCGCCCAAAGATAAGAAGTTTGATGTGGAATTGACCTACATAACCAGTCGTGGCAAATGGTATATGGAGAGTTGGAAAGGCGATGTTCGTAAATCATTCGGTGTTGCCACGAATATTGGAGTTCATTTTTATGATATGTTGCATTTCATCTTCGGTAAATTGCAGACTAATGTAGTCCACTACCGAGGTGAGGCAAAAGCCGCTGGTTACCTGGAATATGAGCGTGCAAGAGTGCGTTGGTTCTTATCAATTGATGCAAATGATTTGCCTGCTGATCTAAAAGGTAAAAAATCAACTTATCGCAATATTGATATTAGTGGTCAGAAGTTAGAGTTTAGTGAAGGATTTACTGATTTACATACGACTAGCTATAAAGAGATATTAGCGGGTCGTGGTTATGGATTAAAGGATGCGAGACACTGCATTGAAACTGTTGATGTGATCAGAACGGCATCTATTATTTTCGGTAAGAGTGGTGAAGTCCATCCATTCGTAGCTAACTTGAGATAAGTAATCAGGATAAATAACTTTTTATGACTTATATCGTTCATCCGTCCGCCATCGTTGACGAAGGTGCGCAAATTGGAAATGGATCAAGAGTTTGGCACTTTGTTCATGTGTGTGCTGGGGCAAAAATTGGTCAAAACGTATCTTTAGGCCAAAATGTTTTTGTTGGTAATAAAGCCATTATTGGCGATAACTGCAAAATTCAAAATAATGTTTCTGTCTACGATAATGTTACCTTAGATGAAGGTGTTTTTTGTGGGCCTAGCATGGTATTCACAAATGTCTATAATCCTCGCTCACTCATTGAGCGAAAAAGTGAATATCGTAATACCTTGGTTAAAAAAGGTGTGACTTTGGGTGCGAATTGCACGGTTGTTTGTGGGGTCACGATTGGTGAGTTTGCTTTTATTGGGGCCGGTGCTGTGATCAATAAAGACATTAAACCCTATGCGCTTATGGTGGGGGTTCCTGCCAAACAAATTGGTTGGATGAGTGAGTATGGTGAGCAAATACCTTTGCCTTTAACTGGTGAGGGTCATTATAAGTGCCCGCACACTCAGCACACTTATCAACTCAATAAAAAAAGCTTAAAAAAACTAATATGAGTATTCCGTTCATTGACCTAAAAACTCAGTATCAAGCTTTAAAGCCTCAGATTCATGCACGTATTAATGCTGTTTTAGAGCATGGTCAGTACATCATGGGTCCAGAGGTAAAAGAGCTAGAAGATAAGTTGGCAGCATATACCGGTTCAAAGCATTGCATCACGGTTGCCAGCGGTACTGAAGCTTTGTTGATGAGCTTGATGGCGCTTGGTATCAAACCAGGTGATGAAGTCATTACAACGCCATTTACATTTGTGGCAACTGCAGAAGTCATTGTTTTGCTTGGGGCTAAACCAATCTTTGTGGATGTTGAGTCAGATACTGGCAATATTGATGCTAACTTAATTGAAGCTAAGATCACTAAAAAAACTAAAGTGATTATGCCAGTCAGTCTTTATGGTCAAACGGCAGATATGGATGAGATCAATGCAATAGCTGCAAGGCATGGAAACATTCCTGTGATTGAAGATGCCGCCCAGAGTTTTGGTGCCACTTATAAAGGTAGGAAAAGTTGCAACCTCAGCACCATTGGTTGCACGAGTTTCTTTCCAAGTAAACCATTGGGTTGTTATGGCGATGGCGGTGCCATTTTCACGAATGATGATGAGTTGGCACAAGCTATGCGAGAAATACGAGTGCATGGACAAAGTCAGCGCTATGTTCATACTCGTGTGGGTGTGGGTGGTCGAATGGATACCATTCAGTGTGCGGTGGTGCTTGCAAAGCTGGAGCGATTTGATTGGGAAGTGGAGCAAAGAAAAAAGATTGGAAAAAATTACAGTGATTTACTCGTAAATTTTCAGTCAAGTAACAAGATTAAGCTTTGCACAATTAGACCCGACCGAACCAGCGTTTACGCGCAGTACACCATCTTTGTTAAAGACCGTGAGCAATTACAAAAACGCTTGAGTGATGCTGGTATACCAACAGCAGTTCATTATCCGATACCTTTAAATGAGCAGGAGGCATACAAGCATCTTTGTTGTCCTGATTGCTCCCCAATTGCTAAGCAGTTGGCAAAACAGGTGATGAGTTTGCCGATGGGTAGTGAATTAAGTTTTGATTCGCAAGCATTAATAGTAAGAGAAGTAAATATTTAAATTTAGGAGCGTTAGATGGATATCAAGGGGAAAAAATTTGTAGTTGTTGGCGGTGCAGGCCTTATTGGATCGCACACAGTTGATACGCTATTAAAAGACGATATTAAAGAAATCATTATTTATGATAACTTTGTTCGTGGAACTCGAGAAAACTTAAATAACGCTCTTAAGGATCCTCGAGTCAAAATTTATGATGTGGGTGGTGATGTCATGCAAACAGACATCTTGCAGTCTGCCTTTGAAGGTGCGGATGGTGTTTTTCACTTAGCTGCTTTATGGCTTCTGCAGTGCCATGAATACCCTCGCACAGCATTCGATGTTAATGTCCGTGGTACTTTCAATGTGATGGAGGCTTGCGTTGCCAAGGGTGTGAAACGACTGGTCTATTCTTCATCTGCTTCGGTTTATGGTGATGCGATTCAAGAGCCTATGACCGAAGATCATCCTTTTAATAATAAAAACTTTTATGGAGCCACTAAAATTGCTGGTGAAGCCATGATCAGATCTTTTCACCATCGTTATGGTCTCAACTATGTTGGATTGCGTTATATGAATGTCTATGGCCCAAGGCAGGATTACCATGGCGCATATATTGCCGTCATCATGAAAATGCTTGATGCTATCGATAAAGGCGAAAGCCCCACCATTATGGGTGATGGCTCTGAGGCATTTGATTTTATTGCGGTTGAAGATTGCGCGTTAGCCAATGTCTGCGCTATGAAGTCTGATGCTATAGATTCTTTCTACAATGTGGGTACTGGTAAGCGTACGTCATTGAAAGAGTTGGCAGAAAAATTATTGGTTCTGACGGGATGTCAAAAACCTATTAAGTTTGCACCTCGCAGTCAAGCTACACTGGTACGCAACCGTGTTGGTTCAGCTAAAAAAGCTAGCGCAGAAATTGGATTTACTTCTCAAATTGATGTTAATGAGGGCTTAAAGCGTTTGATTGATTGGCGTGCTTCGCACAAGGCAGAGGTGGCTGCGCGCCGCAATGCCGTGGGATTGCCTTCATGAAATCAGTAACGCAGATGAATGTGCCGATCGCCAGAACCTCTCTACTGGAAAGTGAGGTTCAGAGCGTTATGGAACCTTTGCGCTCAGGCTGGCTTGTTCAAGGTCCCAGGGTTCGTGAGTTCGAAGATAAATGGTCGGCATTTACGGGGTCTAAACATTCGATTGCTGTCACCTCTTGTACCACCGGTTTGCACTTATCCCTCGCCGCATTGGGATTAGAACCAGATGATGAGGTTATCGTTCCAGCATTTACATGGATTGCTACAGCCAATGTGGTTGAGCACTTGAGGGCTAAAGTTGTCTTTTGTGATATCGATCTTGAGACCTTCAACTTGGATGTTCAGCAGCTTGAATCTTTAGTAACAAGCAAAACAAAGGCAATATTACCGGTTCATTTGTTCGGTATGGCTGCGGACATGGACTCAATCAACTCATTTGCTCAGGATCATAAACTATGGGTGGTAGAGGATGCGGCTTGTGGTTTTGGTAGTCGATATCAAGGACAGCATGTCGGCACTTTAGGGCACACAGGCGTATTCAGTTTTCATCCACGCAAAGCTATCACTACTGGAGAGGGTGGCATGATTACCACTCAAGATGATGAGTTGGCGGCTAACTTGCGTCGATTGCGTGATCATGGTGCTGCCATGTCTGATCTGCAGCGTCATTTGGGCGCCCGCCCTTATTTGCTGGCTGATCACCCAGATGCAGGATATAACCAGCGTATGACTGATTTACAGGCAGCTCTAGGTTCTGCACAAATGAATAGGGCTACTGAAATTATTAGTGAGCGGCAACGTCTAGCCAAGCGATACGACGAAGCTTTTTCTAAGTTGTTGTGGTTACGTATACCAATTCATCGTGCTGGATATGAGCATGGTTATCAAAGCTACCCTTGTTTGTTCCAGCCCGAGAGCGTCAAGCCTGATGCGGTGTCGCGCATTAACGAACGCCGCAATGAATGGATGGATAAATTACAAAAAGCAGGTATATCCACCAGACCTGCTACCCATGCGGTTCACATGCTCACGTTCTACCGAGACAAATATAAGCTAAATCCACAAGATTTCCCAAATGCTTATGCCGCGAACGATTGCAGTATTTCTTTGCCTTTGTTCCATGGCATGACTGCCGAGGAGCAAGATTATGTGATTGAACAAGTGTTGGAGAGCGCAATCTAATGTGCGGCATCGCTGGGTTGATCAATTTGAACGGCGATCCTGTCTCGCCGGTCATCCTCAAAAAAATGACTGATGCCATTGCCCATAGAGGCCCCGATGGAGAGGGACAGTGGATTGAGGGTAATGTAGGAATTGGGCATCGAAGGTTAGCCATTATTGACCTCAGTCCTGCAGGACATCAACCGATGATTTCAGGTGATCACCGTTATGTATTAAGTTACAACGGTGAAATTTATAACTACCGTGAAATCCGTACCGAGCTTGAGGCTTTAGGGTGCTGGTTTAGGAGTCAAACGGACAGCGAGGTCGTACTGAATGCGCTTGCTCATTGGGGCCCGGATGCGTTACTCAAGTTCAATGGAATGTTTGGCTTGAGCTTATGGGACAGAAAAGAGCAAACCCTGCTGTTGGCGCGTGATCGTTACGGCATAAAACCACTTTATTACGCTAGGCAAGGCCAATTCTTTGCATTTGGTTCTGAACAAAAGGCGATCACTGCCCAACCCATTTTTAAAAGAGAGTTGAACAAAAAGGCGCTACTCGAGTATTTCACATTTCAAAATATTTTCACCGATCAAACCTTGCTGGAAGATGTGCACTTGTTACCAGCGGGGCATTTCGCCAAGTTACGCGTTGCTACAGGCCAGTGGAGTCAGCACCAGTATTGGGATTATCGCTTTCGCGAGCCAGACCAGAAGGCTGATAAACAAGAGTATGTGGAAGAGCTGGACCGCTTGTTCAAGCAAGCGGTCAATAGACAACTGGTTAGTGATGTTGAGCTGGGTGCTTATCTGAGTGGCGGTATGGACTCTGGTTCCATCACAGCTATTGCTGCCCAACAGTTTCCCTACCTTAAGACATTTACATGTGGCTTTGATCTCAGTTCAGCTTCCGGTATTGAACTTGGGTTTGATGAGCGCGCCAAAGCCGAGGCTATGTCAGCCCGTTTCAAAACAGAGCATTACGAAATGGTGCTCAAGGCTGGCGACATGGAGCGTTGCTTGCCCAAGCTTGCTTGGCACCTAGAGGAACCGCGCGTAGGCCAAAGTTACCCCAACTTTTATGCAGCCAAACTGGCTAGTAAATTTGTGAAAGTTGTTTTATCTGGCAGTGGCGGCGACGAGCTGTTTGGAGGCTACCCTTGGCGCTACTACCGAGGTGCCAATAGCCAAAACTTTGAGCATTATGTAGACGAGTACTATCTTTATTGGCAGCGCTTGGCCAGTAACAGTGAGCTTAAAAGAATGTTTGCACCTATTTGGTCAGATGTCGACAAGGTATGGACGCGTGATATCTTCAGGGATGTATTTGCTACGCATGACAATGAACTCAATAGACCCGAGGACTATATAAATCATTCGATGTACTTTGAGGCCAAAACCTTTTTGCACGGATTGTTTGTGGTCGAAGACAAACTCTCGATGGCACACAGTCTAGAAAGCCGGGTTCCTTTTATGGACAACGACCTAGTTGACTTTGCCATGCAGTGTCCAGTTGGATTGAAGTTAAATAACCTGACAGAAGTTTTGAGGCTCAATGAGAACGAGGTAGGTAGTAAAACAGGCCGCTATTTCCAGAAAACAAACGATGGTAAGCAAATATTACGCAATATCATGACTTGCTATATACCTGATGAAATTACACAGTCCGAAAAAAAAGGGTTTTCTTCTCCTGATGCTAGTTGGTTCAAAGGTGAAAGTATTGAGTTTGTTAAGAAACAACTTATGGGTAGCCACGGAAAGATTTTCAATTTACTGGATAGCAAAACTATTGAAGGACTTTTAAAGGAGCACCTTGAAGGCGAACGAAACCGCAGGTTGCTTATTTGGTCACTATTAAATGTGGAGGAGTGGATGAAGAGTTGTCTTTAAGACTTTAATTTATTGTGAAGCAGTAGTCTACTTTATTTGCTATTGACTCTCTATAAGCTTATAGTTTGTATGTGGTCGCAGCGTAAGGGGCTGCTAGTCGAGAGTGAGTTAAAAAATATAATACCTAAGTAAAATACATAATAGTGTTTGCCGCCTAAACTAAAACATAAGGACTACTTTTATCCATAATTAATCATGAACAATAAACCTAACCATAGTTCTAAATTGCCCTTTTATTCAGAGGAGATGGCTGATTTTGGGCGAATCCCCAAATTGCTTGAGGAGCTCCGAACTCTTTTAGCTCAACAACAATTGCATGGGCGAAAGCAGTGGAATAGAAGTTTACCATTTGGTGATTACATTGTTAATCGCTGGGAGAAGGCTCATGAACTCGGTTTTGGTGAGGGGTCAAGTATTTATGACAGTGCAATAATTTTGGGTGATGTAGCAGTAGGGTGTAATACTTGGATTGGACCTTTTACAGTTTTGGACGGATCTGGGGGAGGGTTAATAATTGGCGATTATTGTTCAATTAGCGCTGGTGTGCAAATTTATACCCACGACACCGTTAAGTGGGCAATTAGCAGTGGTAAAGCTACTTCAGAAAATGCTCCCGTAAAAATTGGCAATCGTTGCTACATTGGGCCAAATGTCATTATCAGCAAGGGTGTTAAAATTGGACATGGCTGCATAATTGGTGCCAACAGCTTTGTAAACAGCGATTTACCTGATGAAAGTAAAGCTTGGGGTACCCCAGCTAGAATTATAAGTTAAGCGATTTAATGTCTGTAAACTTCTGCAAAATATCCGAGATAATCCCCAATTTGAGTAGTACGTGGCAGGATCGTATTTTCTTAACTTTCGATATTGACTGGGCCCATGATGAGATTTTAAGGGATTCGATAACTTTAATCAGTGAAGCACGTATTGAATCAACCTGGTTTGTAACCCATGCGACTTCGATATTGGATGACATTCGAGCAATCCCGGGTCAAGAGCTTGGTATTCATCCTAATTTCAACCCCTTATTTGATAGAGGGGTCAGTAATGGGCAGGGCGCAAGAGATATACTAAAGACCATACTTGATATAGTTCCGGAGGCAAAATCTATCCGTAGTCATTCCATGACCCAAAGTTCAAGATTGCTTGATCTGTTTCAGCATAGTGGCCTCACTCATGATGTCAACAACTTTATTCCTAATCACACTGGGATTCAGCTAAGTCCTTGGGTTTTTTGGAATCATTTATGCAAAGTTCCTTATTTTTGGGAAGATGATGTGCATGTACTTTATGAATCCATTGGAATTCCACAGCAAAATCCAGTTGAGTTAGCCTTTTCAAGGAATGGGTTGAAAGTATTCGACTTCCATCCCATCCATGTGTTTCTGAACACTGAGTCATTAGACCGTTACGAACGTACCCGTCCCTTACATCACAACCCTAAAGAGTTGATTAAACATCGTTACGCAGGCTATGGAACGAGAAACCGATTGATAGAGTTACTTGAATTAGCAAACAAATCATGAAGATAGCGGTTATCGGTTGTAAAGAACTTTTTCATGTCATATCGCAAAGATTGTTTGAAGTAATTCATCAGATCGTTTGCATATTTATTGCAAAAGAAGCATTCAAAAATACCAGAACATTCGCCGACATTCGATGGCTCGCAGGCCCTTGGCAAATCCCTTTTGCATTTAGCGAGGGAGTGGGTCTGCACACCGATTTTCTTCGAGATGCCTGGGCCGATATTGCTGAAACTATAAATTTCACCGGTGCTGTGCCGCAATTCGTGCTGTATCCGTTCCCGTCAGCATTGATTTATATCTACTCGTTGAAAATAACTTAACAATCAACTATTAACAATCAACTTTACGAGGTCTTTTATGTTACCAGTCAAATCTATTAAACATGAAGTATTCAGTCAAATTTTACAACTATTAGAAAATAAGTCGATTGCAGTGAACGATGAGATGCCACTAATCGGTGACGATAGTGTTTTGGATTCGATGAGGTTGGTTGAGCTTTGTCTTGCGCTGGAAGATAAAGCGACTGAAATTGGTTTTGAGTTTGACTGGACATCTGATGCTGCTATGTCACGCTCTCGGAGCATGTTTAGGACTGCCGGTTCTTTGGTTAATGAGTTTGTTAGCCAGATGGAGGCAAAGAAATGATTATCGTCACAGGCGCCACTAAAGGATTAGGACGAGCCATATGCGAGCGGCTGATTGAAAAAAATATTGATATTTTAGGGCTCGCAAGAAATGTCGATAATATGCCTTTTTCTTCAATCAGTTGTGATGTTTCATCCTATGACAGTGTTAAAGAGGTTGCTCAGTATCTTAAGAGGGAGAGGTTTCAGATCAAGGGGTTGGTCAATGCAGCTGGAATAGCATCGATGAACTTGGCAGTGACAACGCCGCAAAATGTATCTCAAAAAATTATCAACACCAACTTACTTGGCACCATTTATTGCTGCCAACTTATCTCACCTCTGATGCTGAGAAGTAAGCAGGGATCGATAATCAATTTTTCAACTATTGCAGTTGCTTTAGGCTTGAAGGGTGAATCAATATATACAGCCTCAAAAGCTGGTGTAGAGGGCTTTACTAGATCTTTCGCCAGAGAAATGGCTGACTTCAATGTGAAGGTTAACTGTATTGCGCCCGGACCTATTGATACCGCCTTGCTTAAGGGTATTTCTGCAGAGCAAATCAATAAGATTGTTTCACAGCAAATCATTCCAAAGCAATATAAGCCGGCTGCTGTTGCCGATTTAGTGGAGCTACTCATAGATGGTCGTAGTGATTGTTTATCTGGTCAAGTCTTACATGTTGGTGGTGTGTGATGAGAATGCTTGAAAAAATTGCTGAGATATGGAGTGGTATTGATTATCCATTTCTGATTCATAAGGGTTATGAGCTCAAATTTTCAGAGATTGCTAGTCAAAGTCCAGTCGATTTAAGTCAGGTGCATAAAGGTGATGTGGTTGCCATAATCGGTGACTTTAACCCTTCTACGATACTCACCTTGTTGAGGCTAATTGATATAGGTGCCATAGTCGTACCGCTAACGATTGAGACAAAATATGAGCATGAGTATTTTTTTGAGTCAGCTCTTGTTGATGTGATTATTGATGGTGCCGAAGTAAGGCTTCGCCAACATAACCAGAAACATGAATTTATAGAGAAGCTAAGAACACTTGGACATGCTGGTCTAGTTTTGTTCTCTACTGGTACGACTGGGCGTCCAAAAGCTATTCTTCATGACTTAACACTTTTTCTTAAACGTTTTCAGACTCCTCGCCCCAATCTTAGAACAATCAGTTTTCTTCTCTTTGATCATATCGGTGGGATCAATACGCTGTTTCATACCTTATTCAACAAGGGGGTTGTTGTTGCCCCAGACTCTCGTACAGTCGATTCTGTAATTGAAACATGTCGAAAATTTAATGTTGAAGTCCTACCGACAACGCCCACATTTTTAAGAATGATGCTGATGAGTGGCGCTGTCCCAAATAAACTGCCAGATTGTCTTAAGGTTATTACTTACGGCACGGAGCGCATGGATCAGCCAACACTAGATGAGTTGTGTCAGTTATTGCCAAACGTTGATTTTAGACAAACCTTTGGTATGTCTGAACTCGGTATTGTGCGTGTTAAATCTGAAGCAAGAGATAGCTTGTTCATGAAAATAGGTGGGGAAGGTGTTGAAACCAGGGTTGTTGATGGGGTTCTTCAGATTCGATCAAATTCGCGTATGGTTGGATATTTAAATGCACCTTCGCCTTTTGATGCTGAAGGTTGGTATGATACGAAGGATATTGTAGAGGTCAAAGACGTCTACTACAAAGTTACTGGCCGACTAACTGACGTAATCAATGTTGGTGGTCTTAAGTTTATGGCTAGTGAAGTTGAGCGTGTTGCGCTTCAATTTCCTAAGGTCTTGCTGGTAAAGGCAACAGCTAGACCAAATCCAATCACGGGGCAGCACGTTGAGTTGCTTGTACAGGCTAATGCTGAAGAATCGCTTGATAAAGATGCACTGTTGAACTTTCTAAAGAATAGATTACAAACTCATATGGTGCCTAAACGAGTCTTTGTCGAGAGTATTCCTATCGGCCATAGATTCAAAAAATCATAACGCGAAAATAATTGCTTAAGGAGTGTGATTGAATTAATCATGACTCACCCTTTTATACAAATGTGGGAGGGTTAAAACCTCATTAGGTTACAAGAAGGGGCGTCACCTGCTTTTATTTATGACTATTGTGAAAAGTTTCAACTATGTCAGAGTGAAGTGCCATGTAATGTTAAGGAAATAACATTGGTACTTTCACAAACTGGCCATTACTTTAGGTAAAACTTACACGCAAAAAATTACGCACTATATAGTTCTTGAACACTATAATAAATCGTTGATATAAAGTAATCTAAGGTAATTCAAGGAAAATACCTATGTGGGGTAAAACGTCTGATTTTCTTGTCTTTGCAAAGTCACTAGGATTAACTAGCATTGAGGCAGAGTTGGTCCGCAATTGCCAAAGTGTGGGGCTTGTGAGTCATACTAACAAGCCAGCAATGTTAACATTCGCTGAAAATAGCAAATTTATGGATCAGGCTTTAGAAAATGCATCGATTCAAACCTTAATTTGCTCCGCAATGCCATTCGCCCCTGGTTCCAAATCTATAGTTTGTGTGCCTAATCCTCGGTTTGTTTTTTGGTCTTTTGTTGAATATATGGCTCGAAAAATAGAATGGATTAAGCCAACAATAATCGATAAGACTGCGGTTCTGAAGCCGGGTGCAATAGTGTCCCAAACAGGCTGCATCTTAGGGGCGGGGGTGCTAATTGAAGAGGGGGCAATTGTTTTCCCGGGGGTAAGAATAGGTAGAAATTGTATTGTCGGATCAGGTAGCGTAATCGGTTCTGACGGACTGGAGATAAAAGAAACAATTTTTGGAAGAGTCAGAATTACACATGATGCAGGTCTTGTAATAGAAGATAATGTCACTATTGGCGCTGGGTGTACAGTGAATAAAGGGCTCCTAGGGCAGGATACTTATATAGGGACACAATCGATGATTGATAGTGGAGTTCATATTGCTCACTCATGTAAAGTTGGTCCCAAAAATACAATAACAGCAAATGTCACCTTGGGAGGGGCGGTAATAACTGAGGAGGAAGTATTTATTGGGCTTAATGCTACGGTTGTGAATGGAGTAACATTGGGTAGTAAATCTTTTATAGGAGCTGGCTCTGTGGTTGTTCGATCGATTGATCCGTGTGTAAAAGTTTTGCCTTATCCATCCAAAATCTTCTTACTCTAATGATATATTAGAAAATATCCCCCATAATTTTATGACAATTTTTTAATATTATGATGAAGCGTGAGATTAGAATAATTGTTAAATAATACTGGGGATTTAAGTGAAGTCATGCTGGGAGCTAGCAGATAAAAATACCTGTGTATTTTGTCGAAATTCAATTCACAAAATCTCGTATTCATAGACTATTATTAATGATCATAAATACACTAAGCTAAATCTAATATCATTTGATAAATGTAATCAATGAAAAAAATAAAAAAAATAATTTTGTGGTTAGCATTTTATTTATTTGCCCCATTTTATTTAACAATTGCATTTCTTGTCGCATTGATTGCTCGTTATGTGTCAAGTAATAATACGCAACCTCGCCTTGTATGGGGGAGTGCGCCGATAATCAATAATTCATACTGGTCAAGGGCGATGCGTAAAGCTGGTTATGTTTCTGAAACATTTATAAACGGCTTCTATTCGAATATTAATTGTAGAGACGATTGGGATAGGGATTTGGAGGAGGAGTATAAATTTGTCCCGGCTGTTGTAAAGCCATTTGTTGCATTTTTGGAATCGCTATTACGCTACGATATTTTTTTTATATCATTTAATGGATTTTTTATTGGTAATACACCAGTATGGTGGATTCAAGCTTATTTATTCAAGATTTCAAGAAAAAAGGTTGTTGTAATTCCTTATGGCAGTGACTCTTTTGTTTATCGTCGCATTCGTTCTACTAGCATAATCCATGCTTTATTAATGTCATACCCAAAAGCTTCTAGAATCCAAGATAGAATATCTCGGGATGTAGATTATTGGTGCTATCATTCAGACGTTGTAATTCCGGGAGTTATGGGATCTGATGGGTTTGGTCGCTGGGACGTGTTGGTCCCTTCTGTGCTACACATTGATGCAGATTTATGGAAACCATCTACACGCTCGAGCGATTCAGATGGTAAATCAGGATTTGTTCGGATTGCCCATGCACCCAACCATAGAGGTTTTAAAGGAACTGAGTTTGTCATAAATGCAGTAAAACTTTTAAAAGAAGAAGGATTGTTGGTCGAACTAGTTTTATTGGAAAAAATGCAAAATACTGAGGTTCGTCAATGTCTAGAGAGTGAAATAGACATTTTAGTTGAGCAAATAATTGCGCCAGCCTGTGGCTTAAACGGATTCGAGGGTCTAGCTTCTGCTTTGCCAACAATCTCAAATATTGAGAGAGAGTACGACTATATTTTTCAACCTTTGCGTAGATGGTCTTATTTCTCTGAATGCCCAATTGTCTCAGCGAATACAGAGAATTTGACTGATATTCTCAGAAAGTTGGTAACTAGTCCTGAGCTACGCCATCAATTGGGGACGGCTGGGCGCCAGTATGTTGAAAAATACCATGGCCTTAACTCCGCGCATTATCTTTTTAGTAATGTAATTGATTATGTTTACGGAAGGAAAGATTCATTAATCAACTTGTATCATCCACTACTAGGCGAATATCCAAATCGTTCACCAAAAATCCAACACCCCTTGGTGAATAATCGGATTGTTGATTAATGGTTTTTAGTCGCTTGGCAAAAGATTCTGCTATTTACGGCGGTGCGGATTTTGTAACTAAAATCTTATCATTTCTTGCCTTTCCTTTTATTGCGGCAGCTCTTTCACCTAAGGCTTTCGGTGTATTAGAATTGATATTGACAGTGACTGCAATACTTGGCTTGATAATGAATTGCGGTTTAAACAATTCGGTTCAGCGCTTTTATTGGGATAAAGAAACAACCCCATCGATGCGTCCTGCAATTGTTAGCTCAGGCTTCATTGCCCAAGTTGGATTTGGAATCATTATCGTTTTGTTTGCAGCCATAGCTATTCCTTTTGTGATACCACTCATGCAGGTTGCTGAATGGCCACTCTCGTGGATTGGATTGCTAGCTGCTTTGTTGGTGATGGCTCTGTCGCAATGGGCTCAATATGTTCTCGATGTGATTAGATTATATTTCGCACCTTGGCGGTTTTTTACGTTAGCTCTGATTTCTAGGGTTTTATCGATGGCTTTTGGGATTGTGGCTGTTGTTTTTCTTGGGCTTGGGATTGACGGTTTGCTAACGGCGCAGGCGCTTGTATTGATCATGGTGCTTCCTTTGGCGCTTTGGTTTATTCGTAAAGATTTTCAGCTGAAGCGTATCGAATATTCACAGATTAAAGAACTGGCTCATTTCGGCTACCCCTTTATTTTTGCTGGCATTGCCCACTGGCTGTTTGGCGCAATTGATCGCTGGATGCTGGCTTCTATGAAATCAGTGGAAGAAGTGGGTATTTATTCTGTGGCATTCCGGTTTGCCTCGGTGGTAGTGTTTGTATCGGCAGCATTTAGCCAAGCATGGAGCCCTGTCGCAATGAAGATACGTACAGACTATCCTGATCGGTGCCACATCATTTATGGTCAAGTCTTATTATTACTCTTTTTTACTATGTTTGCTGTTGGTGGTGGTATCGCACTTTTTTCAGGAGAGGTGATCAGTTTGTTTATGCCCTCTGATTACCATGCTAGCGCGCTTCCCTTGGCGATTCTTTGCTTCGGTATCATTTTTCAATCAACGCAGCAAGTCACAGCGATTGGTATTTCTCTTAAGAAAAAAACCTACCTGTTCGCGCGCCTTGCGTGGCTCGCCGCAGTGGTTAACTTTGTAGCTAATTGGCTTCTGATTCCAAGTTTTGGTGCAGTGGGTGCAGCATGGGCAACTTTGATTGCCCACGTTTTTCTTACGGGGGGCTACTTTTACCACACTCAACGGCTGCATCCTATCGTGATTGATTGGGTTCGTCTATTTGCGTTGTGTTTTTTAGGGCTTCTTGTTGCACTAGCCTCAGTAAATTCAATTACTCCGGGGTTGGAGTGGCAAGTTATGGCGGGCAAAATATCGTTTGCACTATTTTGCCTAATTTTGGGATGGAGGTTGCTTCCGTTGACTTCAATTAGGGAGGCTCAGGCATGAGGCATGTACTTGTCACTGGTTCTAATGGTTTACTGGGTAGAGCCGTATGTAAAAAATTGCTAGATCAGAATTTTTTTGTTACTGCTCTTGTGCATAATGAGCACTTGCAGCATGAAGCTCTCGCAGAATGCCTTACTTTAGATTTATCCTCCAATTGGAAGCTCGAGCAGTTGCCTAATAGAGTTGATACGATTATTTATCTTGCTCAGTCTTCAAAGTTTCGCGAGTTTCCAAATAGTGCTTTAGATATATTCAATGTGAATGTTTCTTCAACTGCACGATTACTCGACTATGCGAGGCAAGTGGGTGCTAAACAGTTCATCTTTGCATCCTCTGGTGGTGTGTATGGTAACGGATCCCAAGCCTTTAATGAAAATGCCTCAATTGTGCCAGCTGGACAGCTCGGCTATTACCTGGGTAGTAAGGCTTGTGGTGAGATAATGGTGCAAAGCTATGCATCGGTTTTTCAGGTGACGGTCATTCGTCCTTTCTTTATTTATGGACCGCAACAAAATCGGAGTATGCTGATTCCTCGGCTGTTGGATTCAGTGGCGTCAGGAAAGCCGATCAGTCTGCAGGGGAATGATGGTATTCGTATTAATCCGGTACATGTTGAAGATGCCAGTGCTGCTGTTGTTGCTGTGTTAGATACTAAGGAGAGTGCCACATACAATATCGCTGGTCCTGATATTTTGTCAATTCGGCAAATTGCTGAAGCAATGGCTGAGCATCTTGGTAAAGCACCGAATTTCCAGCGGGCCGAGGGGGAGCCCAAAGATTTGATTGCAGATATCTCTGCTATGCAAGAGCAGTTATGGAAGCCTAAGCGTAAATTATTGGAGTCATTGCATGATGTTGCCATTTAACCTGCCCACCTATAGCAATATGCTCAATAGGGCGCTCGATTGCGGTTATCGCTTTATTGGTTTTGATCGGTTACATAAGACGGAAGCTGATGAAAATACAAAATTAGATAATGCACAACCTTCGATGCAACATTCAATACTTTTGCGCCATGATGTTGACGGTGATTTGGCAGCAGCTGCAACTATGGCTGGTTTAGAAGCTGAGATGGGAATCTCTTCTACGTATTTTCTTATGTGGCGCTCTCCATGCTATAACTTAATGAGCCGTGCTGGTCAAAAATTTGCTGAAAGCTTAATTAAAAATGGCCATCAGATTGGATTGCATTACGATCAAGGTTATGATGCCTTGCGTAATATTCCTAGATATGTTACAGAAGCTGCTATTCAGCGAGAAGCATGCTGGCTAGAGGAGTTATTAAATACAAAGGTTCATGCAGTGTCTTTTCATCAGCCCTCTTCAGTTTTGCTACAAGAGGGAATAGATTGCGGCGGTCGAATTAATACCTACGATAAAAATCTTTTGTCTTGTTTCAAATATATATCCGATTCAAATCGCATTTTCCCTCTTTGGCTTCCTGACTCTTTTATTCCTTTCTGCCAGAATTCAGAAAAAGATTCTCTATCTTATATTGATGCGATTGCGAAAAGTTGGCCTCAATCTATGCAGTTACTTATTCACCCGATGTGGTGGGTTTATGATGAAAAAAATACCGAAGCTGTTTGGGATCTAGTGTTGAAAAGTAATTTTAATACCGCTCAGATTCAAATGCTTGATACTGAAAGAGCTTATGGTTGTGAACGTGTTTTTGTTATTAAAAGAAAAAGTAAATGAAAAATTTATTTAATGTAACTGCACAGTATTGCGCCAACTTTCTTGGCGCTGAAATGATTGGAGATGGTTCCCTAGTGGTAAGACAATTCTCTAATTTAGACGATAATGCGCAATTTGGAATTCGTTTTGCGAATGCATTCAGTGATAGTAATTTAGTTTCGATAAATTCTAATCAAACAGGTTTTTTGATTGCGGCATTAGCTTACTCTGGTAAGTTGTCAGTGCCCCATGTGTTGTCCAAAAACCCTCGTCTAGATTTTATTAGATTGATGAATCATTTGATTCATCTCAACAAAAATTCTAAAATTGAGCAATCTGCAACAATCGGAAAAAATGTTTCTTTGGGGAATGATGTATGTATTGGCTGTAATGTTGTAATTGAAGATAATGTAACCATTGGAGAAGGTACGGTGATTAGGCATGGTGTTGTCATAGCATCAGGTACACATATTGGTAAACATTGTTTTATAAAGCCCGGTACAGTAATCGGTGAAAAAGGGTTTGGATTTGAACGTGATGAGAGTGGCAGACCGTTACCTTTTATTCACCTAGGTGGTGTAACAATTGGTGATTTTGTTGAATTGGGAGCGTTGAACACTGTTGTCGCTGGTGCACTTTCTCCTACAGTGATTGAAGATTATGTCAAAACTGATGACCATGTTCATATAGCTCATAATGTAAAAATTGGTCAGAGGTCACTGGTTACTGCTGCAGTTGAGATTAGTGGTAGTGTAAAGATCGGAGACGGTGTTTGGTTAGGACCAAACTGTTCGCTAATGGATAAGATTGAAATTGGTGATAATAGCTTTATAGGTATTGGTGCAGTTGTGACTAAATCGGTGGCGAGGGATAGCGTTGTGGTGGGTAACCCTGCGAGATTTTTGGCGGGTAATTCTGCGAGATTTATAAGAAATATTCAAAAGATAGAATAGCTTATGGCGAAAAAACCTAAGATATTACACTTGCCTACAACTGTTGGGGGAAATCCTCAAGGTTTAAGTCAGCACCTTAATCAAATTGGACTTGAAAGTAAAACGTGGACATTAAGACAAAATTATTTCGGTTATCCTGCAGACTCAGTAATTTTTAATGATGTCGATAACATGGTTTGGTGTGAATTAAAGCGTCTTTTGGCTCTGCGATATGTCTTTAAATCGGATGTAGTTTTTTTTAATTTTGGACAAACTTTATTTGAGCAGTTGCCTAAGGTCTATCATAGAGACAAAGGCTTCTTAATTTGGCTGTTGTTTCCTCTATACCGCCTTTATGCTCGGGTGATGCAGAATTTAGAACTTTTTTTACTCAGAATGCAAAAAAAAGTTCTTCTGGTTCAGTATCAGGGTGATGATGCACGTCAAGGAGATTACTTGCTTGCACATTTTCCCATTAATGTTGCTGCTCAACTTGGGCCCAGCTACTATTCTGCTGAGAGTGATGCTTTAAAAAGGGCGCAGATAAAACGATTAACTGGCGTATGTTTCAAGACCTATGCACTGAATCCTGATCTTCTTCACGTGCTGCCCTCTGGTAGTGAGTTTCTGCCTTACAGTCATGTTTCATTGGAGGATTGGTCCCCCTGTTATACCCAAATGGAATCGCGTCCATTGCGTATTGGTCATGCGCCCTCGAATCGAGTTGCAAAGGGTACAGTATTAATTTTGGATGCTCTTGATGCGCTTAGGCGTGAGGGGTTTGCATTTGAGCTCGTACTGGTTGAGGATCTGAGTAATGCTGAAGCCAAGGAGCGTTATAAAACCGTCGATGTGCTTGTGGACCAGCTTTTTGCTGGTTGGTACGGTGGGTTGGCAGTTGAGGCTATGGCGCTTGGCAAACCCGTTTTGGTCTACATCCGTGATGAGGATCTGAAGTTTATTCCACCTGAGATGGCGGCAGAGCTCCCTTTCATTCGAGTAACCCCCGATAGAATTGAGTCGACTCTGAGAGGAGTTTTGGAAATGCCAAGACCGCAGTTGTTGGAGTTGGCAAAACTTAGCCGGGCTTATGTGGAACGCTGGCATAACCCAATCACGATTGCAAAACGGATTAAGGTAGACATTGAACAAGCTCTTTCTGCCAAATAGTCTTTCAATGAATTATTAATTTATGTGCGGCCTATTCGGTCATTATTCATCGCGCCAAGACGTTGAGCAAGCAACACTTCAATACCGCTTCCTGTTAGCGCAACGGGCCTTGCATCATCGTGGCCCGGATGATCGTGGGCTTGAGACTTATTCAATTTCGTGTGATACGGATGTTCCTGCGGGTTCATTGTCACTTGGTCATACAAGGCTTTCGATCATCGATCTTTCGCATGCTGGGCATCAACCTATGCATTCTGGCGATGGTCGCTACACCATCGTTTTCAATGGAGAAATCTACAATTATCGCGAATTACGTACCGCGCTGAAAATGGCTGGTTGTTCGTTTTGCACCGATTCTGATACCGAGGTGTTGTTAGCTGCCTGGGCGCACTGGGGTATCTCAGGTTTGAGTCGCCTGACCGGCATGTTTGCTTTTGCAATCTATGATCGCCAAGATCAATCACTTACATTGGTTCGCGATGCCTTTGGTATAAAGCCGCTGTTCTATTCGCACGCTGATGGATCACTCAGTTTCGCTTCAGAGCTACCGGCTTTGATTGCCTTGCTGCCCAATAAGCCAGCATTGAATTTGCAGCGTTCTTACGATTACCTTGTGCATGGTGACTACGACAGCACATCCGATACCTTTTACGACGAAGTGCATCATCTGCCTCCAGGGCATTGTCTTAAAATTAATACGGCAACTGGCAAACTGACTTCTCCACAGCGATGGTGGCAACCTCAGATTCAAGAGCGTTCTGGATGGAGTTTTGATGATGCTGTTGAGCAAGTTCGTGAGCAGTTTTTACAAAACATTCGTTTGCATCTACGCAGTGACGTTCCTTTGGGGGCGGCCTTATCTGGAGGCGTAGATTCATCCGCAGTGGTTTGCGCCATGCGTCATATCGAACCTAATTTACCAATTCATACGTTCAGCTTCATTGCAAGTGGTAGCGATGTGAATGAAGAGTACTGGGTAGACAAAGTTAATACTCACGTTGGGGCTATTTCACACAAAGTGCATGTGACGGCAAAAGAGTTGACCGCCGACTTAGATGACATGATCAAGTCACAAGGTGAGCCTTTTGGCAGTACCAGCATATACGCTCAATATAGAGTTTTTAAGCTGGCTAAAGAGCACGGTATGACGGTAACTTTGGATGGACAAGGCGCAGATGAGATGCTTGCTGGCTACAACGGCTACCCAGGGCAGCGACTAAGAAGCCTCATTGAAACTGGGCGGATCAATGAAGCTTGGAAATTCCTGAGCGAATGGTCTAAATGGCCTGGCCGAAGCAGGCGGGAAGCTTTGAAAGTACTTCTAGGACAGGTTACCGAGGGTTCCTTGTACGCTAGATTAAGAAGACTCAATGGAGACCAACATCGACCAACTTGGCTTAATGAAGGAATATTACGAGATGATGGCGTTTCTATATCTTACCCACATAAATCAATAGAGCACACTTTAAAGGGCAGAAGAGTTATTGCAGAATTGGCTGCTTCCTTGACTCAAAGAGGATTGAACTCTATGTTGAGACATGGCGACAGAAATTCAATGAGATTTTCGATTGAGAGTCGCGTCCCATTTCTTACCATAGACTTTGCTAACCTGCTTCTATCCCTGCCCGAGCACTATCTGATTGCACCTACTGGCGAAACTAAGCATATCTTCCGAGCCGCCATGAGGGGTATAGTACCTGACGAAGTTTTAGACAGAAAAGATAAAATCGGCTTTGCCACGCCCGAGAAAGATTGGCTAATTAGTATGGTTCCCACTATTAGAAAATGGTTGAGTGAACCACTTGATTTGCCCCTAATTAACCAGCCTAAACTCTTGCTTGAATTTGATAAGGTTATGAATGGAGCTCGACCTTTTACATGGCAGGTTTGGAGATGGATAAATTTTATTAGGTGGTGCAAATTGAATTCTTGATTCAATAAAAATGAGATCTGTTAAATGAAAAAAATTACTCACATAACAACAGTACATTCCAGATTTGATACACGCATTTTTCACAAAATGTGTCTCAGTGCAGTATCTAATGGATATTCTGTGACATTAATTGTTGCAGATGGAATGGGCAGTGAAACTAATAATAGAGTATTAATATGTGATCTTGGAAAACCTAAAAATAGAATAAGCAGAATAATAAATAAAACAAAAGAGGCATATGAATTATCTATTAAATGCGACTCAGATATATATCATTTGCACGATCCAGAATTAATGCCTATTGGTTTAAAATTAAAAAACAAAGGCAAATGTGTAATTTTTGATGCTCACGAAGATTTTCCTAAGCAAATAATGGGCAAGCAATATATAAATTTATTTTTGAGAAATATGTTATCTTATGTTTTTTTTATTTATGAAAAATGGGCTTGTAAAAAATTTAATGCAGTAATTGCGGCTACACCATATATATGTAATAAATTTCAAGAATATGGCATTAATTGTATTGATGTGAATAATTACCCATTATTCGGCGAGTATAATAATAGAAAATTAAATATTAAAGAAAAAAATAACGAAATTTGTTATGTAGGCAGTATTAACAAAATCAGAGGAATTAAAGAGATTATTGAAGCAATGAATTTAGTAAAAAATGATTTAAGATTAAATATATGCGGTCTATTCGATGATAATGATTTTTACACTGAATGTAGGAAGACAAACGGATGGAGATTTGTGAATGAATTAGGTTATTTAGATAGAAAAAGTGTATACGATGTTATGGAGAGATCAATTGCTGGTTTGGTTACTTTGTATCCCCAGCCAAACTATAAAGATGCCTTGCCAGTAAAGATGTTCGAATATATGGCTGCAGGAATCCCAGTAATTGCTTCTGATTTTCCTTTATGGAAAGACATAATTGAAGAAAACAAGTGTGGTATTTGTGTCGATCCAAAAAATATATATTCAATTGCTGGCGCAATTAATTCTTTAGTAGCTGATACAACACTCTCGCAAAAAATGGGAAAAAATGGTAGAGAGGCCGTTTATAAGAAATATAATTGGTTAAATGAAGAAAAAAAATTATTTAAATTATATAGTGAAGTTTTGAATGATTATTGATAGCTTGAAGTAATTATATGAAAATAAATTTTTTAGTTATTTCATATTTTTTAGTATTATTTATAGGTGGGAATTTTGCACAGGGAATATTATATGCAGATTTTTATTTACCGATTTTTCTTTGCATAATATTTTTTTTTAAAAATTTAAATTTTATATCTACTTATTTAAAATTTGTTATTGCTATCCTAGTTTATGGATTGATATTTGGTTTAATTTCAATTGTACATGGGATAAATGATTTCTTTTACGTGGCTGTTTTTTTGCTTAGATTTTTATCATTTGGGGTTATGTTATGTTTTGGATTAATGCACTTCGAAAAGATTATTTGCTTATCAAAGTATTATCTGCCAATTATTTTATTAGTAGTCTTTTTTTATAGTATTAATAATTATTTAATAGGTTATAGGGAGCATTATAGTTATGTCACAATTCCTAGCACATGGTCTCCTGCAGCCTCTAGTTTTGTTTTGTCATGTATTGGTTTGTTTGGTTTATTAATTCATCATCAAATAAAAAAAACAGATTCTAAGGTTGTTTTGTTTTCAAGTGTGTCGTTATGTGCTCTAGCTTTATTAACGTTTACTAACAGCGCTTTTGGAAGTTTAATAGGTGTTTTGTGTTTTTGGATGTTTTTGAGTCTAACATACCGACCATCCTCTTGGAAAGTGATTGCTTTTTCTATTGCGCTAGTTATTATTTTGGTATTAATTCAGCCTATTCTAGATTTCTTTTGGAGATTAAACTGGATACTTTTCAATCTTGAGTATAGGTTTAATAAAGCTTCATCTATATCTGATTCGATGTGTGGTTCAATATGGTGCATATTTTTTGGATCAGGACCTGGTTCACACAGCTTTATAAATGGAAACACGTATGGCCAATCATCAATCTTGGCATTTGATCAGTTGCACACTCGGATTTTTTTAGAGTGGGGTTTATTTGGATCTTTTTTATGGCTGTTATTTTTTTTAAAAATACTATTTATTTCTCTCGATAAAATTTCATTACCAATTTTAAATTTTCTCTTATTTGGTATTTTATTTGGTATTGGATCTGAATTTATCTTTGAAGCATACTCCGGCCAGCTTTATGGTTTGTTACTCGGATCTATTTTAGGTTCATATAGGCACCAATATTACCTTAGGGGGTCAAAATGATAGGTTATATTAGAAATAGAATTATTTCTGACTATTTTATCGGTAATAGGATTGATGATCTATATGCGATATACAACTTAGCGTTGAAAGAGAATTATATAATTTGCTCTGTTGAGGGGTATTGGAATTTATTGATGTCTGGGAAAATTGAAAATTCGAAGAAGTATTTGATTAATCGTCACGATATTGATTCTGATGTTAAAACTGCAAAACTTTTGTTTAATCTGGAGAAGGATCTAAATATTAAATCTAGTTTTTATTTTAGATTATGTACTTTGAATTACAATTTTATGAATGAGATAAGCTCCTATGGTAGTGAGGCAAGTTATCATTTTGAGGAGGTCGCTACTCTTGCTAAATTACATGGGTGGAAGTCTAGAAGTCAGATTGACTGGGCTGAGGTGAAAAATTTATTTTGTTACAATTTTTCCACCATTAAACTAAATAGCGGACTTAATTTGTCAACCGTATGTTCGCATGGAGACTTTGTTAACCGTTATCTGAAAGTTATAAATAACGAATTATTAGATAATGATATTAGAGTAAATTTGGGAATTAATTTAGAGGTTTACGATAGGTCTTTAGTCGACACTATTGAATTTAAATGTTCAGATACGGAATATCCTAAATATTACACCCCAAGTTCGCCCTTTGAATTTTTATCTCAGAATTACAAGGTCATTGAATTTTTGACCCATCCTCGACACTGGTATTCAAGATGGACTTCCAATTCGATTGAAAACTTCAAGCGAGTATCGGAAGATCTGCTTTACAAATTAAGGTAGTTTTATGTGTGGAATATTCGGCATCATTTCATCATCACCAATTGATGAAACTGATTTAAGTGCTCTAGCTAAACACGCTCAACAAAGAGGACGTGACTCAAGTGGCTTTATGAGTTACTTTGATGGCGCCTATCAAATACATCGCGCCGACTATCCTGTCATGAAGTTGTTGAAGAAAAAGAGCCTCAAAGATAAAAGTATTGTTTTGGGTCACAGTAGGCTCATCACAAACGGTTTGTCTGACAATCAACCCGTTGTACGTGAGGACGTTATTGTTTTTCATAATGGAATCGTGGTTAACGATAAATCAATATGGGGAAATTTAAGGACTTCACGTACCCTAAATGTCGACACGGAAGTTATTGCTGCTATCGTTCTCGATGCCCTTAAAGATAATCTTTCCTTTCAAGATATTTCTCAGAGGGTACTTTCAGTTTGTGAGGGAGTTGTGGCTTGCGCGATTGCTTTGCCTAGGTTAGGAAAGCTTTGTTTGTTTTCCAATAATGGCAGTCTTTATCTTGGCAAAAAGAATGATGCTTGGTATTACTCATCCGAATCTTTCCCCTTGAAGAAGCTTATTTGCGATGATATTCGTCAGGTGACTGCCCCCGAGTTTTTGGATATTCCCATTTCAAATCAACACGTGAATATCTTTGAGGAAATGGGTAGTAGAAAAGATTTAATTCCGTCACTAGGCAGTATTTCTGAAGAAGAAAGGTTGTTGGAGTATCAGCCCTATCGATTGCGACGTTGCACAAAATGTATCTTGCCGGAAACTATGCCATATATCCGTTTTGATGATTGCGGAGTTTGTAACTATTGTGCCAACTATAAGGCGAGAAATAAACCCCGCCCCAAGGAGGAGTTGTTTGAATTGGTTGAACCCTATCGTCGTAAAAATGGAGATGACTGCATTGTTCCATTTTCTGGAGGAAGGGATAGTTGTTATGGATTGCATCTTATCGTCAAAGAGCTCAAGCTTAAGCCAATCACGTACACATATGACTGGGGTATGGTGACAGACTTGGGCAGACGCAATATCAGTCTTATGTGTGCTGAGTTAGGCGTTGAGAACATTATTGTTGCTGATGATATTGGTCAAAAACGAGATAACATCAAGAAAAATTTAACTGCTTGGCTAAAATCTCCGCACCTTGGAATGATCAGCATCTTAACGGCTGGTGATAAGCATTTTTTTAGGCATATAGAAACCATTAAGGAACAAACTGGTGTTAGTTTAAATTTATGGGGTGTTAACCCTTTAGAGGTCACGCATTTTAAATCTGGATTTTTGGGTATTCCACCTGATTTTCAAGAAAAGCTTGTTTACAGCAATGGTGCAATGAAGCAACTACGCTATCAATACTTGCGATTCAAGGCAATGCTGCAAAGCCCCAGATATTTTAATAGCTCTTTATGGGATACGTTATCAGGGGAGTACTTTAGGAGCTTTGCAAAGAAAACTGACTACTATCATATCTTTGATTATTGGCGATGGGACGAAAAGCAGATTAATGAAACTCTCGCTAAGTATCATTGGGAGCGCGCTCCTGATACAAATACAACATGGCGTATTGGTGATGGTACAGCTGCTTTTTATAACTACATCTACTACACCGTAGCAGGTTTCACCGAGCACGACACTTTCCGCAGTAATCAAATTCGTGAAGGTGATTTGACGCGAGAAGACGCTTTGGCAATGGTTGAGGATGAAAATCAACCACGTTATCCGAACATCAAGTGGTACTTAGATGCAATTGGAATGGATTTTAATAAGGTGATACCAGTCATCAATGCTATCCCGAAGTTATATAGGTATAAGTAGAGCATGACTTTATCGATTTGGTACGTCTCTAAATATGTTGCGCCACCTGGTAGCGGAACAACTGGAGGACGAGGATACTTACTCATGAGAGAGTTGGCGTGCTTAGGACATAAGGTTGTAATTATTACCTCTGATTCAAATAAATTAGCATCCCCACCAGCTATGAAAACAGGATATTTTTTCCAGAATGTGGATGGTATGCAACTTTGTTGGGTGCGTACGATGAAGTATTCTGTCGCAAAATCTATTCGTCGAATACTAAGTTGGCTCCATTTCGAGTGGCGTTTATTACTTATGCCAAATCATAAATTTTCAAAGCCTGATGTGGTTGTAGTTTCAAGCCTCTCTTTGCTAACGATCCTAAATGGCCTCCTATGGAAAATACGATATAAGTGTCGTTTAGTTTTTGAAATTCGTGATATTTGGCCTTTAACAATTGTTGAGGAGGGTGGCTTTAAACCCTGGAATCCATTCGTTATAGTTTTGGGTGTTGTTGAGCGGATTGGTTACAAGTATGCTGATGCGATTGTGGGGACGATGCCAAATTTAGGTGAGCACGTTTGTAAGGTCTTGGGTTATTCGAAAGTTGCGCATTGCATCCCTATGGGTGTGGATCAATTAAAATCAAGTGTCTCAGAAGAATTGCCCCGCGATTATGTAGAGCAAAATTTCCCTAATGATAAATTTATTATTGCGCATGTAGGTTCAATTGGCATCACCAATGCGTTGGACACATTTCTTGAGTGCGCGCAAAGTATGAAAGATCATGATGGCTTTCATTTCTTGGTGGTGGGCGATGGTGATTTACGCAATGGGTATATTGAAAAATACAAAAATTTAGATAATTTGATATTTGCTCCACGTGTATCAAAAGCCATGGTTCAGGCTGTTCTAGCAAGATGTGATTTATTGTATTTTTCAGTTCATGTTTCCAAGGTTTGGCAGTATGGTCAATCATTGAATAAAGTCATTGACTACATGATGTCAGGTAAGCCAATTGTTGCCTCATACTCTGGCTATGAATCCATGATTAATGAGGCGAATTGTGGCGTTTATGTAGAAGCTGATAATGTTTTTGAATTACAGAAGCAAATTCAATTTTTCTCAAGTATGGATAAGTCTAAGCGCGAGGAAATTGGAATGCGTGGAAAGGAATGGTTGTTAGCTCATAGACAATATAAAAAGTTGGCAGTAGACTATGAAAAAATCCTTCTAAAGCAATAAATGAAACGCTTGATTGACATGATTGCCGCTTTATTAATATTGCTAGTTCTGTTGGCGCCATTAATTTTATTGGCTTGCTTGGTGGCTTATAAAATTGGTCGGCCAATCTATTTTTCTCAAATTCGTCCAGGTCTGCAAGGTAAACCCTTTTGCATGATCAAATTCCGTACGATGAACAACGAGTTGGGTGCGGATGGTCTTTTGCTTCCTGATGCTCAACGTCTTTCGGGTTTTGGACATTTTCTTCGTGCAAGCAGTTTGGATGAACTTCCCGAGTTATGGAATGTGCTAAAGGGTGATATGAGTTTGGTTGGCCCTCGTCCCTTACTGATGGAATATTTACCTTTATATACCGAGGAGCAAGCAAGGCGTCATGAAGTGAGGCCTGGCATTACAGGATGGGCTCAAGTGAATGGTAGAAATGCGATTAGTTGGGAAGAGAAATTTAAATTAGACGTTTGGTATGTCGACAATCAGAGTTTTTTCTTGGACTTAAAAATTTTAACCCTAACTATTCTGAAAGTAATTAAACGAGACGGCATCAATGCTCACGGAGAGGCAACAATCAGTAAGTTCAAGGGGGTAAAAAAATGAAGCGTTTTGCTGTTTTTGGCGCTAGCGGATTTGGTCGTGAAGTTATGCCCATAGTTAGAAATTTCCTCGTCCAAAGTATGGTATCTGAAGATTACGATTTAGTTTTTATTGATGACAACCCTTTAGACGTAAAAATAAATAATAATCAAGTGTTAACTTATCAGGAATGGTTGAGTTTGCCTGCAACATCTAGATTTATGACAATTGCTATTGCAAATAGTCAAATAAGAAGTGAATTAGCCAAGAGATCTCGTTTTGATGGGGTTGAGGCGATCAACGTTCGCGCTGCTAATGTGGTTGAAATGGACAATGTAAAAATTGATGAGGGATTTGTTTTATGTCCTTTTGTGACGCTTACAAGCAATATCAAAATTGGACGTTTTTTTCATGCAAATATTTACAGCTATGTTGCTCACGACTGCATTATTGGCGACTTTGTAACTTTTGCTCCAGGCGTTATGTGTAATGGAAATGTTGTCATTGAGGATCATGCCTATATTGGAACGGGCGCCGTTATTAAACAGGGCTTACCTGGTAAGCCTTTAGTGATTGGTCGTGGCGCTATTGTTGGTATGGGGGCTGTTGTTACCAAAAGTGTTCCATCAGGGGTTACTGTTGTGGGTAATCCAGCGAGAATCATGACATGAAGCCATCTTTTTTGTAAATTTTTTAAATGTTGAACACACCCTTTTCTCCCTGGCCTTGCTTCACGATAGAAGAAGCAGAGGCTATTCAGCGAGTTTTACTAAGTAACAAAGTCAACTACTGGACTGGTTCAGAATGTCGTGAGTTTGAAAAAGAATTTTCCGATTGGTGTGGAGCTAATCATGCCGTTGCGCTGGCAAATGGTACCTTGGCTTTGGATGTAGCTCTCAAAGCCCTCAATATTGGCCCTGGTGACGAAGTTATAGTGACGCCACGTACCTTTATTGCTTCCGTTTCAAGTGTTATCAATGCGGGAGCCGTTCCCGTGTTTGCTGATGTCGATGTTAATACTGGTAACATAACCGCAGATTCAATTTCAAAAGTTCTCACATCAAAAACCAAAGCCGTAATTTGTGTTCATTTGGCAGGTTGGCCATGTGACATGGATCCAATCATGGCTTTAGCTAAAGAGCGTCATCTCAAAGTCATTGAGGATTGCGCTCAAGCTCATGGCGCAAAATACAAAGGCCGCAGTGTCGGAAGTATTGGTCACATTGGTGCTTGGAGTTTTTGCCAAGATAAAATCATGACCACGGGCGGTGAGGGTGGGATGGTGACAACCAATGATGAGCAGTTGTGGCGCCAAATGTGGGCATTTAAAGATCATGGCAAGAGTTATGAAGCAGTTTATGAGCGTCAACATCCTCCGGGATTTCGCTGGCTTCATGAAGGTTTTGGTACCAACTGGCGTATGTTAGAAATCCAAGCAGTTTTGGGGCGCATACAGTTAAAAAGAATGCCAGCTTGGACAGAGCAACGACATAAAAATGCTTTGAGGCTATCACAGGCAATACGTCCTTTTTCGGGTGTAAAGGGTCCTGTGCGTTTGCCAAGTTATGCTTGTGATGGCTGCTCAAGACAGTCTTCATTGAATAAAAGTGAAATGTGTTCGATGGGGTGTACACACGGACAATATAAGTTTTATGTTTACGTACAACCGAAAAATCTTGCACTTGGTTGGACGAGGGATCGAATCATCAAAGCAATTAATGATTTAAATGTCCCATGTTTTCAGGGAAGTTGCTCCGAGGTTTATTTGGAAAAGGCTTTTGATGAAACGGGATGGAGGCCTAAGGAGCGGCTCCCGATTGCTAAAGAGCTTGGTGAGAGTAGTTTGATGTTTTTAGTTCACCCGACATTATCATCTTCTGAAATTGATAAAACATGTCAAGCGATTAGTGCCGTATTGAGTGATGCAAGCACTTGAACTTAGAGACCTTATTTAATAATCTAAAGAAACTCTTAAACAATGATTTTAGTCACGGGTGGCGCAGGTTTTATTGGTAGTAATTTTGTGTTGGACTGGCTTGCTGATCCAGCTGCTGAAGGCGTGGTTAATTTGGATAAATTGACCTATGCGGGTAATTTGGTCACTCTAAATTCTTTGTCTACTGATGCTCGTCATGTATTCGTTCAGGGCGATATCGGTAACTATGATTTTATTCTCTTGCTGCTAAAAAAATATGCTGTACGTGCAGTTGTGAACTTCGCTGCTGAGTCCCACGTTGATCGCTCGATTCATAGTCCTGGCGACTTTATTCAGACCAATGTGGTGGGTACTTTTAATCTATTAGAAGCGGCGCGAGCTTATTGGTCAGATCTTTCTGATTCAGCTAAAGCTGATTTTCGTTTTTTACACGTATCTACTGACGAAGTGTATGGATCTTTGTCTCCAACAGATCCTGCTTTTACAGAGACAAATACTTATGAACCGAACAGTCCTTATTCAGCATCTAAGGCTGCATCAGATCATTTGGTTCGTGCTTGGCACCATACTTATGGTTTACCGGTATTAACAACCAATTGCTCGAATAACTATGGGCCTTATCACTTCCCAGAGAAGTTGATACCATTGGTGATTCTAAATGCTCTTGCTGGTAAGCATTTACCTGTTTATGGTGATGGCCAACAAATCCGTGATTGGTTATACGTTAAAGATCATTGCTCGGCCATTCGTCGTGTATTAGAGGCTGGTAAATTAGGTGAGACTTATAACGTCGGTGGTTGGAATGAGAAGCCTAACCTAGAGGTTGTAAATACTATCTGTGGTATTTTGGATGAGTTGCGCCCTAAATCAGATAGCAGTTCATATGCTTCACAAATTACATATGTCCAAGACCGTCCAGGCCATGATCGTCGGTATGCGATTGATGCTACTAAATTAGAGCGTGAGTTAGCTTGGAAACCTGCTGAAACTTTTGATACAGGTATACGTAAAACAGTACAGTGGTACTTAGATAACCAAGAGTGGACTGATGGTGTTTTAAATGGTTCTTACCGTGATTGGCATAAGAAGCAATATAAGTAAAACATTGGCACATTAATACAGCTAATACAGTTATAACAATTTAAATGATTTTACTAGTTTAAATTTTTTTTAAGTTTATTCTGGAAATTAAGTAAGTTTTAGATACAAGGCCGTATGTCATATTCTTCATTCGAACTTTTAGATCATAGCAAGACCATTCTGATTTTTGGCCGTGATGGTCAAGTTGGCCGTGCTCTGCAAGTTTGTTTGAAAGATTTAAAGACTCCTGTGGTTTTTTTGGGGCGCTCTGATTGTGATTTATCCAATGAGTTATCTGTCAGAGATGTACTCAATCATTATCAACCTCAAGTGATCATCAATGCGGCTGCCTATACAACTGTTGATAAAGCAGAAGGCGAAGATCAGAGAGAACTCACTTTTGCTATCAATGCTATGGCACCCAAGATCATGGCTCAATATGCTGCTGGAGTGGCCCATAGTATTTTGGTGCACTATTCAACCGATTATGTATTTGCGGATACAAAGACAACAGCTTATTTAGAAACAGATCAAGTCGGTCCAGTTAATCAATTGTGTGTTTACGGCCAGAGTAAGCTGGCTGGTGAGTTAGCTATTAAGCAGGCTTTTGACTTAAATGCTTCTGGTGATTTGAGCGATATGAGTCAAGTTGATCAGCAATCAAATATCTCTAGATACTACATATTAAGAACTTCATGGGTATATGGTGATGGTAACAACTTTATTCGAACTATGTTGCGCTTGGCTGGTGAGCGAGATCAATTAAAGGTAGTTGCTGATCAAGTCGGTGCTCCAACATCAGCTCAATGGTTGGCAAAGGTTGGAGTTCAGATGGCAGGGTCTAAGCTTGAATCTGGTATTTACCATGCAGTACCTGATGGTGAAGTGTCTTGGCATGGCTTAGCTATTTTTGCCATTGAGACTGCTGCTAGTTATCGTGGGGGCATTGAATTTAAATCCGAGAATATCTTGCCTATACCAGCCACTGATTACCTAGTCCCTGCTGCCAGACCCTATAACTCAAGATTGAGTAATCAAAAGCTTAAAAAAGCCTTGTCAGAAATGGCTTTTACAGGACAATACCCCCATTGGCGAGAACAGGTTGAAAAATACGTCAAACAAGTCGTTGAAGAATCACTCAAAAGTTAGGTCAAAGATTGAGTATAAAAAGTATTGAAACATTTAAAGTGTGGGTAAATAACCATGAATCGTAAAGGCATTATTTTGGCGGGTGGCTCTGGCACTCGTTTGTATCCAGTAACACAGGCAATATCTAAACAGTTAATGCCTGTTTACGATAAGCCCATGGTTTATTACCCATTGACCACTTTGATGCTGGCAGGCATCAAAGATATTTTGGTTATTTCTACCCCACAAGACACACCACGCTTTAATGAATTATTGGGTGATGGCTCCCAGTGGGGGCTGAATATTCAATACGCAGTTCAGCCATCACCAGATGGTTTGGCGCAAGCTTTTATCATTGGTAAAGAGTTTGTTGGAAATAATCCGTCAGCTTTGGTGTTGGGCGACAATATTTTTTATGGCCATGAATTGGTCAATCAACTGCATTCCGTTAATAGGCGCACATCAGGTGCAACCGTGTTTGCTTATCATGTAAATGATCCTGAGCGTTATGGAGTGGTTGAATTCGATGATTCTTTTAAGGCTTTATCGATTGAGGAAAAGCCTTTAAAGCCAAAGAGTAGATATGCTGTCACCGGTTTGTATTTTTATGATCAGCAGGTTTGCGATATTGCTAAATCAATCAAGCCAAGTGCTCGTGGTGAGCTTGAAATTACCACTGTCAATGAAGCGTATCTTAAGATGAATCAATTAACCGTTGAAATCATGGGTCGGGGCTATGCGTGGCTGGATACTGGTACGCATGATTCTTTATTAGATGCAGCAGGTTTTATTGCAACATTGCAAAATCGCCAAGGTTTGATGGTGGCTTGTCCGGAGGAGATTGCATACCGTAAAGGTTGGATAAGTGCAGAGCATGTACTTAAGTTGGCTGCACCACTAAAGAAAAATGCCTATGGGCAGTATCTGGAAAAAATGCTGAGTGAAAATCTTAAATGAGAATTCAAAGTGATATTTATTTGAGTTTTTTTCAAGATAAATTTTTGGAATTATTTTGATTGATCAATTACAGAGTCAGAAAAGTTAAAGATGCCAATTACAGTAACACCTACAGCAATAACTGATGTTTTGATCATTGAGCCGAAAGTGTTTAGCGATGATCGTGGCTGGTTTTTTGAGTCTTTCAATGAAAAAGATTTTTCTGCCGCTGTTGGCCACTCTGTGACATTTGTTCAAGATAATCACTCCTCCTCTAAAAAGGGCGTCTTACGCGGTCTTCACTATCAAATGGAGCAGACTCAAGGAAAGCTTGTGAGAGTTTGTCATGGGGCTGTGTTTGATGTGACTGTTGATCTTCGTCAGTCATCAAGCACTTTTGGTAAATGGGTAGGGGTTGAGTTATCAGATGAAAATAAAAAGCAGTTATGGATACCTCCTGGTTTTGCCCATGGATTTTTAGTGCTGTCTAAAACAGCTGAATTTTTATATAAAACCACTGATTACTGGAATGCTGCCAGTGAGAAGTGCATTGCTTGGAATGACCCTACTTTGAATATACAGTGGCCTGATATTGGGATGGAGCCTATTCTAAATTCTAAGGATGCTGCTGGCACATCCTTTACAGGTGCGCATTACTTTCCCTAAAGTTAAGATGGCTTATCTTGAGTATTAAATTTCACCAGATTTACACTCTACGGTGAACACTATCAGACATCTCTGCCCCAGCTAAGTTGCTCATAAAAAAGTTGGTAATTTCGGTTCTTGAAATCATTAAACTTATAAAAATGAGAAAAAAATGAGAAAATAGCAGGAAATGAAAAAGCAGCTTATTTCTTTGCCCCGTTTAGGCAAGCAGTCGCTTGTCTTTTTGGTCGATGCCTTCTCAATTGCTTTGGCAGTTTGGTTGGCCTTTTCAATTCGTTTAGATCGATTACATTTTCCTGGTGGCCCAGAGCTCCTTGTTTATGGGCTGGCTATATTGATTGCATTGCCCATTTTTGTGAAGATGGGTTTGTATCGCGCAGTATTTAGGTATGCTGGTCAGCACGCACTTTGGACTATTGCTAGAGCAGTATTCTTTTTTGGGCTGATTTTTTTTGGGCTGATTCTTTTTTGGGGTTATTTAGGACTGCCAAAGGGTAGTACTTCTATTCCGAAAAGTTTAGGTATTCTGCAGCCAATCATCATGTTGGTCTTGATTGTATTGAGTCGCTCACTCGCGAGAATATGGTTAGCAGGGTATGCGTCTATCAGTAAAAAAACACAACAACGAACATTAATCTATGGGGCTGGCGTATCAGGAATTCAAATTGGTAGCTCGCTCCAACGAAGTGGTCAATACTACCTGGTTGGTTATTTAGATGATGATCGAGAATTGCGACATAAAACCATTAACGGTTTGACCATTTATGGTGTTGATGAGATTGATGTGCTCATCAACGAATACGGCGTCACAGATATTTTGTTGGCATTACCCTCGATTCAGCAATCGCGTCGTAATGAAATTTTGACTGATCTGCGACGCTTCCATGTGCATGTGCGTTCACTACCTAGTATGGCTGATTTAGCCGAGGGCAAGGTTAAGGTATCAGATATTCGAGAGCTCGATGTGGCTGACCTATTAGGTCGTAATCCAGTGGCACCAAATAAAGAGTTGTTTGAAAAAAATATCAAGAATCAAGTTGTGATGGTCACGGGTGCTGGTGGCAGCATCGGCAGTGAATTAACCCGTCAGATTTTATTTTCTAAACCCAAGACATTGATTCTCCTGGAGCAAAGTGAATTTGCTTTATATACCCTTGATGCTGAATTAAGGGCCAGAATTAAAGATGAGAACCTGGATACTCAGTTAGTATCATTATTGGGGAATGTTCGCCAATATGGTTGGTTAAAGAAGATTTGCACTACCTGGCAAATCAATACAATCTATCATGCAGCCGCTTATAAGCACGTGCCCATTGTTGAGCACAATGTTACAGAAGGTATTTTAAACAATGTTTGGGGTACGCTAAATGCCGCTCGTGCGGCTATTGAATTAGGTGTTGATCAGTTTGTATTAATCAGTACTGATAAAGCTGTTAGACCCACCAACGTGATGGGAGCTTCAAAACGTTTGGCGGAAATGGTTTTACAGGCTTTGGCCAAACAAGGGGGTGTTCGTACGCAACTTTCGATGGTTCGTTTTGGTAATGTTTTAGGTTCTAGTGGTTCAGTGGTACCATTGTTCCGATCTCAAATCAATGCAGGTGGTCCAGTGACAGTGACTCACCCAGAAGTGACTCGTTACTTTATGACAATCCCAGAAGCCGCACAGTTAGTCATTCAGGCGGGTGCTATGGCGAGCATTTCTGGTGCTGTAGGTCAGGGCGCTGTTTTTGTTTTGGATATGGGTGAGCCGGTAAAGATTATTGATCTAGCGCAGCGAATGATTGAACTTTCTGGTTTTAGTCTGCAAAATGAAAAAAATCCTGATGGCGATATTGCCATTGAGATAGTTGGTTTAAGACCTGGTGAAAAGCTCTACGAGGAATTGCTGATTGGAGATAATCCAATGCCGACAGAGCATCCAAAAATCATGAAAGCCCAAGAAACTTTCAAATCTTGGGCTGAGCTTGAAAAAGAATTGACAATATTACAAGAGTCACTCAGTGGTGGTGAAGCACAAACCATATACCATCAATTAAAACGGCTGGTGACGGGGTTCGCGCCTGATGCAGAGATTGTGGATTGGATTGCCACCAAATAAGCATGCCTTGAGTTGCAATCAAAAAGTCCACTGAATTTAAGATTCAGTGGACTTTTTTATTCTGTACTTTAATGTATCTAAGTTTAGTTTGAATTGCTTTGGTCCACCTAAAGCCATTTAAAGTAACCATTCTCCCGAATACCATGCATGGAGATGCCGTATTTTTGAACCTCTTCATCTCGCCAAGCTCTTTCTTGGCGCTTGCGTTTGATCTTGGTCATCTTGCGCTCTAGCCATGATTGATTGAGAAGACGGTAGTTGTATCGATAAGGTAGATTTTGATTTTCTTTAAGGCCGCGCTCTAGCTTCATAGCTGTTTGGGTGATCGAGCCATAGTGGTGTAGCCATGATGCACCGGTCATTGCCATCTTTAGATTGGCCTTCTTGGCTTCATGAAAGAACATGGTGTCTTCGTAACCTAGTAGTTTAGGAACCGGTTGGAAGTAGCCAATGTCCATCCAAACTGATTCATGGATAGCTATACAAACGGCATGACGAGCACCGATGCGGTGCTCGTTTTTCATTTTGGCTTGAGCTTCTTTTTCAAAAGCGGCAAAGTCATAATCAAGCTTGCCTTCAATTAAGGCGGGAGAGACAATCTTTAGGTTTTGGCTTTCTCCTGCACCGATGAGATTTTCAATCCAGTTGGGGGAGACTAAGACATCATTGTTCATCACAATGGTCCACTCAGACTGCAAATGTAAGGCACCTTGATTCCAAGCAACACCACATCCTAAGTTCTGATTGTTGAATATTCTTCCACCCAGGGGAAGAGTGCTGAGATAGTTACGAGTTTCATCTTTTGAGCCATTATCAACCACTACCAATCGATCCAAAGGGGTGCCGTGAGCAATCATGCTGTTAATGCATAGCTTGGTGTATTCAACTGAGTTATAGCAGGCAAAGGTTAGGGAGTATTTATTTTTGTTCATAAATCAGATTTATTTTTATTTCTGTTTAATTCACTTCGCTTTTTTGAAGAGCTTGAGCAGCCAAGGCTGCAATCATCAAAGCATAAAAAGATGAGGTGTATTTAAGATTAAATACCTGAATGGTCAAACTGGCAATAAAGAGACCTAACACCAGCGTAAAGCCAATGATAGCAGCAGTTCTGATTCTGGGGTTCTGATGGCTGATGCGCGCAAAGAAGATCCACCCTGGAACAAAGAAGAGTGCTGTACTTGAAATAAGACCCCAGATACCTGAGCGAACACCTTGTGCCAATATCTCTGTATGGGTCCCGGTATTTCTGATCATTTGTTGCAGAAGCTCAGTGTAAAAAGGTTGGATACTTGGAATCATGTTCAGGGCCGGCATGACACCATCTTTGAGGCCCGATAAAGGATTTTCAATGATTAAATTGCTGGCCACTCGAATCATAGAAATTCTTAAGCCCAGTGAAGTATCAAAGTTGTTTGCTTTGAAGTAGGTGACAACCTCTTGAATGCCGCCATTAACTCTATGATGAACATCTGGTGAGAATTTATAAATAATAGCAATGGCAGCAGCACCTAGAGCCATAAAAATCCAAGGGTATACTGGATGTTTTTTATGAAATCTCACAAAAGACAAATATATGAGTAGTCCAATGGCTGCTGTCCAAGCGCTTCTCGATTGAGATTTGATGGCGATGTAACAGCCGATAGCAAACCCTGCGATTTTTAAAATGGACAGTAAAGGATGTTCTTTATCGGGGTTAATGCCAATAGAAACCAAGCAAATGAAACCAAGAATCAAGCAGTAAGTACCAAAGGTGATGGTATCAACAAAATAGCTAGCCGCACGACCTCCCCACATGGCTGAGGCTGCTGGATTGAGTAAGTACGCTCCCAGGCAAATAAGAAGAGAAATTGGAATCACCCATTCGATCAGCTTAGCGAAGTTGATTTGTCGATCTTTTAGATAGAGAAATACCAGTGCTGTGAGCAGTATTCTGCTGGGGCCGTCAAAAGCAGTGCTTGAAAACTCTTGTCTAAAGGCTTGACTGATAAAAATGGCTAAGAGAGGTGAGCACAGTGTAAAAACAATCCATTTGCTGGCGGCACTATCAAGATTGCTTAGGATGGATTGAAAATTTTGAAGCGTATAGATAAAGGCCAGTAAAAATAGGACAAAAACAAAGGCATTGGTCCAACTGCGCAGTGTCATGTAGAGCAAAGGAAATAAACTAATACTCAGTACCATGAAAGTGTCTAAGCCAGACTTCTTAGAGCTGGAAATCAGTTCTTTTTGAAGAATGAATGAATGTAGTTTTTGAGTAATTGAGCCCATAGCTTATTTTAAGTCAAATCAATCTAAATCAAGCAATCTAAGCGCTTTAAAGCAGATTTAGCATTACAAAGCACCAAAGGTATTAAGATATGGCTTATGGAAAAGCCCCGCATTTATGATTGTTTTTGCTACTTCAATGAAGATTTAATTTTGGAGTTGCGTTTTGAAACGCTTTGGAATCATGTCGATTTTTTTGTTATTTCAGAAGCCAGTTACACCCACTCAGGTGTGAGTCGTGAACCTTTATTTGATATCAATCGATTTCAAAAATATGCTAGCAAGATTCGTTATCTCCGCTTAGATGAGCGCCCGCCTGGCTCCAATGATTTTTGGAAAAATGAGAACTTTATTAGAAACAATGTGGCCAATGGCTTATTTGACGCCAAACCAAATGATTGGATTTTGATTTCTGATGTCGACGAAATTCCCAAGCCAGAGAGAATTAAGGAATATGAGCCAAAGTACTTGAGAGGGGATTTTGATCAAGGCTACTACAGCTACTATTTCAATAATAAGTGGGTTGGGGACGTTGATGCCAATGGCAAGCTCAAGCCGAATAGCAATATTTGGCGGGGCACCAAGGTAACAACTTGCAAGTATTTTGTGGATTTCTTTAAAAGTAACGCCACCAGCGTAAGAAACTACAAATCTGCTGGAATCTTAAGATCTATCAAACGTACTTGGTTCAAATGGGTCAATGTGCAACTCATCAAAGATGGTGGCTGGCACTTCACCTGGGTGTTTAGTCTTGAAAATATCATCAAGAAGATTGAGAGCACGGCTCATCAAGAATTCAATCGCCCTGAGTATAAAAACCCAGAAAAGATCAGGGAATTGATTGCTTCGGGACGAGATTTTCATAAGCCATATTCTCGTTATGAGTTACAAGAATTGGATGGGCAATTTCCAACATATCTGATAAAAAATAGTCAGCTATTTTCAGACTTTATCTTTTTTAAAGATAAAGTAGATTTGGTTGATTAATGGGGTGTGGATATAGATATAGATCCTGATTCTTTTTAGTAAAGGCGCATCACTATATTTTTGAAATAATCTTAATGTTGCCTTAAATCCTTTTATAACGGCAATTTCTTCTGTGAACTTAGCTTCAGCAATTGGTTTTTTAAGTACAGGTAAAAGTTCTGTTTCTCTTCCAACTTTTTTAGCATCTTCCAGCATTTGGTTTAGGTCAGCAGACGCAATGGGGGCTTTTTTGATTAAAAGAGCCCCCTTTGTCTTCGCAGACGATGCCGATGTTGAACCTACACCGCCTTGTCTGTGACGAACGAGTGGCTTGTGAAGGCTGTGGGCTCCACCCAGAAGAATCGAC
>JACCDV010315023.1_pt1 | contig 43038 bp, 39 predicted proteins | sample 7446131 | NCBI WGS metagenome assembly JACCDV01 (sample SAMN15323448, study PRJNA562643) | freshwater metagenome | isolation source: river surface water | place: USA:Blue River Watershed | collected 2017-08-17
AAGTAATTACTTCTATTATTGTCGTAGAACTTGAAAAGATTTACTGGAATTAAAAAACCAGGATCCATTTTGTCACTATAAATGATAGATTCACCAATAGCCAGACTTAGTCCTTTTATTGGTGTAATTTGAATACTATGTGTTGCTATAAATTTTTGGACAAATAATATTCTTTTATCATTCTCTAATCTTCCAGAATTATTTAAATAAGATAGGCTTGAATCGGAGATATTTGAATTTAACCAAGCGTGTGTATAATTAAAACTGAGCCATTTAGTTGGATTGTAGTCTAATCTAATATAAGGATAAGAAGGCACTTTATTGGATAATACAATATGGCCGTTTTCTCCATAGCCCCAGATAACATTATCTTTTCCAACACTTATATTGCCATTCTTAAATCTGTAATTTAAACTTGCTCTAATATCAGAATAGTTGATAGAACTAGTATTTTGGGCACCTACTAAGATTCTTCCTGGAAGAGGTGATTCATTTAGATTATTAGAAATGATATTCTCAGTTTCTGTAAAATCTCTATAATACACTTGATAGCCCCAGTTTTTATTTTTACCTATGGAACCCCAAATTTCAAAACCACTACTTAATTGATTGGTATTTTTATTATCTGTAGTTACTCTATTAATTCCAATAACAGGATCTGCGTGTAATTCAAAATTTGAATTTACCACATTAAAAAAACGCCATCTATTATTTTTATCTTTTTTAATCATTTGTATAGTAGAATCATTAGTTTTTAATGGCCTATACTCTTGTAAATAGAAGTTCAATTCTATTTTTTCAATTGGAGTGAGTTGTTCTATTTTTGAAGTCAATTCATTTAAGGCAAATTGAATATCTACTCTATTGACTGGTTTGATTAAATCATTTAATTGAATCAAACCTTTTTGAGCCATTCTATTCAAATACCCATAAACTTGGCTATTGGGGTTTTCCCAAATATTTTGTGCATATACATTTAAAAAAAATATGCAAATGAATAAAAAGAAAAGGAATAGTTTTTTCAATTCAAATAAATTAATATGCGTTTTGGTCACCTCTAAATATATTAATCACTGTTTGAATGATTATCTGTAGATCTAACCAAAAATTCCATCTTTGAATATAATATAAATCAAAGTTGACCCTTCTTTGCATGTCTTCTGTTGTCTTGGTTTCGCCTCTGCAGCCATTCACTTGAGCTAAACCGGTAATGCCTGGAATTACTTTATGTCTTAACATGTAATTGTCTACTGTTTCCATGGATTCTAAATTCAATTGGGTTGGATGAGGTCTTGGTCCTACAACAGACATATTGCCAATTAATACATTCCAGAATTGGGGAAGTTCATCCATGTTGGTTTTACGCAGAATTCTTCCAATTAGGGTAATTCTTGGATCATCTTTCTGAGCCTGATTATATCTACCCTCATCATCTATATCTGAACTTTCTTTGATCATGGATCTAAACTTGTAGCAGGTAATTTTTTTATTATTGATACCCCATCTTTCTTGTTTGAAAAAAACTGGTCCCTTAGATGTTAATTTAATAATTAACCCAATTAAAGGGAAAATCCATATGCCAATTAATAAGAAAAATACAATTGAAAAGAAAATATCAAATCCTCTTTTTAATAACCTGTTTTCTGTTTTATCTAATGGCAAATCACCTACATTTACCACTGGTAATAAACCAATATTATTGATGTAAACAGAGCCCGAAGTGATTTCAGCCAAATTTGGTAAGATTCTAACTTTAATTTTATATTGATCACAAATTGAAATACAGTTTTGTATCTTTTGATTTTCATTGGTGGGCAATGCTATAAACACTTCATCAATATTTTTTGACTGCAGAATTTTACTCAAGCTTTCTAATGAACCAAGATATTCGGCGTTTAAAGTTTGTTTTATCTGCTCATCAATATATCCGATACATTTATAGCCATAGTAATAATATTTTCTCACAGCTTGTAGAAAATCATCTGCCGCTTTTGTAGAGCCTACCAGTAGTACATAGTCATAGAAAATTCCCTTATTCAAATTAGCATGAACTTTTTTTCTAATACCATATTTGGTTAAAATGGCTAAAAATGCCAAAACATTTATATAAACAATAATAAATTTGGAGGGAAACTTGTGATTCAAATTTAAAAAGAAAAGCAATGAGGTAAGACTTACAACAAATAAAATGGAATGGTATATAATTTGAACCATCTCCTCAGAGAACTTATTAGATCTTTTTTCAATGTATATTTTTGAAAAAAAAGACATTGAAAACCATAATATTATAGATAACAATAAAAAATTATAATTAAGTCCTTGTAAACCAACATTTAAAATTATTTTTTTAGCAAGAGAATAAGCTATAAATATTATAATTATATCTAATGCGTAGCTAATATTTCTTAGAAACTGTTGCTGTTTCTTCATTTCCTAATTAAATTAAATTTGAACCTAGTAATCAAAGTTAAAGTTATTTTATCAAGAAAAAAATTCAAAAACAAGAGCTTCTAATTCATTAATTTACGAAAATATTACCTATTTTTGTAATAGAAGAGTTCATCAATAACTTTTATACAAATCTAGGTCTAATTGTGTGACTTAGAATGCGTTAGCTATATCAATATTTTACAAAAAACAGATAAATCCTTACTATGAAACTAGTTAAGTTACTTCTTACTTTAATTGTTTTATTTTTTATTAACATTGCTGTATTTGCACAGGACCCTTTAGGAGGTCGTGATTTAACCAATGTAAAAGTAGAGGCATTGACTGATAACCAGATCTCGTCAATCCAACAGAAGTTGAAACAGTCGGGTATGACGATTGATCAAGTCGAGTCTCAGGTAATTGCAAAAGGTATGTCTCCTTCAGAATTTGCAAAGTTAAAAGATAGAGTGAATGGAATTTCTGGAATAGTGATGGCAAAGTCAGTTAAAAAAAATGTAAATGCTAATACATCTGCCAATCAAACTGCAGGTAAAGACACAGCTAGTGTTGCTTTTAATCCATATTTAAATACTGCGATATATGGTTCTGAACTTTTTTTACCATCTAATGCAGGTAATGCAGCCAATAAAGCATTGGCTACACCTACCAATTATGAAATTGGACCAAACGATGTATTGAAATTAGTAATTTATGGTGTACAAGAATATTCTGCAGATTTACTTGTTTCTAAAGAAGGCAAGATATTGATTGATAATGTTGGCGCTGTTAAAGTTGGAGGATTAACTATTGAATCTGCAAAAGTAAGAATTAAGCAAATAATGTCTTCAACAGCGTATTCAAGCTTAACTAGAGGGGAGTCAAAAATTGATTTAACTTTAGGAGATATAAGAACAATTCATGTAAATGTAATTGGTGCATTTAAGAGTGGAACCATGAATGTATCTTCTTTATCTAATGTAATAAGTGTGTTGAGTGAGGCAGGTGGACCTAACGCTATTGGGTCTTATAGAGAGATTGAAGTAATTAGAGATAATAAGTTATTTAAGAAAGTTGACCTATACAAGTTTATGCAATATGGGGATCAGTCTCAAAATGTTGGATTAAAAGATAATGATATTATTAGAGTACCTGCATATAAACAAAGGGTGGAGATTAAGGGTGAAGTGAAAAGACCAGGAATTTTTGAAGTCATTGGAACTGAAAGTTTTGCTCAAATTTTACAATATGCCGGCGGATTTACAGATAATGCTTATTCTGCATGGGTAAAAATTATTCAAAAGAATGATAAAGAAAAATCTGTTAAAGATGTTGCATCTGCAGATTTCACTAAGTATATGCCAAAGGGAGGTGATCAAATTACTGTATCAAAAATTATCAATCGTTTTCAAAACAGAGTTACTTTATCTGGAGCAGTATATCGTCCTGATGTGTATGAATTAACTCCGGGAATGAGGGTAGCTGATTTAATTACCAAAGCAGATGGCTTAAAAGAAGACGCATTTATTGGCAGAGCTCAATTGATAAGAAGTAAGCCTAATTTAATGAAAGAAATGATTAGCATCAATCTTTCAAAAGCATTGGAAAAAAACAGTGCCGAAAATATTGAATTACAAAGAGAAGATGAATTGTATGTTAATTCTATTTTAGAATTAAGAGATTCTTTGACAGTTGAGTTATTAGGTGAAGTAAGATCTTCAGGTACATTCAACTATATAGATAGCATGACAGTAAAAGATTTGATTTTAATAGCGGGTGGTTTTACTTATGCAGCTAATAAAAATATTGAAGTAGCAAGATTGGTAAAATATGGTGATAGAGTAGAAAATACAGAAGTTACTCAAATTTTAAAAACAGAAATTAACGGAGATTTAAGTTTTAACCCAGGTCAAGAAAATTTTGTTTTACAACCATTAGATGTTGTAACTATAACAAAGAAAGTAGGATATACATTACCTGAAGTAGTAACCATTAGTGGTCAGGTGCAAAGTGCAGGTAAATATACTTTAAGTTCTAGAGTAGAGAGAGTAAGTGATATTGTAAAAAGAGCAGGTGGATTAATTGGGGAAGCATACGGCGAGGGAGCATTTATTAAAAGAAGAAGATTTGATATTGACTCATTAAAATCAGATGAAACAAAAACATCTATTGAGTTGGCTTATACAAGGAAGTTTAAAGCAAAGCAAGAAGCTGATAGAGCTAATATTTTAAATACGGCCAATGCAGCTAATATTAGTTCTGCTGCAGATATCAATTTAAATCCTGAATCAAAAACAATTAAATTAAAAGATACATTAAATGCATTGTTTAAAGAGTTAGATGAAGATTATTATCAAATTGCAATTGATATCAATTATATTATGATGAACCCAGGTTCAGAATTAGACTTGGTGTTAAGAGGTAAGGACGAAATAGTTATTCCTAAAATGGATAATAGAGTTAAAATTAGTGGTGGTGTATTAAGACCTACCAATATAGTTTACAGAGATGGATTAACGATTGGAGAATGTATTAGTGCTGCTGGTGGAATCTCTGAATATGCAAAAAGAGGAAGAGCATATGTAATATATGCTAATGGAAAATCCAACAGAACAAAAACATTTGGATTGTTTAGAATAAATCCAAGAATAAAGCCTGGTGCAGAAGTAGTACTTCCAGAAACAGATGCAAAGAAAGAAAAAGCCATTACAACAGTTATTCAGTTTACTACGGTTTTAGCTCAAGTTGTGTCCGCGTTGGCTACTATTAGCTTATTACAAAAATAAAATTTGAAGTATTTTATCAAATTATAACCATGTCAATAAATAAAGAAAATACAACACAGTCTAATTTTGACAATGATGAAATTTCATTGAAAGAACTTATTCTCAAAATGAAAGAATGGTTTGTATTTTTAAAATCTAAACGGAAAACAATTTTTTTAGCAGGAGTTGTTGGTGGCTTGATTGGTTTGACTATTGCTTGGTTTGAAAAACCTACTTACAAAGCAACCTTAACCTTTGCTATGGAAGAAGATAAGGGTGGTGGCGGAGGTGGCCTAAGTGGTGCTTTGGGCTTGGCAAGTAGTTTTGGTATTGATTTAGGTGGTGCTGGCGGTGGTGGAGCATTTGCTGCAAGCAACTTAACCGAATTAATGAAGAGTAGATTAATTGTAGAAAAGGTATTATTAAATCCAATTGATATAAATGGTAAAACAATAACTCTTGCTGAATATTATATACAAATTAATGAATTAAGAAAATCTTGGGAGAAAAAACCTGCATTAAATAAAATTCAATTCTTGCCTGGAGATGATAGATCAAAATATACTTTACAACAAGATTCGATTTTACAGAAAATACATAAAAGTTTAATTGATAAAGATCGTTTAAGTATTATGCAAAAAGATAAAAAAGTGACTATTTTATCAATTGAAGTAACTAGTGAAGATGAACAATTTTCTAAAATATTTTGTGAAAGTATTGCCAAGGAAACATCTGATTTTTATATAGAAACAAAAAGTAAAAAAGCTAGGTTAAACGCCAATGTTTTGCAAAAACAAGTTGATAGTGTAAGATCTGAATTAAATGGAGCTATTACTGGTGTTGCCGCTGAAACAGATAATGTGTATAATTTAAATCCAGCCTTTAATATTAAAGGAGCGCCATCTAAGAAAAAGCAAATTGATGTACAAGCTAATACTGCTATACTAACTAATCTAGTTGTACAATTAGAATTGGCCAAAATTACACTTAGAAAAGAAACTCCTTTGATTCAACTAATTGATAGACCTATGTTACCATTGTTGAAAGAGAAGTTTGGTAAACTAAAAGCACTTATTTTAGGTGGATTTTTAGCTGGGTTTTTAACAGTATTGTACTTGATATTTGGGCAGTTGTTTAGAAAAGTTCTTGACTAGAGTTATTGTTATTTGGATTAGTTTGCTCCACACCAATATTGGGTGTTTACAGATAGATATAAATCATTAATAAGTTGAAAATCAAGCTTTTTACATGTTTTATTTTCTGTTTATAGGTTATATAAAAATGTTGAAAAATAGGTTGAATGTGCACAGTTATGTGCGTTATTTTAAAGAATAATATATGAAAATAGTAGTTGTAGGAACAGGATATGTAGGCTTGGTAACAGGTACTTGTTTTGCTGAGACGGGCAATAATGTTACTTGTGTGGACATTGATAAAAAGAAAGTAGAAAAGCTTAATGCTGGCCAGATTACCATTTATGAGCCAGGACTGGAAAAAATATTTCTAAGGAATATAAAGGAAAATCGTTTAGAGTTTACAACTAAACTAGAAGAAGTAATTGAGGATGCGGAAATTATATTTTTAGCATTACCAACTCCTCCTGGTTCAGATGGCAGTGCTGACTTAAAGTATGTGTTGGGTGTGGCAGATCATTTAGGAAAAATATTAAAAGGGTATAAAGTTATTGTCAATAAGAGCACAGTGCCTGTAGGTACTGCAGATAAGGTAAGTGCTGCTATTGCAAAAAATTATAGCGGCGAATTTGATGTAGTAAGCAACCCAGAGTTTTTAAGAGAAGGTGTGGCGGTGGATGATTTTATGAAACCCGACCGTGTTGTTGTAGGAACAAGATCAGAGAGAGCTAAAAAAATAATGAGTGATTTATACATACCATTTGTAAGACAAGGTAATCCAGTAATCTTTATGGATGAACATAGCTCCGAGTTAACTAAATATGCTGCAAATAGTTTCCTTGCTACAAAAATTTCGTTTATGAATGAGATTGCACAATTATGTGAAAGAATGGGCGCAGATGTGGATATGGTTAGAAGAGGAATAGGATCCGATGACAGAATAGGTAAGCGATTTTTATTCCCAGGTATTGGCTATGGAGGATCTTGTTTTCCAAAAGACGTACAAGCATTAATTAAGTCATCTGACGAAGTGAAGTATGATTTTGAAATTTTAAAAGCGGTACAAAAAGTTAACACTAGTCAAAAATTACATCTAGTAGAAAAGATAAAAGCATATTATAAAAATGATTTACGAGGCAAGCATTTCGCATTATGGGGAATAGCGTTTAAGCCCAATACAGACGATATCAGAGAAGCGCCAGCATTAAGTATCATAGATGCATTAACTAAAGCAGGAGCTACGATAACCGCATATGATCCAGAAGCGATGCCGAATTTAACAAAACAAATAGGGAATAAAATCAAATATGCTGAGAATCAATACGAATCATTAGTGGGTGCGGATTCATTAATCATTGCGACTGAGTGGAGCGAGTTTAGAACACCGGATTTTGAGCGAATGTCGCAAGTACTTGCCAACAATAAAATTATTTTTGATGGTAGAAATTTATTTGATGTAGCAAAGATGCGAGAACTTGGATATCATTACGAGAGTATAGGCAGAAAAAATTAATTGAAAAATTTAAAATAATTATAAACTTAACTAATAGTTTTACCATGAAAAAGTTTGGAATTGTTGGATGTGGAAGGATTGCTCAAAGACATGCTGAACATATTAATAATTTTGGAAAATTAATAGCCGTTTGTGATATAGTTTCAGAAAAAGCAAATGATTTGGCTGATTTGTATAATGCCAAATCATATAATAACATTGACGAAATGCTTAAAAGAGAAAAGGATATAGAGGTAATATCAATTTGTTCTCCAAATGGTTTACATGCTGAACATTCAATTAAATCATTGAATGCCGGGTTCCATGTATTGTGTGAAAAGCCATTAGCATTAAGTGTTGAAGATTGTGGTAAAATGATTTCTGCTGCTGAAAGTGCAAATAAGAGATTGTTCGCGATTAAACAAAATAGATATAATCCACCTGTAGCAGCTGTTAAAAAAGCAATTGATGAAGGTAAACTCGGTAAAATTTATAGTGTACAACTTAGCTGTTTTTGGAATAGAAATGATGATTATTATTTTAACTCTTGGAAGGGTACGAAAGACTTAGATGGCGGAACATTGTTCACTCAGTTTAGTCATTTTATTGATTTATTGTATTGGATGATAGGAGATGTTAAACAAGTAAAAGCGTTTGGTAAAAATTTTTCTCATAAAAGAGTAATAGAATTTGAAGATACAGGAGTTGTTATTTTAGAGTTTGCGAATGAAGCTATTGGAACAATAAACTATACAGTAAACTCCTATAACAAAAATATGGAGGGGTCTTTAACAATTTTCGCAGAAAAGGGAACTGTTAAAATCGGAGGGCAATATTTAAATGAATTAGAATACCAAAATATTGATAATTTTGTAATTGCAAATTTGCCTGAAGGCAACAAGCCAAATAACTATGGAAATTATGTAGGATCAATGAGTAATCATGATAAAATATATCAAAATGTTATTGATGTTCTTGAGAATGATGGGAAAATCACCACTAATTCATTTGAGGGCCTTAAAACTGTTGAAATAATTAGTAAAATTTATAATTCATTTTCATGATATATTGTTTTGATTTAGACAATACTATTTGTGTTACAATTCACAACAGGTATGAAGAGGCTCAGCCAATATTAGAAAGAATTAATAGAATAAATGAATTGTATGATCAGGGTCATACAATTATCATTGAAACTGCAAGAGGTTGTGTAAGTGGTAAAAATTGGTGGTATTATACAACAGATCAATTAAAATCCTGGGGATTAAAATATCATAGTTTAAGAACCGGAGTTAAATGGGGGGCAGATTTTTTTATTGACGATAAAGGAATAAACGATAAAGATTTTTTTAAAGATGGCATCAGCGAAGAGAATAATTAGCAAAAGCCCATCTTTTGTTAAAAATCTATATTATAAGATAGTACCTTTTAGAAAAAGGTATGGTGTTGAATTTTCAAAAACATTTGACTTTTTATTGCATTCGATTGAGTGGGATCAATCTAGGATGATTGAATATCAGTTTGAGCAGTTAAAAGGGATTATTTCTCATGCTTATAACGAGACTAAATATTATCATAGGCTTTTTATTGATCATGGTATAAATCCAAATATTACTTCATTCGATGATATAAAAAAAATACCACTTTTGACTAAGGACATTATAAATAAAAATTATAATGATTTGATATCTAAAAACTTCAATGGAAATAAAATCATTTTCAAGACATCTGGCTCAACAGGTAAAAAATTTCAATTCGAAGGCTCTGATGATATGTTTAAAAAAGAAGCTGCTTTTGTACTGCGCTCTTTTTATTTACATAACAGTTCTATGTATGATGTGCCTACAATTTGGATTAGGCGATATGCACCCGAAAAGGGTGATCCTGTTTTTAAATGGGACAGAGAGTTAAATCGATTGTATATTTCTCCGTTTGATATTTCTCTGAATACTATTGAGCAATATATTAGAATAATTAATAAAACAAACGCTAAAACAATTGTTACATATCCATCTCTCGCGAATTTTATTGCAACCTTAATGAGAGAAAAAAATCTTTTATTTGACAAAATTGAATATATACATTGTGCAAGTGAAATGGTCTTGCCAGAATGGAGAAATAATGTTTTAAAATGCATCGGCATACCATTAAAAGCACACTATGGAATGATGGAAAAGACTTCATTTTTTTGTAATACTGCAGAAAGTGACAAATATCTCGAAAGTCTTGAATATGGATTTACTGAAATTATTGATGAAAATGTTGTGGGTACTGGTTTTTTAAATAAGGTAATGCCATTCATTAGATATGTACCTGGAGATCAGGCACTATTAAATCAAAATCAAACATACTATAAATCTCTGCCTTATAGTGTTGATGATTTCATTGGTCGATCTACTGATATGATTAATACAATTGACGGAAGAAAACTTTCTGGTGTTAATTTTTATACTATGATGTATAAAATTGAAGGTGTTGAAATGTTTCAAATTATTCAAAAAAATTTAAACCAATTTCAGGTTAACATTATAAAAAACTCTAAATACAATCAAAATACTGGCCCTCAAATTTTAAAAGGGATAAAAGATAGAGTTGGAGAGTGTTTTATAGAAATTAATTATGTTTCAGCACTAGAAAGGTCAAATTCTGGAAAACTTAAAACTATAATAAATGAATGTAAACCTAAATAATGTAAAACCTTATTTATTATCAAAGCGTATTACTTCGGACGAAATGATTACTCTTGATTGGAATGAAAGTCCTTTTGAACCACTTCCAGTAATTCAATATTTTGAAAATTACAAGTTCACCAAATTCAACTCATACCCTGATCCGTCAAATAGCAATTTAAAAAAAGAAATTTCAAGGTATACAAATGTTGATGAAAGTTGTATTGAAACTTTTAATGGGTCAGATTCAGCCCTTGACTATACTTTTAGAGTATTAATTAATCAAGGTGATAAAGTCCTTATTCCAACACCCAATTACACACAAATTAATCAAACTATTGCATCATTAGGAGGTGAAATTATCTATTGTACAATTGAAGAATTAACTAATGAAATTAAAATAAAGCTACCTAAAATTGTTTATTTATCTAATCCAAATAATCCTTTAGGATATAACGTTGAGGTATTGTCAATGATTCTTGAAAATAAAAATGTATATTTTGTGATTGATGAAGCTTATTTTGAATTTTCAAAATTTTTTTCCGTTTTTGATAAAGCACAAAATATAGAAAACCTTGTTGTAACTAGAACTTTCTCAAAAGCGCTATGTTTAGCGGCATTGCGACTAGGATATTTGACTTCAAATCCTAATATATTAAAAAAAATCAGAAGTATTAAAAACTTCAAAGAAGTCAATAAATTAGCAGAAATTGCGGGAGTAGTAACATTAAAGAATATTGATTGGTATAATAAAACCGTAGACGAAATTAATAGAATTAAAGTAAATTTTGCAAAAAATTTGAAAAATGTTAAAATATTTAATTCTTCATCGAATTTCATACTTATTCAATCTGATAAGTATTTTGAAATTATAGAAGAGCTTCAAAAGGAAAATATTCTAGTACGAGATAGATCCTCATATGTTGATAATACACTCAGGATATCAATTGGCAAAGAAAACGACATGTTAATTGTTTCAGATATAATAAATAAAATCACAAAATGAAAATTTCTTTTTTAGGACTTGGTAAGCTAGGCCTACCTCTTGCTACTAATTTTGCAAAAAACGCCCATGAAGTTATTGCTATTGACAAGAATCAAACATTGATAACAAGGCTAATAAAAGGAGAGGTACCTTGGATAGAAAAAGGGTTAGATTCAAATTTACAAAAATCAAATTCAAACATTGAATTTACCTCTTCACTAGAAAAAGTAGCAGATACTGATGCTACTATAATTTTGGTTAATACGCCTTCAAACAAAAAAGATGGTTCATTTTCAAATTTATATGTAGAAGAAGTTTTAAAAGATGTTGCGTTTGAACTTAAAAAGAGTAATAAAAAAAATCACTTATTTATACTTTCTTCAACGGTTATGCCAACTTCTATAAATGATAATTTTATTCCACTCATTGAGTCTCTAAATAATTGGAAGGTTAATGAAGATTTTGGTTTTTGTTATGTTCCAGATTTTGTTGCAATTGGACAGGTGATTTATGATTTTGAAAATCCTGATTTTCTTCTAATCGGTCAATCAAATTCATTTTATGGTGATATTGTGGAAAAATTATATGGTTCGATTATAAAAAACGATTCCAAAATAATTAAACTTTCAATATCAGAGGCAGAAATATGCAAAGTTGCTCTAAATGCATATATAACAACTAAAATTTCATTTGCAAATTATTTAGGAGTATTATGTGAAAAACTTGATCCTACAATCAATGTAGACAATGTAACTAATACTATAGGAATTGATAAAAGAATAGGCACTAAATATTTTAAATCAGGAGCTTCATATGGTGGAACTTGTTTCCCAAGAGATACATGGGCATTTATGAAAATTTCAAAAAATCTAGGATTATCTGCATTTCAAATGGATGCTAATGAAAAAATAAATGACTTGGTGGATGAATTTATTTTAAACAAAATTTTACAAAGAAAATTTAAAAAAATAGGATTAATTGGACTTGGATTTAAACCTGGAACATCAGTAGTAACTGAAGGATTAGCGATTAAGTTGTGTAAACTTTTAAAAGGTAGAGGTTTTGATATATATATGTATGATTTGTTACCAGATGCTTACCAGAATATATTAAAAGAATATGATGGCGAGGTAATTTTTAAGTGTAATTCTTTAGAAGAAATTGGAAATAAAGCCGAATTAATTGTTATCTGTAATAGTGAACAAGAATATTCGGAAGTTAAGAATTATTCTAATAATATTTTAGATCCTTGGAGAATTATTAAATAAAATATATATGAAAAATATAATTGTTTTAGGTGGTAGGTTTTTATTGACAGAAATTTAACCAAAAAATTTAAAAAATGAAGCAAATCATATTTGTGTTTGTGACATAAAACAACATGAATATTTAGATAAGAATGATTTCTGTCATAAATTTATATTAGCTGATTTGACTAATCCCCGTGTAGTTCAATTAGTTATAAAGGAGAATTGTGATGAGGTATATCAGTTAGCTGCGGATATGGGTGAAGCGGGGTAGATTTTCACTAGGAATAATAATGCGAATGTAGTGCATAGTTCTTGTTTAATTAACTAAAATGTAGCTAAAGAATGTGTAATAAAAGTAGTGAAAAAGATTTTTTATTCTTCATCAGCCTTTATATATCCTGAGTACAATCAATTAGATCCCGATAATCCAAATTGTAAAGAGACGTCCTCTTATCATTCAAATCCTGATTCAGGGTATGGTTGGGAGAAATTATTTTCAAAGCGACTTTATCTTGCATATATGGGTAATTATTCTCTAAATGTTAGAATTGCGAGATTTCATAATATTTTGGGCCATTTGAAACATGAAAGGTAGGAAAGAAAAAGTTCCAGCTGCAATGATCAGAATGGCTTTAGAGACACCTAGTGGCGGTGAGCTAGAAGTTTGGGGTGAAGGTAATCAGACTAGAAGTTTTTTATATATTGATGAGTGTCTAGAAGATATGGATCATTTAATGAAAAGTGATTTTATTGGACCTGTAAATATTGGTTCTGAAGAAATGGTAACAATTAATCAAATAGCTGAAATATCACTTAGAATATCCAACAAAAATATTAGAAATAAAAACATTTTTGGGCAGGAATTCTTTTCTAAATATAAGTTTAAATGTTCTACAGGAGTTAAATATAGAAATTCTGATAATATATTATACGAATCAAAAATTAGCTGGAAAGTTAGTAAGCCACGATTAGAAGGTATTTCGAAAACACATTTTTGGATTGAAGAACAATAAAATTCGCTGTCAATTGAGTAAAATTAAAAATATTTTGTTTTTAGGATCTTTTGTTAAAAAAAATAATACAGGCGGTTCAGTAGGCATAGATTATATTTTAAATAATTTTTCTTCTGAAAATATATTTTGGTTAAATACCAGGCCAAATTTTAAATTTGCATTAGCAAATGAAAGCTTAAATGTATACGACTCTATTAATAATGAACAATTTTTAGATAGTTTATTCAACTATCTAGTTTGGGCAATTGATTTTAATATTTTAAGAAGGCTAATATTTTCTCAAAAAATTCCATTTTTTATATCTCATATTTTCTATTTATTTCATAAAAATTTATGGTCACAAATTCAATTGTTTTTCGTAAATAAATACATAAGGAAAAATGATATCAATTATTGTTTAATCAGTCTAGACAATGATTTTATTATTTTTTCTCATGCTTTTATAAAGCAGACTCATAAAATTAAAATAATATCAATAGTTAGTGATGACCCAGGTGCATCTTTGAAAATGTATGGCGTTCCTGATAAAATTGTAGTTAATATCCAAAAATTATTTATTCTTGCGTTAAAAAAATCTAATACTATTGCAGTAATTAGCGAAGGCATGCAGAATTATTATAAACAATTAGCTAATGTAAGTTCTATAATCACATACCCGGTTAATACTACAAAATTGCTAAGAAAAGAGGAAATAATAGCCCCCTCTTCTTCTAAAATTAAAATTATTCATATTGGACACTTACGTATTTCAGAGATTGATAATCTAAATATTTTCATTTCCGCATTAAACGAATCTGAAATTGATTATGAATTCTATTTTTTGGGCCGTAATGCAGAAAGATATGAATTAGTAAACTCAAATAATAAAATTAAAATACTAGGATGGGTTTCACAACTTGAACTTGAAAAATATGTTTCTACTTCTAATTATGCTTATGTTCCATATTCTTTCAAAAAAGAAAATAATGTTTTTGTTTCTACTTCATTCCCTAACAAAGTTACTAGTTTTTTGAAATTAGGAATACCTATTATACATCATGGACCTGCTATATCTTCTGTTTCAAATTTTATAAAAAAATATGGGGTAGGATTTAATGTAAATACTAATGAAAAGAGTATTGTTGAAAAGTGTATTCGTAATATCGCAAATAACAGCGACATTAATAAAATGAAACTCAGGTGTTTAGAAATTGCAATGTCTGAATTAGATTCACCTTCTATTGCCTACAAATATGTAAAAATGATAGACGATTTCAATAACTAAATGAACATGTTTAATAAAAAAAAATTACTTTCAAATAGTATATTTTCAGGAGCTTCATTTTTTATTTCAATTTTAGTTAGGTTAATCACAATGCCATATGTTTTTAATCATTTAAATATCAATGAATATGGAATCTTAGCCCTAATTACAAATATTTTAGCTTATTTTTCTTTCTTTGATTTAGGAGTTGGAAGATCTATTATAAAGTTTTTATCTGAGAATGACCGAAAAAATGATATCGATCAGTTTAATAAGTATTTATCAACAGGAATAATATTTTATTTGATAATCGGCACCTTATCTGCATTACTATTGTGGTTGAATGCTTCAACAATAGTAATTTCATATTTTAAAATCCCTCATGAATTTCATAAGATCGCCATTACTTGTTTAATAATAAGTGGTTTCAATTTTTTAATTGTAATTCAAAATCAGCTTTTAGTTTCAATACCAGAAGCATTTAATAGATTTGATATTTCAAAATTATTTCAAATCATTTCAAATATTTTGAGTTCAATAATTACTTTACTAATAGTCTATTTTGGTTATGGATTAACTGAGATTGTATATTTCAATGTTTTGTTTGGTTTCTTAACATTGTTTGTCAATTATAAAATTTTGAAGCAACTAGTACCAACTGTTAAGTTCATTTTAAAGATTGATATATTGATTTTAAAAAAAATGCTAAAATTTGGTTTAATAGTTATGCTTGGTAATGTTGTATTTACTGGTTACACATTATTTGATTTAACGTATATAGGATCTATTATTGGAGCTTCGGCTTTAGCATATTATTCTGTTTCTTCTACAGCCTCAAGATATTTACATGGTGTAGTAGGCAGTATTTTATTGCCATTATTTCCCTTGGCTAGTGAACATTCTGTTTCTAACAAACTAAATTTTGAAAATATTTATTACAAAGCGAATAAATTTTCTATTATTCTTGCTGTTTACTTATGTCTTATATTATGTATACTTAGTAAAGATATTTTGAATATCTGGATGGGTGAAAACTTTACTAAAAACGCACAAATAAGTTTTGTCTTACTTGTTATATCTTGGACTGTTTTCTCCTTTACAATAGTTACATTTCAAACAAGTGAAGGGTTCGGATTTCCTAAATTTAATTTATATTTTGCTCTTACTTGTACTATTTGCAGTATTGTATTTTATAAAATATTAATTCCTAAATTGGGAATTGATGGTGCAGCTTTGAGTCGATTGATCTCAATTATTATTGTTGCTCCATTATATATTGGCTTTGTAGAGAAGAAAATTTTTAATGGGAATAAAATTAAATTTTGGACTAAAACTATAGCAATAATTATAATATCAAGTATTACGATTTACATATCAATAATTTATATTCAAAAATTTTATAAGCCAAGTATACTTAGGCTTGCATTTTCATTAATTTTTATTTCTGTATTATATCCTGTATTGTTATTTAAATTAGGAATGCTTGAAATTTATGAAAAAGTACAGATAAAAAAAGCATTATTAAAATTTAGTATAATTAAACAAAAAAAAAATGAAAACAATTAAGAAGGTATTTTTAAAAACATTAACATTTTTTTGGGTTGATCTCAAAATTGGTGAATGGATTTCTAAAGATGTTGAGACAGGAAAAATGACTTTGGAAGGAGATAGAGCTATTGAATTTCCGTGGTGTATTAGAAATTTTAATTCTGATCGAAAATTGAGAATTTTAGATGTTGGTTGTGTTCAATCACCTTTAACCGGAATGGCATGGAGATTGGCGCATGATATTGTAAGTGTTGATTTAAGAGAAATTGAATATGATATGCCAGGAGTTGAATTCATTAAAAAGGATGTTACTACTCTAGATTTTTCAAATAATCCTTTTGATTTGATTATTTTTTGTTCTACAATTGAGCATGTCGGTTTATTAGGAAGATATAACTCCAATGATAAAGAAGATGGAGATGTCAGAGCAATTAATTTGTGTAAAAATTGGTTAAAAAATGATGGTAAGATAGTTCTGACTATTCCTGTTGGTCAAGATGCAATAATTAGACCTTACCATAGAATTTATGGCGAAAAAACTTTGCCAAATTTGATTAAGAATTATAAAATTTTGGATCAAGAATACTGGGCTAAAAATAATGAAAATAAATGGATAAAGGTTTCTAAGGAAAATGCACTTGATGTTGATGCAACAAAAGGGCCATATGCATTAGGACTTTTTGATTTAGCAAATAAATAGATTTATTATGAAATTTGGTTATTTATCAAAAAAATCACATTTGCTAGAAAAATTGCGAAATAGTTTTATAATGAAGACTTATGGCTATTCGATTTTGTCTAAAATTTCATTTTTTCATATTATAAAATTAAGGCCTAAATACTTTTATATTGATGACCACATTTCATTTCATGAATTAATAAAGATTACATTCTTATACCATTTTAATTTTATTGATAAAGTTGTAATCAGATGCTCCGAATTATATACAATTGATTATTTTGCATATAATACTGAAGTAGTAAATTATTTATTAAATTTAAAATCATTAAACAAGAATATTCTAATAAATAAAATTTGGTCAAAAAGAGTTTATTTGAAAATTTTGTTGTTTCGAATTATTTTAAAGAACAGAAAAACTATACTATTTCTGCCCTCTAACTTAAGAAAAGAATATTATCATAGTAATTCTAATCATAAAAATACGGTATTTGTTTTGCGTAATTTACCAATGCTTAACAAATTAAATTTTACTGAAATAAATTTTACTGAAACATTTGGTAAAAAAATTTCAGATGTTTTTTACAGAGAAAATTATTTTTTGCTTGCAGGTAATATCAATGCATATGATGATATGGTCATTATATCTGAACATGCCAAAAATAATAGCATACCAATAATTATTGCATCTAACGATTTTCTAACTACCTCTAAATTAGAAAAAATATTTCCTGATAATATTTTCTTTATAGGCATGGTCGATCACAACGTAATCTTAAACCTTGTTTCAAAATGTAGTGCTGGAATTGTTTTGTATAATAATGAAACTGTTAATCAAAAACTATCCGCATCAAGTAAATTGTTTGAGTTTTTATATTTCAATAAACCGGTTATTGTTTCAAATAATCAAGGTGTTTTAAATGAATTAAAATCTGAATCTTATCCTCATAAAATTATAATAAACAAACAGTTAAAATTTAATAATTTTAAGTTCATAGATGATAATTCAAAATTTTATTTTGAAAGTGAAGTTAAAAATTTACACCATAATTTAATAAATAATATCTAATGAAAATACTCTTTGTTTTTGGTACACGTCCAGAAGCTATTAAATTAGCACCTTTAATTAATAGGTTTAAGAAAAGTATTGATGTTAAGATTTGTGTTACTGGACAGCATAGGCAGATGCTTGATCAAGTTTTGGGAGTATTTAATATTACGCCAGATTATGATTTAAATTTAATGACAGCTAATCAGTCTCTATCCGAATTATCTGCAAAATTATTATGTGCAATAAATAATTTATTAATTAAAGAACATTTTGATTTTGTAGTAGTGCAAGGAGATACTACTACGGCTATGGTTGGTGCATTAGCGGCATTTTATAATAAAATAAAAGTTTTACATGTAGAAGCTGGCTTAAGAACAAATAATATTTATTCTCCATTTCCAGAAGAAATAAACCGGCAAATTATTTCTAAAATTTCTTCTTTAAATTTCGCTCCTACCGAAACTAATAAACTAAATTTAATAAACGAAGGTATAAATGAAAAAAGTATATTTGTTACTGGTAATACTGGAATAGATTCTCTCATGTGGGTACTAGAAAATACCAATTCACACATTGATAAAATTCCTTTTGACATAAAAAAAGAAAAATTTATTTTGGTAACTGGCCATAGAAGAGAAAATTTTGGAGAAGGTTTTATTAATATCTGTGAAGCAATAAAAAGTTTAGCGTTTAAATATCCGGAAATTAAAATCATCTATCCTGTTCATTTAAACCCTAATGTTCAAGAGCCTGTCAATAAAATTCTTTCCGATATATCAAATGTTTTTTTGATAGAGCCACTTGATTATGTTTCATTTGCGCATTTAATGGACAACTCTTTTTTTATTATAACAGATAGTGGTGGTGTACAAGAAGAGGCTCCTTGTCTTGGGAAACCTATATTAGTCATGAGAGAATCAACAGAAAGAGTTGAATCGTCTAATAATGGATCTTATCTTGTTGGTACAGATAAAGGTAAGATCCTGTTTTTTTCAGATAAACTACTTTCTGATAATAATTTTTATAATACCGCCTCTATAAAATCATTCCCTTATGGCAAAGGAAATGCTTCGGAATTAATATTTAATTCTTTAATTAATTCATTATAACCGACTATGGAAATTTCAATAAGAAATGATGTAATTATTGGTAAAGATACAATTATTATAAAACCTGTTAATATATATGGATGCTCAATTGGTTCTAATTCATTTGTAGGACCATTTGTTGAAATTCAAAAAGATGTTAAAATTGGAAATTTTACTAAAATACAATCACATTCATTCATATGCGAGTTGGTTGAAATAGGGAATAATTGTTTTATAGGTCATGGGGTTATGTTTATTAATGATTTATTTGAATCTGGTTCACCAGCGAATGGAGATAAATCAAAATGGAAATCTACTAAAATTGGTAATAATGTATCAATTGGGTCTAATGCTACTATTCTGCCAATAAATATTTGTGATAATGTTGTAATTGGAGCGGGCTCTGTTGTTACTAAAGATATTTCTATTTCAGGGATTTATGTCGGTAATCCTGCAAAGTTGATTAGAAAAATTTAGTTAAATATTTTCTAGATTACTTCTAATCTTATTATAAAATTTTTCATTATCAAGTTTATAGTTATTAATTTTAAAATAAGTGTATAAAAAAAGAATTTTAATTACAGGAGCAGCCGGATTTTTGGGATCGCATTTATGTGATCGCTTTATCAAAGAGGGCTATTATGTAATGGCGATGGATAATTTGATTACTGGAGACTTGATGAATATCGAGCACCTAAGATCCAATGAAAATTTTGAGTTTATCCATCACGATGTTACCAAGTATATTGATATCGAAGGCTCTCTAGATTATATTTTGCATTTTGCTTCTCCTGCAAGTCCTATTGATTATTTAAAGATTCCTATACAAACACTTAAAGTGGGTGCGTTAGGTACACATAACCTGTTGGGCTTGGCAAAAGCGAAGGGAGCAAGAATATTAGTAGCAAGTACCAGTGAGGTGTATGGAGATCCACTAGTACATCCACAAACAGAAGAGTACTGGGGTAATGTAAACCCAGTAGGTCCAAGAGGGGTGTATGATGAAGCAAAAAGATATATGGAGAGTATTACGATGGCTTACCATACATTCCACAATGTAGAAACCAGAATCATCCGAATCTTTAATACCTATGGTCCAAGAATGCGCCTAAATGATGGAAGAGCACTTCCTGCATTTATTGGTCAAGCATTAAGAGGAGAAGACTTAACCGTGTTTGGTGATGGCTCGCAAACAAGAAGCTTCTGTTATGTAGATGATTTAGTAGAAGGTATTTACAGATTATTACTAAGTGATTATAGTCAACCTGTGAATATTGGCAATCCGAATGAGATTAGCTTAAAAGATTTTGCTGAAGAGGTATTAAAATTAACAGGCTCTAATGTGAAGATTGTATACAAAGATTTACCAGTAGACGATCCTAAACAAAGACAACCAGATATTACTAAAGCAAAAACCATTTTAGGATGGGAGCCCAAAGTGAATCGCGCAGAAGGTTTACAAAAAACCTATGATTACTTTAAAGCATTACCACCAAGCGAGTGGACAAAACAACCTAAAGAGTTTACTTCAAAATAAATATAATAGAATGAGAAAAAAATTAATAGTTACAGGTGCAATGGGATTAATTGGATCTGAGGTAGCAGAGTATTTTTTAGAAAAAGGCTGTGAAGTTTATGGTATTGATAATAATCAAAGAGCGATATTTTTTGGATTGCAAGGTGACAATACCTTAAATAAGAATCGCTTAGCAAAATATGGCAATAGTTATAAATTATTCACGAATATAGATATTAGAGATAGGGAAGCAATTTTAAAAATCATCCCAGAAATTAAGCCCGATGCTATTGTTCATACTGCAGCTCAACCAAGTCATGATAGAGCAGCCTCAATTCCATTCGAAGATTTTGATACAAATGCGGTAGGAACATTCAATTTATTAGAGTCACTTCGTCGATATTCTACAGATGTGCCTTTTGTCCATTTGTCCACAAATAAAGTATATGGAGATGCCCCAAACAATATTAAAATGAAGGAGCTGGCAACACGTTTTGATTATGATGATGTAGAATATGAGCATGGAATCGCAGAACATTTCAGCATCGATCAATCTAAACATTCTTTATTTGGTGCTTCAAAAGTTTCAGCTGATATTTCAGTACAAGAATATGGAAGATACTTTAATATGCCAACAGCATGTTTACGAGGCGGTTGTTTAACAGGTCCCAATCATGCAGGGGTTGAATTACACGGTTTCTTAAGCTATCTTATTAAATGTAATATTGAAGAGCGTGAATACAGTGTTTTTGGTTATAAAGGTAAACAAGTACGTGACAATATACATTCATACGATGTTGCTTGTTTTATTGAGGAGTTTATTAATGCCCCAAGAGTAGCAGAAGTATACAACATTGGAGGTGGAAAAGACAATTCAGTTTCAATTTTAGAGGCATTTGATCTAATCGCGAAAATATCTGGTAAGCCAATGAAATATAAATATGTGGAACAAAATCGAATTGGTGATCATATTTGCTATTATAGTGATTTACGCAAAATGAAAGCACATTATCCAAATTGGGATATTACTAAATCACTAGAAGATGTTTTTGTAGATATTTATAACCGATATATTGAATCATGAAAGTATTAATTACTGGTGGATGCGGATTTGTAGGATCAAACTTAGCCGTATTATTTAAACAACATTATACAGAATCAGAAGTTTATTGTTTAGATAATTTATCTCGAAGAGGTTCTGAAATAAATTTACAAAAAGTTTTAGCAGTAGGCGGGAAATTTGTTCATGGCGATGTTCGTATAAAAACAGATTTTGATCGTATTCCAAAAGTAGATATTGTTATTGATGCAGCTGCCGAACCATCTGTTTTAGCTGGTAAAATTCCCGGTGAATTAGAAAATCTAATTGATACTAACTTAAATGGAACAATTAATACACTCTATTTTGCCAAGAAGCATCAATCTGCAATTATTTTTCTTTCAACATCTCGTGTATATCCATATGATACTTTAGCCAAAGCTAATCTTGTAATATCATCAAAACGTTTTAATTTATCAAATGATCAAACATTTGTAGGTTTATCGAAACAAGGTGTTGCAGAAAATTATCCTTTGGAAGGTTTAAGATCTTTATATGGTGCAACAAAATTAGCTTCTGAATATTTTATACAAGAATTTGCAAATAGTTTTAATTTACCAGCAATCATAAATCGTTGTGGAGTATTAAGTGGCCCTTACCAAATGGGTAAAATTGATCAGGGTGTTATAGTTCTATGGATGGCTAAACATTTTTGGAAAGGTAGCTTGGGTTATATAGGTTATGGTGGATTAGGTCAACAAGCGCGTGACGTACTACATGTTCGAGATTTGTTCAGCTTAGTTCAATGGCAAATTTCAAATTTAGGTTTACTAAAAGGTCAAGTATTTAATGTAGGTGGCGGTATAGAAAACACTGTTTCTTTAGCTGAGTTGACTGACTTGTGTGTAAGTATTACGGGTAATCAAATAGATATTGGGTCATCTAATGAAAATAGACCTGGTGATTTGCCAATATATGTTACCGACAACAGCAAAATTATAGAGTTTAGTGGTTGGAAACCAAAGATAGGAATCGAAATTCTATTGTTTGAGGTATTCGATTGGCTTAAAAAAGACCAAAAAATATTAAAATCAATTTTATCATAAATAATAAACAAAATGAGTATTAGAATTTCAGTTATTCAAGCATTAATTGATATAAATGAGCGAATTTTTTTTTATCCCAAACTAAAATCATTCTATAAAAAAAAACCTTATAATCTATCATTCACCCCGAATTCAGTAACAGTATTTGATGTAGGAGCAAACAAAGGTCAATCGATAGATTTCTTTTGTAAAATATTCAAAAATCCAACCATATATGCTTTTGAGCCAAATCCAAATTTGTATAAAAAATTAATTAAAAAATATCAGGCAAATAAAAATATTTTTATTTATAATTTAGGCATAAGCGATATAAATGGACAATTGGAACTATATGAAACAGTCACTGATGAAACATCAACATTTGAAAAATTGAATTACGAAAGTAATTATTTGCAAATGAAAGCAAATGTTCTTGGAGTTAAAAAAGAGGAGATTATAAAAAATAATTATTTTGTAGATGTAATTCGCCTAGATGATTTTATTTCAAAAATGAAAATCAATAAAATACATATTTTGAAGATTGATACTGAAGGTCATGAATTGAAGTGTCTTAAAGGTTTATTTACAAATGATGGTTGTGAAATAAATTATATCCAAATTGAAAATCACAATGATGACATGTATATGAAAGATGAACTTAAAAACGCCATTCCTCTATTGCTTAAATCAAAAGGGTTTAGTAAATGTACTATTGTTAAACACGGTTTTGGAGATATAGATGAATGTATTTATGAAAAATAGAAGTTTATGAAATTAAGCGTTGTTTTACCAGCTTACAATGAAGAAGGTTCTATAGAAGAAACTTTACGAACTCTTTATGCAAAATTGCAGGAAGAAAAAATTGACCATGAAATTGTCGTAGTAAATGATAACTCAAAAGATAATACAATTGGGGTGCTAACAAAGATTAAAGAATTCATCCCCACTTTAGTTGTACATACAAATTATGGGCCTAATGGTTTTGGATATGCTATTCGTTATGGGTTGGAACGTTTTCAAGGTGATTGCGTTGCTATAATGATGGCCGATTTAAGTGACGATCCATCTGACTTAGTATTGTTTTATAGAAGATTGTGTGTTGGAGATGTAGATTGTGTTTTTGGCTCAAGGTTTATAAAAGGAGGCAAACTAATAAATTATCCTTTTCAAAAATTGATAATAAATAGAATTGCAAATTTTATTATAAAAGTTGTTATTGGTATCAAGTATAATGATGCTACAAATGCCTTTAAAATATATAAAAGAGAGACAATCGAAGGAATACAACCACTTTTATCCCCACATTTTAATCTTACAATTGAATTGTCACTAAAATGCATAGTTAGAGGATATAGTTATGCGGTAATACCTAATAGTTGGTTCAATAGAAAATCAGGTGAGTCAAAATTGAAGATAAAAGAAATGGGCTCTAGATATTTTTTTATATTAATGTATTGTTTTATTGAAAAATACTTCTCTAGAGGAGATTTTAAAAAAATAGATTCTAATTCATCTACTTTATCAAAAAGCTAAAAAATCAACTATAATCCAAGTTAATGTGATGAAAATTGCTTATTTAACCATAGAAGACATTTCAAGTGGACTTTTCAAAACACAAGTTTTAGATATTATAGATGAAATTTCAAATTATGATAAAACTGTAAGGTTTAAAATTTTTATTTTAAACAGACCATGGTTGTTCTTTAAACATCTAATTTTCCTAAAAGAATATAGAGGTATGTATAATTCATATAATATATCCTTTTGTTATTTACCATTTTTGCCACCTTTAAGAAATTCCTTGAAGTATTATTTTTATTCTTTTATGGTAACAAAATGGTTTTCATTAATTTTCACTTTTTTTATTAAGCGACATAAATTTGACTTAATACATGCTAGAAGTTATTGGCCAACATTTTCAGTTTCAAATTACAACATACCAATTATATTTGATTTAAGAAGCTTGTGGTTATTAGAAAATATTAGTACAGGTGAAATAAAAATTAACTCTAAATCGTACAATTATTGGAAACAGATAGAAATAGATTGTTTAAATAAATCAGCTGCCTCAACATGTGTCTCTAATGCAATGGTTGACTATGTAAAAAGTATTTCTGCTTTAGCAAAGGTTTCTTTAATTCCTATTAGTGTTAATGAAAAATATTTTAATTTTAATCAAAATAACAGAAGTCAAAATAGAAAAATTTTAGATTGGGATGAAAACGTCATTTTCGTTTATTCTGGAAGTTTAGGACAATCAGGAATTAATATAAATGCAATAACTCAACTTTTTAAAAGTATAATAGATCTAAGTGATAAATATAAATTATTAATTATTACACCCGAACAAAATAAGTATGTAAAAAAAATCATGGATCAATCAGGTATTGAATGTGTTAACTATAAAATTAAGCATCCTAAATTAAATGAAATCTCAAGTTGGTTAGATTGTGCAGATATTGGTCTTCACGCATTACCAAAACAACTTGATTCAGCTACTAGACTTGGTACAAAAGTTGTTGAATATTGGTTTAACGGACTTCCAGTTATAATAAATAAGAATGTTGGTGCAGCTGTTGAATATATAAAGAATTACAGAATTGGTTATGTTGTTGAAGATGATTTAGAAAGCCACAATTTGAAAGAAAAAATAAATGAATTAGTGAATTACGATAGAATTTATATATCTAATTTTGCTAAAGATAAATTTTCAGCTAAAAAAATCTCATTACAATACTTACAATTATATAAAGATTCAATAAAAAACTAATAATGAAAATCCCTTTCGTTGACCTTAAAAGTCAGTATTATTCAATCAAAAATCAAATTGATGAATCAATTAAAGATGTTATTGAAAACACCGGTTTTATTGGAGGAAGATTTGTATCAGATTTTGAAATAAATTTTTCAAAAATTTATAATGTAAAAAATGTAATTTCTTGTGCAAATGGCACTGACTCATTATATATAATAATGAAAATGTTAGGAATTAAAGCGGGTGATGAAGTTATTACTGTTTCAAATTCATGGATTTCAAGCTCTGAAACTATTACTCAAGTTGGTGCGAAGCCTGTCTTTATTGATATAGATCCAATTTATCATAGTATAAATGAAAATTTAATTGAAGAGAAAATAACAAAAAGCACCAAGGCTATTATTGCAGTTCATTTACATGGTCAAATGTGTGATATTGAAAAGATTAATGAATTATGTATTAAGTATAATCTTTTTTTAATTGAAGATTGTGCACAATCTCATTTTTCTACTCTTAATGGAATACGTGCTGGCTTAACTGGCATAGCCGCATCATTTAGTTTTTATCCTGGAAAGAATCTTGGTGCATATGGTGATGCTGGTTGTATAATAACTCAAGATGACGAATTGGCCAAAAAATGTAGAATGTTTGCTAATCACGGAGCATTGATTAAACATAAACATCAGATTGAAGGAATTAATAGTAGAATGGATGGATTACAGGCTGCAATACTGAATGCAAAGCTTCCATATATTTTAGAGTGGACATCTAAGAGGCAATCAGTTGCTAAAACATATACACATTTATTATCAAAAGTTAATCAGATTGAAACACCAAAAATCCGATTAAATTCAGAACATAGTTTTCATCTTTATGTAATTCAAGCTAAAAGAAGAGACGATTTAAAATTATTTTTGCAAAAAAATGGTGTTGAATCGGCTATTCATTACCCTTGTCCTTTACCTTTATTAGATGCATATCAATACTTAGGGTATCAAATATCAGACATTCCGGTAGCAAATAATTTGAAAGATAAGATTTTGTCATTGCCAATTTATCCAGAAATGTCTAATGATATGATATATTATGTATGTAATTTAATTAAAGAATTTTATGGCCTTAATTAGAATTAATAAAAAAGAATTTAATCAAACATTTTTAGGACTTTTATTAACATCCTTTTATGGCTATCTTCCTCATCTTTCTTTTATATTTATATTTTTACAAAATTATCAGAAATTAAGAATTAATAAACGTCTTTTATACTACAGTTTAGTTTTAATACTTTTTTTATCCTTATCATATCTTTTTACTTTTAATTTAAATATATTAAGAGTTTTAGGATTAATATTAATTAGTCTTTTTTTGTTTTCAATTTTAGAAATATTTTCTTCTAAAAAGAAGAAAATATTTCTAAAATTACCTGAAAAATTATTCTATTTACATACATTCATCACAGCATTAACATTTTTTTCCCCAAAGTTAAATACAATATTGTCAGGCGTAGAAGGCACCACAGGAAGAATTTCAGGTTTAGTGGGATTTGACTATATGGCATTTTTTTATGGCACATACTTAATTTCAGACTATTTTTGTAGTAATAGAAAAATCAGCCACTCATTTATATTAAAACTACTTATAAGCACTTTATTTGTTATACTTTCAGGCAGATTTGGAATCATCATCATAATTTATATTCTATTGTATATTTATTTTGATAATATATCAATAAAAAAGACAATTTTATTTTTTTTATTGATTCTAATTTCTTTTATATTATTAAGAGATCAGATACAATTTATATTTGAATCAATTGGAGGTTTTTGGTCTTATTTACTAGATAATACTAATACTGATTTGAAAGATTTCAGTAATCAAAACTCTAATGATGAAGGATATTATTCAGCAAGCCCATTAACTTGGTTAAATATGTTTTTAACACCATTTTTAAATATAATGCATTATATATTACCAAATAGTGAATCCATAACTGTTGATCCAGGACCATCATATATGATTTTAAATTTAGGTTTAATCTTATCTTTAATTGTATATCATTATTTCTCTTTATTTTTTAAAATTAATAAAACAATAATTTGGCCATTATTAATTATTTATTTATTAACTGACATTAAATACCATGGGATATTGGTCCCATCTTGTATGTTCTGGTTATTTCTAAATATGAATAAAATAAAAATGTATGAGAATTATAAATAATTTTCAATTTAAAATAAATGATTTTTTATTTTATACAATTTTATTTTTACTAAATATCATTCTTTCTTTTTTGAATTCAAAATCTGCCATGATGGGCGGTTTAATGGATTATTATAACGACTTTTCTAATATTATTGTCAATCATTTTGATTCCAGCTTTGGTAAAATGAAAACTCCTGCTTTTCCAATGTGGGGTTATGGGTGGGTCTTACTTCTTTCAAAAAAAAGGGCTTATCTATATTTAATACAAGCTTTATTTTCTTTTTTTATTTTTATCTCATTTATAAGATTTTCTCGAAATTTTAAAATTTTCAATGAAGAATCATTAAGTACATTCAAATATTTAGTAGTATTTAGTGTTTCATTTCTTTCTTTAAATTTTACACTTAGCCCTTATAGTCTATCCATAAATTTTTTAATTATTGCGATTATATACTTCATAATTGCAATACATGAATCTAAAATATCGTATGTTATTTTATCATCAATATTTTATGGCTTATTATTAAATTTCAGATCAGATTATATTTATTTTACAATTTTTTTGCCAATAATTTCAATATTTTTCTTTCAAAAAAAAAATATATTAAAATTAAATATATTATGGTTCTTAGTTGTTGGGTTATTTATGTTGCCTTGGATTTTGTATACATATAAATCAGTTGGCAAGGCTATGTTAACATCAACTAATTCTGGTCATGTATTTTACATAGGATTAGGAAATTTACCAAACAATAAATGGGGAATTACAACTAGTGATCATGATTTAAGGATGTATAATGAATTAAGACAAAAATTTGGTAATAATACCAACTCCTTAAATTATAAAGAGGATATTTTTCTCAAACAACGTTTCATAACTTTGATTCAAAATGAACCCTTAGAGTACTTGAAAAAAGTTACCTATTCGGCTTTAAAAACAATAATTTCTGGTATTTATGTTCCTGAATTTTATAATTTAAGAAAAAATTGTTTCAAGGGGTGTAAAACAGAATTTGATTTTGACATTAGTAATAGACCAATTGTTTCTCTTTTTGATTCTTCTGAAAAATTCATCTTATATTTAGTATCTTATTTTTCAATTTTAATAGGAGTTTTAATACTTTTTTCTTCTTACATAATGCTACCATTTGTATTTTTAAAATCTTTTAAAACAAAAAATATATTATTATTCATAAGCTGTATAATTTTATTATACCAATTATTTATATGCTCATTTGCTTATACCATCAGACTATATAGCTCATATTCATATTTTTGGTCCTTATTAATTATAGTTTATTTTGTTCATCAAATAAAATTTCCAATACTAAATGGATCTACGAAATATAAATCGTAATTTATCAATAGGATGTTTACCCAATTCACAAAATCTTTTACATCCGGCAGATAGAAGAAGATTCGTTCCCTTTTTTAGGGATTTACAGTTAAATTTCGAAATAGCTGATTTCGATAAATTCTATGACATATTAATTATATCAATAAACTCCGATATTGAGAAATGGTCAACCTATAAAAATTTTAATTCTAGTATAAATAAAAATACAAGAATTATTTTTGATCTTTCAGATTTATATTTAAAAGAGAATACTTTTAAAGATATATTTCGTGCTTTTTATTATTACTTTACTGGCAAAATATCAAAATTCAGTTTCTCTTACAAAAAATCCATAATAAAAATGATTGGTTCTACTGATGTTTTATTGTGTGGAAGTATAGAGCAAAAAAAATATTTAAATAATTTTCATAAGAATGTTATCGTAGTTAGAGATTTTTTTGATGATGATATTAAATTAATAAAATATAATTTTTCACTATTAAATAATCAAGAAGTTAATATTTTATGGGAAGGACTTTCACATGGTAACAAAGAAATATTTTACTTATTAAAGAATATATTAATAAAACTGAGTAACTTTAAAGTTAACTTACATATAATTACAGACCCAACTTATTGTGAAATAGGAACAAAGTATTTATGTAAGTCCACATATGATGTAATTGATGATATATTCAAAAGTACTCAAATTAGTTATTTTGTATACCCTTGGAATTCCTTAACATTCTCTTCAATCGCTACAAAATGCGATCTTGCATTATTACCTATACCTAATAACGAAATAATGTTGAACAAACCAGAAAATAAATTATTATTCTTGTTATCACATGGTATACCAACTATTACTTCTGATACTCCTTCATATAAAAGAGTTTTAAATCAGATAGGTGTAAATTATTATTGTAGTAATATGGATGACTGGAAAACTAAAATAGAATATTTGCTTAATTCAGACTTTAATAGAATTGATTATATAAATAAGGCAAATGATTATATTAGCTGTTATGCCTCTAAAAAAGTTATTTATAACACATGGAATCATATTTTATTTGACTAAATTTAAATCATGAAAGCAGTTATTTTAGCAGGAGGTTTAGGTACGCGACTAAGTGAAGAAACTAATCTTAAACCTAAGCCAATGGTTGAAATTGGCCAAAAGCCAATATTATGGCACATCATGAAGCTGTATTCTTCATATGGTATAAATGACTTTATTATTTGTTGCGGATATAAAGGTTATGTAATAAAGGAGTATTTTGCCAACTATTTCCTTCACATGTCTGATATTACATTTAATATGGTTGAGAATAAAATGGAGGTACATTCTAATAATGCTGAGCCTTGGAAGGTAACATTAATTGATACAGGTGAGCTAACTATGACAGGTGGCAGGTTAAAACGTGTAAAGGAATATATTAAAGATGATGAATCTTTCTGTTTTACTTATGGTGATGGTCTCTGTGATTTAAATATTACGGATCTTATAGCTTTTCATAAGGCGGAGGGTCGTCTTGCTACTTTAACAGCTACACGCCCCCCCGGTAGATATGGAGCTTTGAAAATTATAGATGACACCCGCGTTGAGCGTTTTCAAGAGAAGCCTGATGGTGATGGAAGCTGGATAAATGGGGGTTTTTTTGTTCTGTCACCAAGGGTTATTGATCTTATTGGTGATGATAATACCAGTTGGGAATCGGAACCATTAAATCAGCTAGCAAGTACAAATCAGTTATCTGCATATAAACATGCAGGATTTTGGCAAGCAATGGACACTTTGCGTGAGAAAAATTTATTAGAAAATCTGTGGTTAAGTGGTAAAGCGCCTTGGAAAAAATGGTAGAAAAGTATAAAAATAAAAGGGTATTTGTAACGGGTCATACAGGGTTTAAAGGATCTTGGTTATGTTCATTTCTGGATGTTCTTGGTGCGTGTCATGCTGGTTATTCTCTCAAGCCTTCTACAAATCCATCCCATAGTGAACTCCTGAAATCCAATAAAAATTCGTTTATAGGCAACCTATCTGATGTTGAATATTTGAAAGAAAGCATGCTAAAGTTTCAGCCTGAACTTGTGTTCCATCTAGCAGCACAACCACTTGTCAGAGAATCATACAGAGACCCGTTAAATACATATCAAACAAACGTGATAGGGAGCCTAAATTTGCTTGAAGCAGTGAGAAATTGTCCATCCGTTAAAGCTGTTGTAATAATTACTACTGATAAAGTATATGAAAATAAAGAGTGGATTTATCCTTACAGAGAAAATGATGAATTAGGAGGATATGACATGTACAGTTCGTCAAAAGCATGTTCTGAAATAATGTTAAAATCTTATCAACGTTCATTCTTTAATATTAACGATTACAAAATTAAACACTCGGTACTTATTGCGTCTGCAAGGGCTGGCAACGTTATTGGAGGAGGCGACTGGAGTCTTGATAGATTAATTCCCGATATGGTTAAAGCTGTGGTGGACAAAAAAATAACCGAGATCCGAAACCCTTCTGCGGTAAGACCATGGCAGCATGTGCTTGATTGCCTCAGCGGATATCTTATGTTGGGTGCTAAGTTAATGGATGAAGAGATTGAATTTGCAGAGGCATGGAATTTTGCTCCATATTCATTTGAGTCCAAAACTGTAAAGGAAGTGGTCGAAATTTCCAAGTCTATCTGGGATGAAATACATGTCCAGTATGGAAATTCCTTTGGCAGTCCTCATGAGGCAAATCTTCTAAAGCTAGATAACACAAAAGCTCTTTCCCGCTTAGGATGGAAGCCATTATGGGATACAAATCAGGCTATTACCAAGACTATAGAATGGTATAAAAGCTATTATTTAACTAATAATTTGTTGACTGGTCAGCAAATTGAAGAATATTGTGCATTAAATGGAATTCGTTAAAACTGACCTTGAAGGCTTGTATATAATAAAGCCTAAGTTAATTGAAGATGAACGTGGATTGTTCACTAGAACATATTGTAAAAACGAATTACTGACAGTTGGAATAGAGACTGATTTTGTTCAATTCAATCACTCTTTTAATAAAAAGAGAGGAACTGTTAGAGGAATGCATTACCAGATGCCACCTTATTCAGAGACTAAACTAATTAGATGTGTTCAGGGAATGGTAATTGACGTGGCAATAGATATTCGTAGAAACTCGCCAACATTTCTTAAATCATTTGCTGTAGAACTTAGTGCTGAAAATATGCTCTCTATACTGATTCCTAAAGGGTTCGCTCATGGTTTTCAAACCCTCGAAGACAATACATCTTTGATTTATCACCATACAGAATTTTTTCAAGCAGATGCAAGTGCAGGATTACGACCGGATGATCCTGAGCTGTCAATCTCATGGCCCTTGCCTTTTGTTAATATTAGTGAAAAGGATAAAAACCAAAAATTATTAAATCACAATTTTAAAGGAATATGAACTGTAGATTTTGCCAAAATAAATTAACTCATCAATTTGTAGATCTTGGTTTTAGCCCACCATCTAACTCATTTTTGAAACCTGAACAATTAAATCAACCAGAAATGTTTTATCCTTTAAGGATAATGGTATGTGAAAAATGTTACCTGGTACAGATTGATGAGTTTGCGAGTCATGAAGATATATTTAATAGTGATTATGTGTATTTTTCATCGTTTTCTACAAGTTGGCTGGAACATGCTCAAAAGTATACTGAAATTATGATTGAGCGCTTCAAGTTTGATGATAAATCGCAGGTAATTGAAATAGCAAGTAACGATGGATATCTCCTACAATATTTTAAGAAGAAAGGAATTTCAGTATTAGGCATTGAACCATCTTCCAACACTGCGGCTGCAGCTAAAGAAAAAGGGATTGATTCAATTATAGATTTTTTTGGAGTACGTCTTGCTACTAAACTTTCAGAGCAAGGTATAAAGGCTGATTTGCTGCTTGGGAACAATGTCCTAGCTCACGTACCTGATATAAGGGATTTTGTTAGCGGTCTGAAAATACTGTTAAATAGCAATGGTATCATCACCTTTGAATTTCCGCATTTAATGCAAATGATAGATAAAAATCAATTTGATACTATTTATCATGAACACTTTTCTTATCTGTCTCTAACTACAGTTCGTCAAATCTTTAATGAGTTTGGATTGGATATTTTTGATGTAGAAGAGTTGCCGACCCATGGTGGATCATTGAGAATATTTGGTAAACACATAGAAAATATAAGTATTCCTAATTCCGACAGTGTAATGGCTATGCTAGAGATTGAAAATAAATTCGGATTAACCGAAACTAAAACTTATCAAAACTATCAGGAAGCTTCAGAAAAGGTAAAAAATGATTTTCTGCTTTTTCTTTTAAATGCAAAGAATCATGGAAAAAAAGTTGTAGCTTATGGAGCTGCAGCTAAAGGGGTTACCCTTTTAAACTTTTGCGGAGTTAGAAAAGATTTGATTCATTTCGTAGTGGATGCCTCACCTCATAAGCAATCAAAATTTTTACCAGGAATACATATACCAGTTGTTAATGAAGATGAGATTAGAAAGAACAAACCAGATTACGTGGTAATCCTGCCTTGGAACCTAAAAGATGAGATTTCAACTCAGCTTAATTATGTTAGATCCTGGGATGCGAAATTTGTTGTTGCAATACCAACAATAGAAGTATTTTGATGAAAATAGCAGTTACAGGAGGCACAGGGTTTATAGGTAATCATTTGATTACCCATCTTCTTAATGAGGGACATTATGTTCTTGTAACTGGTACAAATGAAGAAAAGGCAAAAGCATATGAATGGTTTAGTAAGGTAAAGTTTTTAACTCTTAATATTAATTCTTCTATTTCTGAAGAAAAAATAATGGAAATTGCAAGTTGCCAAAAATTAATACACCTTGCCTGGAGTGGATTACCTAATTATAAAGAACTTTTTCATTTTGAAGTGAACCTGTTTCCTCATTATAATTTCTTGAAATCTCTTGTGGAGATGGGTCTGAAAGATATTACCGTGGCGGGGACCTGCATGGAGTATGGAGTTCAAGATGGATGTTTAACTGTTGATTCACCTGTTGATCCACAAAACGCATATGCCATTTCCAAGGACACATTAAGGCGATTTTTGGTTCAGCTTCAAACTAAGAGTAATTTCAATCTTAAATGGGTTAGGTTATTTTACATGTATGGAAACGGTCAGTCTGATAAGTCAATATTGTCGCAGTTAGACCGTGCTTTAGATAATGGTGACGATACTTTTAATATGAGTGGAGGTCAACAGCTACGTGATTACTTGCCAGTTGAAAAAGTTGTTGAATACATTTCCAAGCTAGCTATTCTGCAATATAAAACAGGAATTTATAACTGTTGCAGCGGTATCCCTATATCCATTAGGGCTTTGGTTGAGGCTCATTTAAAGCGAAGAAACAAAAAAATAAAGTTAAATTTAGGCTATTACCCTTACCCCGACTTTGAGGCTATGGCTTTTTGGGGTAAGAATAATATATAATACAATCGTTAATGATTAGAATAAAAAAAACGAGTAAAGATATGCTTCATAAGGATTATCAAATATGTACAAAAACCATTATGGATACTTCAGATCCAAGAATATCTTTTGATGAAAACGGGATTTCTGATTATTATCACAACTTCCATAAAAACATATTACCAAACTGGCATAAGGATGAGAGGGGAATGCAAAAGTTGATGAAAATTGCTGAAAAGATCAAAAAGGATGGAGTTGGAATGGATTTCGATTGTATTATAGGATTAAGCGGGGGTTTAGATAGTTCATATGTTGCTTATGTAGCTAAAGAAATAATGGGTCTTAGGCCACTACTGTTTCATGTTGACGCAGGTTGGAATACTGATAAAGCAGTTGGTAATATTGAAAAACTATGTAATGGTTTGGGTTTAGATTTATATACTGAAGTTATTAATTGGGAGGAGATGAAAGATTTACAAGTTGCATTTTTAAAATCTCAAATTGCTGACCAAGACCTTCCACAAGATTATGCATTTTTTTCAGCTCTTTATTTGTTTGCAAAAAAAAATAAAATAAAGTATGTTTTAACAGGTGGAAATTTCTCTACAGAATGTTGTAGAGAACCAGAAGAATGGGGTGGATTTCCTGGCATTGATAATATGTTAGTCAAAGACATTCATTCTCGATTTGGCAAAAGACCTTTAAAAACCTTTCCTTTAGTAGATATTCTTTCCTATAAATTATATTATCGATATATTTTAGGGATGCAGGTTTTTAAGCCTCTAAACCTTTTACCTTATATCAAGACTGATGCTGAAAAATTATTGATGGATAAATATAGCTGGGAGCCTTTTCAACACAAACATCATGAATCACGGTTCACGCGTTTTTACGAAGACTTTTGGTTGCCTAGAAAATTTGGATTTGAAAAGCGACGCGCTCATTTTTCTAGCTTAATTTTAACTGGACAAATGACACGCAATGAGGCATTGGAAAGAATTTCTAAATCAGAATTACCTGAAGAATTTTTGCAAAAGGAATTTGACTATGTTGCTGATAAATTAGATTTAACTAGAGCAGAGTTAAAAGCAATTTTTGACGGTCAAAATAAAACTTTTCATGATTACAAAAATAAAATTAAATTAATCGGATTTGGAGCTCGAATGATGCAGAAATTAGGACTTGAAAAACGCCTTTTTAGATGATTACACTAATAGATTACGGTGTTGGAAACATATTTGCCTTTCAAAATGTTTATAAAAGATTAAATATTCCCACCAAAATAGCTAAAACGCAACAAGATTTGCTAAATGCTAGCAAATTAATCTTACCAGGAGTTGGATCATTTGATTATGCTATGGGACAACTTAATTCTTCTGGTATGCGTGAAAAATTAGATGAGTTAGTACTTGAAAAACGAGTTCCAGTTATTGGCATATGTGTAGGTATGCAAATGATGGGAAATAGAAGTGATGAAGGCAAATTAGATGGCTTGAAATGGATTGATTCTGAAATCTTAAAATTTGATGAAAATTTAATTCAACAACGAACAAAACTTCCTCACATGGGGTGGAATGATGTTACTCCAGCTAAGAATCATCCACTTTTCATTGGTTTAGAAAATGAAGCAATTTTTTATTTTTTACACTCTTTTTACTTTAAATGCAATAATCCTTCGGACAGTGTTGCTATTTCAGATTATGGAATAACTTTTTCATCAGCAGTTAATCATAAAAATATTTATGGAATTCAATTTCATCCTGAAAAAAGCCATCAATACGGCGAAAAATTATTACACAACTTTGCAAAGCTCTAATAATGTTACGTCCTAGAATCATTCCCAGTTTATTACTTCACGATAAGGGCTTAGTTAAAACAGTAAACTTTAAATCCCCTAAATATGTTGGAGATCCTTTAAATGCGGTTAGAATATTTAATGAAAAGGAGGTTGATGAACTAGCTTTTTTTGATATAGATGCTACTGTTTTTAATAAAGAACCAGATTATATTTTAATCGAAAAATTAGCTAATCAGTCACGAATGCCTTTATGTTATGGAGGAGGTGTAAAGACGGTCGAACAAGCTCAAAAAATATTTGGTTTAGGAATAGAAAAAATTGCTTTGAGTAGTTCAGTGATTCAAAACCATGAGCTAGTTACTCAAATAGCTGATCGAGTAGGTTCACAGAGTGTAATTGTTGTATTAGATATTAAGAAAAAATTGTTGGGTGGATATGAAATTTATACTCATAATGGTAAAAAATCTACCGGAATAAATCCAATTAAATTCGCAAAAAAATTGGAGCAGCTTGGAGCAGGCGAAATCATAATTAATTCAATTGATCAGGATGGTACAATGAAAGGGTATGATTTGAATTTGATTGACAAAATAACTGAAACAATTTCTATTCCTTTGACAGTTTTAGGTGGTGCGGGGAGTCTCACTGATATAGAAAAAGTGATTGAAAAACATGGAGTAATTGGAGTAGCAGCAGGAAGTCTTTTTGTATTCAAAGGCCCTTTCAAAGCTGTTTTAATCAATTATCCTACTCAATTAGAAAAAAATAAAATATTTAAAATTAACAAAAGTGAAAATACAAAATAAAGTTCTACTAATTACCGGAGGCACAGGTTCTTTTGGAAATGCAGTATTGCAGCGTTTTTTGACTACAGATCACTTTAGAGAAATCCGAATTTTTTCTCGAGATGAGAAAAAGCAAGATGATATGCGCAATCAATTAAAAAATTCTAAGTTGAAATTTTTCGTTGGAGATGTTAGAGATTATGATAGCATTGAGCCAGCAACTAGAGGAGTTGATTATATTTTTCATGCTGCTGCATTAAAGCAAGTTCCCTCTTGTGAGTTTTTCCCAATGCAGGCAGTTAAAACAAATATAGAAGGAACGCAAAATGTTATTCGGGCAGCTGGATTTAATAGTGTGAAAAAAGTAATTTGTTTAAGTACAGATAAGGCGGCTTATCCTATTAATGCAATGGGAATATCTAAAGCTATGATGGAAAAAGTTGCAATTGCGGAGTCGCGAAATTTACAAAATACAATAGTTTGTTTAACACGTTATGGAAATGTAATGGCATCTCGTGGATCTGTTATACCTCTTTTTATTAATCAAATTAAGAGCAGACTTCCTTTAACAATAACCGATCCTAATATGTCTCGTTTTTTGATGAGTTTAAACGATGCGGTCGATTTAGTTTTATTTGCTTTTGAAAATGGAAATCAAGGAGATTTGTTTGTGAATAAAGCTCCAGCAGCAACTATTGGAGATCTAGCAAAAGCTATTAAGGAATTAGCTAAGGCAGAAAATCCTATAAATATAATTGGAACTCGTCATGGCGAAAAACTTTACGAAACACTATGTACAAGAGAAGAGATGGCAAAAGCAGAAGATATGGGTGATTTCTATCGAATACCTGCTGATAATCGGGATTTGAATTATTCGATGTATTTTTCGGAGGGTGAGAAAAATTTGACTGAAATAGAAGATTACCACTCACATAATACAGAAAGATTGAATGTAGAAGGAGTAAAAAATCTTATTTCCAAATTGGCACTGGTTAAAAAAGAATTATTTGGGGAAGAAGTTGCTGATTTTTTTGTGTAAGTACTTGTTTTCTAAGTCAAAAATAATAAAAAATTACAATGATTAAGGTTGGGATTACTGGAAGTAATGGTTTTGTTGGATATCACTTGTATCAAACCTTAGCGTTGCGGGAAGATGAATTTTCTCTAGTTGAGTTTAATAGACGCTTTTTTGATGATAACCAAACTTTGGACGCTTTTGTCTCATCATGCGATGTGATTGTACACTTGGCTGCCTTAAATCGTCATAATGATCCTCAATTTATCTATCAAACAAACACCTTATTAGTTAAAAGTCTTGTTGCTTCACTAAAGAGGACTGCGAGTAAGGCCCATTTAATTATTTCATCTTCCACTCAAGAAGAACGTGATAATCTTTATGGTAAGTCTAAAAAAGAGAGTAGATTGTTGCTTTCTGAATGGGCTAATCAAAGTGGTGGTAGCTTATCCGGTTTGATTATACCGAATGTTTTTGGACCTTTCGGCCAGCCCAACTATAATTCCGTAATTGCTACATTTTGTGATCAAATAGCCAGGGGTGTAACACCTAAAATTGATATTGATGGAAATCTGAAATTAATTTATGTAGGGGACCTGGTTCACAAAATCGTCAAATTAATTCAAAATCGTGATAATACACATGAACTTATAATCCCATTCACTGCTGAAGCTAAAGTTTCAGAAATATTATTTTTATTACAATATTTTCGAAAATCATATCAAGATGATGGGGAGATACCCTTATTGGTCAACGATTTCCAACATAAGCTTTTTAATACCTATCGCTGTTATATGGATTTGGCAAGCTATTTTCCAAAGAAATTTGTGCAGCATGCGGATAATAGAGGTACATTTGTTGAAATAGCTCGACAAGGAATTCCAGGTCAAACGTCATTCTCTACAACTTTACCTGAAATTACAAGAGGCAATCATTTTCATACTAGAAAAATTGAACGTTTTGCGGTTATCAAAGGAAAAGCATTAATTCAATTAAGAAGAATTGGTACTGAAGAAGTTCATGATTTTTATTTAGACGGAGATGAACCGGCTTATGTGGACATGCCAATATGGTACACACATAATATAAAGAATATTGGGGAAGATATACTTTATACCATTTTTTGGATCAATGAACCCTTTGATTCTAATGATCCTGACACATATTTTGAAATAGTATAATAATGAAAAAATTAAAAGTTGTTACTGTAGTTGGCACACGTCCAGAAATCATTAGGTTATCGCGTGTTATTGCTGCTCTTGATAATAGCCCTGCAATTGAACATATTATTGTCCATACAGGTCAAAATTACGATTATGAGTTAAATCAAATTTTCTTTGATGATTTAGGTATTCGTAAGCCTGATTATTTTTTGAATGCTGCTGGTACAACAGCCACTGAGACCATAGGGAATATTTTAATTAAAATTGATTCATTATTAGAAGAATTATGTCCAGATGCTTTTTTGGTTTTAGGTGATACAAATAGTTGTTTATGTGCTATCCCCGCTAAAAAGCGACATATCCCGATTTTCCACATGGAAGCAGGGAATAGATGTTTTGATCAACGAGTGCCTGAGGAAACAAATAGAAAAATTGTTGATCATATTTCGGATATTAATTTAACCTATAGCGATATTGCTAGAGAATATTTGTTAAGAGAGGGTTTGCCAGCAGACCGAATAATAAAAACTGGCTCACCCATGTTTGAAGTTCTAAATCATTATTTGTCATCCATTGAGTCCTCTGATGTATTAAATCGTCTATCTTTAGAAAAGCACAAATATTTCGTTGTATCAGCCCATAGGGAAGAAAATATTAATAATCAATCTAACTTTAATAGCTTGATTAATTCATTAAATCTTATTGCGGAAAATTTTGACTTACCAGTAATTGTAAGTACTCATCCACGAACTAAAAAGACGATTGATTCCGCAGGAGTGAGTTTACATAAAAACATTCAATTATTAAAGCCTTTAGGTTTTAATGATTATAATGCTTTACAACTACATTCAAAGGCTGTTCTGTCCGATAGTGGAACAATATCAGAAGAGTCTTCAATATTGAATTTTCCAGCTCTGAATATCAGACAAGCGCATGAGCGTCCTGAGGCAATGGAAGAAGCTTCAGTAATGATGGTTGGATTAAATCCAAAAAGAATATTGCAAGGCTTGCTTCAATTAGAATCCCAAAAAAGAGGTGAAGAAAGATCATTTAGGAGGGTTGCAGATTATTCCATGCCAAATGTTTCTGATAAAATGGTTAGAATAATCATTAGTTATACTGATTATATCAAAAGAGTAGTTTGGAGCCAGGAAATTTAAAAAGGGTACTTATTCATTCCATCGTATTTAGTCCTGATGGAGTATCAACAGCATATTTATATAATGATATTGCCTTAGGACTTGTTGAAAATGGTTTTGATGTGGTAGTTTTGACAACTACACCACATTACAATATAATCCAATCAGAACTTGAAAATCAGCCACTTTCAAAAAAATTATTTGGGTTATATTACACTAGTAGTTTCAATGGAATTCATGTTTATCATATTCCACTCAAAAAATATAAAAGTACGCTAAAGCGTATCATTTCTTTTCTTTATTGGCATATATCCTCTTTCATATTAGGTCTAACACTAAAGAGGGTCAATTTTGTTCTCAGTCCTTCTCCACCTCTTAGTATTGGTTTCATTTCTTTATTAATCGCAAAAATTAAAGGAGCAAAAGCAATTTATAATGTTCAGGAAATCTATCCAGATTTATTAATAAATCAAGGAAATTTAAAGTCCTCATTAATTATTAGTCTACTAAAGAAATTTGAAAAATTTATTTATAATAAATCCGATGCGGTAGTTACCATTGATAATGTTTTTTATTCTACTATTCTTCCAAGATTTAAAGATTCTAAAAAACTACATATAATTCCCAATTTTGTAGATACGGACGTATATAAGCCTTTGAAGAGTCAACAATTGCTACCTGCAATATTTGGTGAAGACAATAAAAAAATTAAAATTTTATACGCAGGTAATATTGGTTTTTTTCAAGACTGGGAACCTGTATTATATACAGCTAAGGAGCTTTCAGATGAAAATATAGAATTTTGGATAATAGGGGAAGGAGTTCAAAAAGAATATTTAGAAAAGGAAGTACGCGATCACAATTTAACAAACGTCCGAATTTTTCCATATCAAAAAAGAGAACTTATTCCTATCATAAATAATTATGCACATATACATTTTATCGCGACAAATAAGCAAATGGAGCAAGAAGGTTTTCCTTCTAAAGTTTATACTATTATGGCTTGCGCAAAGCCACTAATTGTAATTACAGGCGAGAAGACACCTTTATTCAATTTTTTAAAAGATAAAAATTGTGCAGAGATTATCACAAGTAATAGAGAGGTAAGTTTTACTGATGCAATAAGAAAATTAGCAAATGATGAGAAATTAAGGAGAGGGTTAGGTTTAAATGGATACAAAGAAATCATCAATAATTATTCAAAAGAGGTTATAGTCTCAAAGTATGCTAATTTGCTTAATTCATTGTAGACCTTTAATATGAATAGTATATTTTTAACAGGTAGTTCAGGATTTGTAGGGCTTAACCTAATTGAATATTTTGAGTCTTCTATATTCTTAAAATATCAAAGAGCTGCTCAAATAGAAATTAATCAAGATCATGTAATCCATCTAGCGGGTAAAGCCCATGATCTTAAAAATACTTCCGACCCCGATGAATATTATCAAGTCAACACCGAACTTACCAGAAAGATATTTGATGCTTTTTTAGCTTCAGACGCTAAAGTATTTATCACTCTAAGCTCAGTGAAAGCAGTAGCTGATAAAGTGAAGGGATTTTTGACAGAAGAGCATACTCCTGACCCCATTACTCATTATGGTAAAAGTAAATTATTAGCAGAGCAGTATATTTTATCAAAAGAAATACCAAAAGGTAAGCGAGTTTATATTTTAAGACCTTGTATGATTCATGGACCAGGGAATAAGGGTAATTTAAATTTGCTTTATAAGTTGGTTTCCGTTGGTATTCCATGGCCACTGGGAGCATTTGAGAATAAACGTTCTTTCTGTAGTATTGATAATCTAATGTTTATTATTAAAGAATTAATTGAAAACACAGAAATACCTTCAGGTATTTATAATATTGCAGACGACGAACCGATTGGAACAAATAAAATAATTGAAATGATTTCAAACAGTTTAAATAGAGAGCCTCGTATTTGGAGACTTCCTCGATTCATTTTAAATAATATTGCTAAAGCTGGTGATATATTGCGTTTGCCTCTAAATACTGAAACACTATTCAAGTTAACTCAAAATTACATTGTATCTAATAAAAAAATAAAAGAAGCAATAAATAAATCATTGCCTATTAGCTCAAAAGTTGGTTTATTGAAAACCATTGAATCATTTAATCATTAAGATTTATTAATATATTTGCATTTTAACATTCATCTAAATCATACAATATGCCGTATTTATTTACCTCAGAGAGTGTATCTGAAGGACATCCAGACAAAGTAGCGGATCAGATTTCTGACGCTTTAATTGATAACTTTTTAGCTTTCGATCCACAATCCAAAGTGGCATGTGAGACATTAGTAACTACAGGTCAAGTGGTATTGGCTGGTGAGGTAAAGTCTAAAGCATATTTAGATGT
>JACCDV011265168.1_pt1 | contig 42949 bp, 40 predicted proteins | sample 7446131 | NCBI WGS metagenome assembly JACCDV01 (sample SAMN15323448, study PRJNA562643) | freshwater metagenome | isolation source: river surface water | place: USA:Blue River Watershed | collected 2017-08-17
TTAACTTTGATCAAATCATCCCATGTTCGGAGCTTTTTGGATTTGTTTACGAAGCTATTGAAGACCTCAAAAACGAAATCGATGTCCCCTTAATAGGATTTTGCGGAGGGCCTTTGACTTTGATGACCTATCTCTTTCAGGATAAGAAAGACGCCGGGGAATTTTATGAATTGAGAAAATGGCACTACCAGCAACCACAAGAATTTCAAATTTTAATCGATATACTTACTGAGATTGTCATTCAACATTTGACTATGCAAATCAAAGCTGGCTGCGATGCTGTTCAAATTTTTGATTCATGGGCAGGAAGGTTTAGCCTAGAGATGTTTGATCTTTATGCCGTTCATGCCGTCAATAAAATAAAAGCGGCAATAGAAAAATTCGATGTTCCGATGATTTTCTTTTCAAGAAATTTAGGGACACATCATAGAGCTATTCCAAAAATCAAATGCCATGCAATCAGTATCGATGGTTCATACGCCATTCAGGATGCGTTTCAAACATCGTTTGCAATACAAGGAAATTTAGACCCCGCTTTGCTTTTGACCGAGCCTCATTTAATTAAACGCGCAGTGAGTGAATTAGGACATCATGTTGATCGTAAAAGATGGATTGCTAATTTAGGCCATGGAGTTTTGCCATCCACTCCAATCAGAAATGTTGAAGCTTTTATCGAAGCGGTTCACAGCTTACCATGAAGCCTGAGGAGGCATTGAACATAAGATCGCTTCAGGATTTCCACCAGATCTAAACCCAAATTGCGTACCTCGGTCGTAAAGTAAATTGAATTCGACATAATGCGCTCTAAAACGATTTTGCGTTTCTTTATCAGCTTGTGTATAGGGCTGCTCTTTTCTTTTTTCATAGATCGGAATAATGGCTTGCAAAAAAGCTTCACATACAGTCTGAATGAGCTTGAAATCCCTTTTGATATCACCTGTAGCAAAATGATCGAAAAAAATTCCCCCGGCACCACGCTCTTTTTTCCAGTGGGGGATATAGAAATATTTTTTCGCTTCTTCGTAAAATTGTGGATAAAGATGAGGGTCGATGCTATCTAAGTGTTCTTGAGCTTTAGAGTGAAAAAATTGTGTATCTTCATCTTTTTCAAATCCCATTGGAGTTAAATCAAACCCGCCTCCAAACCAATATTGATTTTCTAGTTGAATGAATCGCACATTGAAATGACTAGTTGGCATATGGGGGTTTTTCATATGGGTAATAAGACTGACTCCAGTTGCTATATAGGGGCCGGATCCATCCTGCATAGGGAAATTGGCTCCTTTGACAAAAGAAAAATTGACGGCGCCTTTTTCAAAAACCTCCCCGCGGATGATGCCGATTTCTCCAGAGCCTAAGCCGGCTTTTTCCCATGGTTTTTTTTCAAATTTTGCTTTCCCTTCAAATGCTTCAAAAGATTTAATACAATTGTCTCTCATCTTTTTGAAGTAGGTAGTTATGACATCAAGCATCGATCAGCTCCTAAGTGAAAATTTCAATGTACAAAAAAAAGTAGCCATCATAGGCGGAGGTATTTCCGGTTTAACCCTAGCTTATTTTTTGAATAAATTTCACAAAAATTTTTCGCTGACAATTTTTGAAAAAGAAAAAGATATTGGTGGAAAAATACAAAAATTGATTCTTGGAAACGAAACTAAAAGTTTCGGACCTAAAACAGTTGTTATGAAAGAAGGATCTATTTTATCGCTTTTAATCGAAGAGCTTGGATTAAAAAATGAAGTGATGACTCCATCGAAATTGGCTAAGAATCGATATATTTTTGCTAATGGCAAATTAATTTCCCTTCCTAAACATTTGATCGGTTTTTTGAAAAAACCTTTTTTTTCGATTTTGAAAAGATTGATAAAAGAACCCTTTATTCCTCCTAAGCTTGACGATGAAACCATCAGCGAGTTTTTTAAAAGACGTTTTGGACAAGAATTAGTAGATTGGATCATCGACCCTTTGTGCAAAGGGATATATGGAGGGGGATGTGAAATTTTATCTATAAAATCTACGTTTGGGTTTTTAAAAGAGTTAGAAACACAGCACGGATCAGTGATTAAGGGAATGTTTTCATTAAAAAAATCAAAAAGGACTATTATTTCCTTTAAAAATGGATTATGCGACTTGGTTGATCGTTTAAAATTCAACATCCATGCAATATTTAAAACAGATCAAAAAATTATCAAAATCGAAGAAATAAGTGATAAAATTTACCTCCATACTCAAGATTTTGTTGAAGAGTTTGATCACGTTTTTCTCGCTTTAGATCCCTTTAATTTTACGAAACTTTTTCCAAATTATGAGAAGATTTTGGGAAATGGCGCTTGGGCGTCTATCACTCAAGTATATCTAGAATTCATGACAGATGATACCCCTTATGATGGATTTGGAGTGCTGGTCCCCTCGAAAGAAAATGACTTAACGCTCGGAATTTTATTTGATAGTGTTATCTTTCCTAATAGAGATTCCAAGGGGAAATTAGCTCTTACTGTCATGATTGAAGGGGTGAATAAAGAATCCCATGAATATGAAAAAATGGCACTTGAATCTATAAAAAAAATTTTAAAATTAAGTATCATGCCAATTAATAGCCAAGTAATGAAATATCCATCTGGAATATTTTTACCAGCCGTTAAACATCAAGAACAGGTGGAACTATTATTTGAGAAATTCAGGGGGCAATATAAAAAAATTTCCCTCTTAGGGGCCGGTTTGAAAGGGGTAAGTGTTGCAGATCAAATCGAAAATGCTTATGCTGTTTCAAAAAATTTTTCGACTAACTAGTTATTTACAGTTTTGTTGATTTTGTTCATAATTATTGCAAAAGAGAAAAAATATGCCAATTATCTTACAATTATTGTTAGTTTTTACATTGAAACTGTTTTCTGTCGAATTCGATTTTTCCAATCCATCGGATGAAGACACAAAAAAAATTGAGGCTCCAAAAGCTAAAATTGAACTCAAAAAAGAAAAAGGTTTTGAGAATTTGGGGTATGGATATCGAACTAATTCATCAGATGTAAAAAGCGATTTCACCGGAAAAGCTTATTACAAAATGCCAGTCGATCAAAATGAAGATTCATCAGCTTATATCACGGCTGGAGCTAAAGTGCATAGGTCCAGTATGAAGATTAAAGAGTTGAGTTTTGAAAATAGGCAACATGCTTCTGCACAAATAGGATTTAATCGGGATTTTGATACTAAAGAAAATCCCAAAAGTATCAAACTAGAGGTTGCACAGCCTGTGTATGATAATAAAAATAAGCGTTCGCCTACTGTAGAGATGAGCTACGACGTGAAGTTTTAAGCAGGAATTAACTTTTTCACAAAACTTTTAAAGTTGGCTGTAAATTAAAGGTTTGTTCCAGCTTTTGATTCTAGACATTAAATCAATTAAAACTTCTTTGTGATGACACGCTGTGATACAAAGTCTGATAGTGAATTCATTTTTTTGAATAAACGCTAATATATTTTCTTCAACAAGATGAGAGACAAAACTTTGAAAGTTTTCTTCATCATCAAAATGAATCAATATCATATGAGCCGAGCTCTTTTTTATCGAAAATCCTGCTTCTTGCAATTCATTCCTTAAAAACCGGCTTTGGTGCATGATTTTTTGCCGCTCAGAGTGCATATCTGGAATCAATTGCAGATAAGATTCTATGGCCCCTAAGGTCGCAGGAGGAAGAAGTTGATAAGGATAAAGATCAGTATTAAACTGCAAAAGATAGTTTTTTAAGATAAGTTTCGAGATAAAAAACGCTGCATGGGCGCCAGAGCCTCTTTGAAAAAATCCCACAAGGCAGTCGATTTCTTTTTTCAAAGCCCCTAAACCAAGGCCATGATGACCAATCACTGAAAAGCTATTAGTCTCATCAAGATAGGTAAAGCATTCATACTTAGTTGCAATTTCTAGAAGTTCTTTTAGTTTGGCCTGATCCCCCTCATTGGTATATAAGCTCTCTAAAATCAACCATTTTGGACCGATATCATTTGAATCTGAAATGAGCTTTTCTAAATGATGAGGTTGATTATGATCGAAAAAATAAATTTTCGATTGGCTGGGAATGGCTTTGATAAGGCCCGCATGGCAGCTTTCATCGACAAATACCGAACAAGGTTTTTGTAGCAGAGAGTTTAGTAAGAGGGAGTGGATTTGTTGGTTGGGTTGTAAAAACTGACAGGCTTCTTTATTGTAGAGTTTGGCAAAACTGTCTTCTAAATTTTGTTGGCATTCCAAATGATTAGATAACACTTGACCAGGAGAAGAGCCAGCTCCCCATTTGAGGACATATTTGATAGCATTTTTTTTTACAAATGGGTGTTCAGAAATATTTAAAAAATCTAAAGAAATGAAATTCAGTAAAGGTTTTTTGGATTCTTGTTGCCCTATCGATTCAGGAAGAATAGACTTCAGCTGCTGATAGTTTTTTTGCCTCAGTTTTTTTTCTAAAGCTTCAGAATAAAAATTATATTTGGTCATCTTTCGATCTATGAGGTGCTAAAATAAACCCTAAGAGTTAATTGTAAGCCGTTATTGCAATACTTGCAATTTTTAAGTAATAATTCTTGAGACTATTTCTCGAAAACAATTGGATGAGTTTGATTCGACAGCGGATCTCCAAAAACATATCCATAATTTTTTAAAAAATGAGTGTGTGGGTCTGTTTCTTTAAATCGATAGCGAGAATCTTGGGAGCCAAATCCAATAAGTAAAAATTCTGAACCTGTCGGTTTATAAAAAGGAGTTAAATCTAGCAAAACTTTAGGGTCGAAAAACGTTGCAGATCCCCTTGTTTTAGGGAATATCGGAAGTTCTTCTATCGGTTCGCCAGAAATATGAATAAGTAGTCCCATTTTCATATTTTGAAAGGATAAATCATCAATTTTTAATGGGTTGGGGTAGTTTTGAGATAAAGGATAATAAATCAGCTGATCAAAACAAATACGAAAATATTTATCATGAGCTAAATAGGTAAGGATATGGGCTATTGTCGGACCGGTTAGAAACTTTTTGAGTTCTTCAGATTTTGTAAATAAGTCGTGAAAGTGAAAAAAATGTTCTTCAGAACTAAAATAATTTTTTTCGATTTCATTTTTTTTTATCTTGATGGCTTCTTTCAAAAAGTTAAGTTTTGAGTCAGATAGCAACCCCTCAAGCTCAAGGTATCCATGCTGCTTAAAAAATTCTATCTGTGAAAATTCAATGATGTGCTTCATATAATCCGCTTTTAACTAGGGTCTCAAATTTGATTTTCGCCTTTTCAAATGTGGCTTCAGTAATAAGACCTGAAAGACGTACATAACCCTCTCCATGTTGGCCGAATCCACTACCCGGAACAACTACGATGCCGAATTCTTCCAAAAGGAAGTCGAAAAACTGCCATGAATTATAGCTTTGTGGCGTTTTTAAGAAAATAAAAGGTGCATCAGTTCCACCAAAAGTTTCTAAACCCATCTCATTTAAAGCTGTTTTCAAATATTTAGTTTGTTTGAGATAGCTTTGGATTTGCTCTTTGAGCGCTACTTGAATTTGTGGGTCAAAAGTTTTTTCAGCACCTCTTTGGATGGGATAAGAAACCCCGTTTGAACGGATGGTTTTGTATTTTGTCCAAAGTTGATTGAGGTTCATTTTAGAAAAATTGATATCTATAGGACACACCGTATAGCCGCATCGAAGCCCTGTAAATCCAGCTGATTTAGAAAAACTGCGAAACTCAACGGCGCATTTTTTACTGTTTTCGATTTCAAAAATAGATCTGGGTACATCTTCCGATGTAATAAAGGCTTCATATGCACCATCATAAAGGATGATCGATTCATTTTTCAAAGCGTAATCGACCCATTTTTTGAGTTCTTTTTTTGTTAAAGCAGCCCCAGTTGGATTATTGGGGGAGCAAAGATAGATCAAATCTACTTTTTCATTAGGTAACTCAGGATAAAATCCAAGATCATGGTTCGTATTTAAAAAACAAGGCCGGTTGACTGAATCAATCGTTCCTGCAATCACATGTGTATCGTAATAAGCAGGATAACTTGGATCTTGTAATGCAACTTTCAACGGAGCTTGAAAAAGCTCATGAAATACTGTGATCTCCGGATTAATCCCTTCTGAAATAAAAATTTCATCTTCACAAAAACCGAACTTTTGATATTCATCTTTTAAGATCGCTTTTTTTAAAAAGCTGTAACCTGTTTCAGGGCCATAACCGCGGATTGTTTCCAATGAAGTCATTTCATAAACGGCTAAACTGATCGCATCTGCGATCGGTTTTAATAAAGGCCTTGCAATATCGCCAATTCCTAAGTTGACTAAATCTAAATGTTGGAAAGGTTTAATTTTTTCGGAGATCAAAGAAAAAAGATAACGGTGATTTAAATGAGAAAAAGAGGAATTTAAATTTGGCATGCAATAGATTAGAATAGAATTAAATTAGCTTGCAAGATTAGCTCATTTCAGACAAATCCACAAGAGCTATTACACCCTGAGGTAAGAGTGAATCAAAATTTAGAATATTATCAACATATTAAAAATTTAGAAGAAAAAATCGGTTTTAATTTTTCCAATCCAATGATTTATTACCAAGCTTGTACGCACCGTTCGTACCAAAATGAGATGCGTAATCTCAATATGAATAACGAGCGATTGGAGTTTTTAGGCGATAGCGTATTGTCTTTGGTTGTAAGCGATTTTTTATATTCTAATTTTCCAGATTTTACTGAAGGGGAGTTGTCATTTGCAAAATCTAAAATTATTGAAGCTCCTGCTTGTGCTGCGTATGCTAAAGAATTGGGAATAGAATCGTTTCTCTTATTGGGAAAAGGGGAGATGCAAAATTTAGGAAAAGGGCGCGATTCTGTCATCGCTGATTTCTTTGAAGCTATAATTGGAGCCATTTTTTTGGATTGCGGAATAGCTGTCGCAAGGAATTTTTTGATCGAAAAATTTATCAAACGTTGGCTCGATATGGGACTTAAAAAAGAAGAAAATGAAAAGGTATTGCTACAAGAGTATTCACAAAAAAAATTTCAAATGATTCCGGAATATCATGTAATTTCTGAAGAAGGGCCTGATCACGATAAAAAGTTTGTTGTTTCTGTTTCAATCCAAGGAAAGCAATTTGGTGAAGGGTTTGGATCGTCAAAAAAACAAGCTCAGCTAAATGCGGCAAAAGCGGCGATTGAATCGTTGAAAAGTTTTGAGGATATATGAAAACAAAGACAGCTTGGGTTTGTGTTGAATGTGGAAGTAAGCAAACGAAATGGAGTGGAAGTTGTTTTGCTTGTAAACAATGGGATACTCTTCAAGAACATACGATGGTTGAAGAAAAAAAATCGAAGTTTGAATCGAAAAATTCGATGTCATCCAAGCCGATTGCTTTGAATCAGGTCGATGCTAAAGATTATATGCGATTTGCTACCGGATTTTCAGAAGTGGATCGTCTTTTAGGAGGTGGAGTAGTTGAAGGCTCTTTGACTTTAATTGGCGGGGATCCTGGAATCGGGAAGTCTACATTGATGCTTCAGCTAACGGACTATTTTGCTAAACAGGGCAAAAAAGTACTGTATGTCTGTGGTGAAGAATCTGTCCATCAAACTCATTTAAGAGCTAAAAGATTAAATATTCAAAGCGGTTCCATTTTGCTTTTGAATGAGACAATTTTTTCCCAAATCAAAATGTTTGTCGATGAAATTAAGCCAGATGTTTTTATCTTAGATTCGATTCAAATTGTGTATAAAAATGAAATTCCATCTCTACCCGGATCGGTCACTCAAATTAAAGAGATTGCCATGGAGTGTATGCATATTGCAAAGGGGCTGGGAATCAGTACTTTTGTCATAGGGCATGTTACTAAATCAGGTGAACTTGCAGGACCCCGAGTTTTAGAGCATATTGTCGATACAGTTTTAGAATTTGAAGGAGATCGTCAGCATGGATATAGGATGTTGCGTTCTATGAAAAATCGATTTGGACCCACAGATGAAGTTGCGTTATTTCAAATGCATTCTGATGGGTTGAAAGAGGTAAAGCATCCTTCTGAGATGTTTTTAGAAGAAAGGGTGCAAGGCGCTTCAGGTTCTGTAATCGTTCCAACTATCGAAGGTTCAAGAGCGATCTTAGTTGAAATTCAAGCGCTTGTTGCCCAATCTGCTTTCGCAACGTGTACACGGAGATCCACAGGAGTTGATCAAAATCGCCTTGCTTTGCTTTTAGCGGTTTTAGAAAAAAAGATGGGGTATCATTTTCATTCACTGGATGTTTTTGTTTCAATTGCCGGAGGATTAAAAATTATTGAGCCAGCTATAGATTTACCGGTGTTAATAGCGATAGCTTCCTCTTTTGCCAATCAGGCAATAGATCCTTTAACTTTGGTTGTAGGAGAGGTTGGACTTGCGGGTGAGGTGCGTTCTGTACCGAGAATTGAAAGTCGATTAAAAGAGGCTGTTCATATGGGATTCAAAAGGTGTATCATCCCTAAAAAAAATTGCAAAGGGCTCAATTTAAAAGAAATACCTTTGGATATCATCGGTGTAGATTCTGTTGAAGATGTAATCAGTAAAATTTTTGTATGAAAAAAATTAAAGTAGTCGCAAGAGATTCCCCTCTGTCTCAAGAACAGGTAAAAGAATTTGAAAATCTGGTTTATTCTAAATTGGATTTTATTGAATTTGAGAATCTCTTTATCAAAACTTATGGAGATTTAAATCATTCCATCTCATTAAGAAATGAAAATTATGATGACCTTTTTACCAAAGAAATCGATGAGGCTGTTTTAAATCTCAAAGCAGATCTTGCCATACATTCTGCCAAAGATTTACCCCAATCGATTCATCCAGATCTTGAAATTTACACCTTAACGCCTTGTTTGAATCCCTTTGATTCTCTCGTATTGAAGGATGGATACACCATAAGTACAATTCCTTTTAAAGGGAGGATCTTAGCTTCTTCCTTAAGAAGAGAAAACATGGTTAAAAAATTGAGAAAAGATTTGATTGTGGAGGATGTCAGGGGAACTATTCAAGAGCGGCTAGCTAAAATAAATCAGCTTGGGGTATTTGGTTGTGTAGTTGCTGAAGTAGCTCTCATAAGGCTTCAGTTGACCCATTTAAATCGAATTATTTTACCTAATGAAACTCACCCCATGCAGGGCAGGTTAGCCATTATTGGGAAAAAAGAAAATGTGGTGCTAAAAAAATTGATTCAAACGATTTATGCGTAAAATTCTACATTTAGGGTTGACTCAAACCAATTATTTTCCCGAGGATGAGGTCATTCATCTCCCTATTATAGAGCTGAAACAAAATATTTTTTCTTCAGAGGTGATCGATACTTTTAAAATGTTTGATTATGTAATTGTAACTTCTAAATCTACTGTGAGGTTTTTTGTAAAGCCGCATCAAATCAACCTCAAACGTTCAGTTGAATATATCTCTATAGGGGAAAAAACTTCTGATGCATTAAAAAAAATGGGGGTTTATCCCTCTTATCAAGCAACCGATTCCTCTCAAGAAGGTTTAGTCGATTTGTTGGATAAATTACAGATTCAGAACAAAAAAATTCTTTTACCTAGGTCCAATCTAGGTCGAAATAAAGTGGATCAATTCCTTAATGAAAAAAAGATCCCTTTTCTAGTGATCCATCCCTATGAAACACAACTTTCAAAGAATTTTCAAAAAATCTCTTTAGATCATTTTCATGCAATTTTTTTTTCAAGTTCTTCTTGTATTCATTTTTTTTTTAAAGTTTATTTGATGATACCCTCAGACATCACCATCATAGTAATGGGGAAGCCCACTATGAATACTTTAAATGGTTATAATAAACAATATTTGAATAAAGTTGAGTTAGTATTGAATTAATAAAAATTAAAATAATTGTTATTTAAACAGGCTGTTTGTATCTTGTTTTAATTCATAAAACCTGTTACGATATTCGCCAAAATAGATAGGATTTCTTATGGGTATCACACATCTTTTTTCTAGAGAAAAACCGAAAATTAAATCCCCAAAGATTAAAAGAGAAGGGCTTAATGGTTGGACGAAATGTCTAGGTTGCCACCAAATGATTCACAAAAGTGAGCTTGAGCAAAATGAACAATGTTGTCCTAAATGTGATTATCATCATCGACTAACTGTTGAAAAAAGAATTAAAAACTTAAGTGATGACGGAAGTTTTATTGAAATGTTCGATCATCTTGAGTCTAAAGATCCTTTAAATTTTCAAGATCAAGAGTCTTATCGCGATAAAATCTTAGAAGCCCAGCGAAAAACAGGTAAAAAAGAGGCAGTAGTTACCGGTATTGCAAAAATCGATCAGATCCCAGTGGCTTTAGGTGTTTTAGATTTCAACTTTATGGGTGGATCAATGGGAGCTATTGTCGGTGAAAAACTGACTTTACTGATTGAATATGCAACTCAAAACCAATTGCCATTGATTATTGTTTCTGCTTCCGGAGGAGCTAGAATGCAAGAGTCGATGTTTTCTTTGATGCAAATGGCCAAAACTTCCCAAGCTTTAGCGAAACATCATGAAGCTAATTTACTTTATGTTTCAATTTTAACTCATCCGACTATGGGGGGTGTTACAGCTTCTTTTGCTTCTTTAGGCGATATCATTATCGCTGAGCCAAAAGCCCTGATTGGGTTTGCGGGACCTCGAGTTGTTGAACAAACGATCGGTCACAAATTGCCGCAAGGAGCCCAAAAATCTGAATTTTTATTAGAAAAAGGAATGATTGACGCTATCGTTTCTAGAAGTGAAATGAAACAAAAAGTCGCTTTTATCGTTAAATTTTTGAATAGAAAGAATGGTTCAGGCAAAAATAGACGTAACTATTTGACCGAACAATTAATTGAAAATCTTAAACAAGAAGCCAAAAAGCAAGAGACGAAACATGCAAACGCTTACAATTAAAGTGAAAACTGATGAAGAGGCTAATCTTCCGGTATATACGACACATGGAGCTGCTGGAGCCGATATTAAAGCTCATCTTATTGCTCCGATCGAAATTAAGCCTAATGAAATTAAACTTATTCCGACTGGGTTGTATTTGGAAATCCCTCATGGTTATGAAGTGCAAGTAAGGCCAAGAAGTGGACTTGCTTTAAAATCGGGGATTACAGTTTTAAATACACCAGGAACGATTGATAGTGATTATCGCGGTGAATTAAATGTGATTTTAATTAACCATAGTAAAACTCCTTTTGTGGTTGAAAATGGAATGAGGATCGCTCAAATTGTCGTGCAGCCCGTGATTAAAGCTGTTTTTGAGTTGCAAGAGCAACTAGCTGAAACTATTCGGGGTTCCCAAGGATTCGGCCATACAGGGGTATTATAAGATGTTGGTAGAAGAGCCTATCATTTTCCCTTATTTGAAAGAATCTAATGTCTTATTTTTGAATGTGTCTTCACGTGATGAAGCCTTAAATAAAATCGTTGGAGAGCTAAAAGAAAGTCAACTTATCGCTCAGGATGAATCATTTCTTTCAGCTCTTTTAGCAAGGGAATCGTTAGTTTCGACAGGGATAGGACTAGGGTGTGCCATCCCCCATGCAAAACTTCCCTATATTCAAGATTTTTTTATCAGTATTGGGATCATTCGAAATGGTGGGATCGATTGGAAATCAATCGATAATTCACCAGTTAAATTGATATTTTTAGTGGGTGGCCCAACTTTGGAACCTAATCGTTATTTGAAAATGTTATCCGCTTTAACTGAAGCAATACGATCAGAAAGTTTTAGAAGAGAGATGATGAGTTGTCACCATCCTAAAGAAGTTTTGAAATTATTTGAGTCCATTTAATTTTTGGTATTCCTCATTTACTATTGATTTTGTTATATATTTCAGTAAATGCTGGAATTTGCTGCTTATGAGCAGCGGTAATTTATTTCAATAAGATGTTATAAAGATTAACTAGACCACTGCCGCTATATTCTTAATGAGGGTTTTCAATTTATGGATCTTAAGCTTGAAGATGTCGCTAATTTATTAAATGTCTCTGAAGCGATTGTTTTGAAATGGTTAGATGAAGGCTTAATCCCATCTTATAGCATCAATCAACAACATCGATTTTCTAGAATAGAAATCGAAAATTGGATGTTAAAAAGGAAATTACATCTTACCGATAATGCGCAATTTCCCCAAGATTCTGTAGAAAGTCAAGAATTCTCAAAAAAGGGATGGCAGCAGTTTTGCTTGTTTCGATCGATTCACAAAGGAGATGTTTTCACTTTGAAAGAATCGATGAGTAAAGAAGCAATCATCAAAGAGGTCATGAGGGAATCTGCAAATTATCTTGATTTAGATGCAGATGTCTTATCTGAATTGCTCTTAGACCGTGAAAAGATGATGCCTACAGCGTTTAATCATGGAATCGCTGTTCCACATACAAGAGATTTTCTGCTCAAATCTCATCACGATATTTTAATAGTCGTCTATCTAGAGCAGCCAATCGATTGGGGCGCTATGGATCAAAAACCTGTTCATACACTTTTTTTCTTATTTGCATGTGATGATAAACATCATCTAAATCTTCTCGCGAAATTAGCTCACCTTTCATCGGATGAAAATGCTTTGGATTTGTTGCTTAAGAGACCATCAAAAGATGAGCTTTTGCAGTATATTAAATCTTGGGAGTCTGGAGTTCGCCATCATTAAAGAAAAGGCATCCTATACGGATGCCTTATTGATTTTAGTATCTTAAGTTGAAACAGTTTCTGATTTTTTTTCATGAACTTGGTTTTTTTTAGTTTCAATAAACTCAAGTCCTGACTCATTCGTTGTAACGAGGTAGCTTCTTGCTGTATTCGGATCGAGCAGAAGTTTTTCAGATAGAGGATCTTCAAGAAGTTGCTCAACTGTTCTTCTAAGAGGACGGGCTCCCATTTCAGGGACGTAACCTTTCTCTATGATGAAAGTTTTAGCTTTTTCATCAAGTTCGATATGGATATTCTTTTTGATTAACCGTTTTTGAAGTTTAGAAACTTCTAAATCGATGACTTTAGCTAAACTTTCCCGATTTAATGCGCGGAAGATAACAGTGCCATCTAAACGGTTTAAAAATTCAGGCTTGAAATGTTTTTTCATCGCCTTATCGATTTTTCCTTCCATATCTTTATAATCGATCATCCCTTCAGAGACGTTAAATCCTAGTTCGGTAGAACGTCGAATGAGGTCGGATCCCAAATTCGAAGTTAAGATGATGATAGTATTTCTGAAGTCGATTTTTCTAGAGAATGAATCTGTTAGATGTCCCTCTTCTAAGATTTGGAGTAAAAGATTCATGACATCAGGATGAGCTTTTTCAACTTCATCAAATAAAACAACGGAATAAGGACGTCTTCTGACCTGTTCGGTCAATTGACCTCCTTCTTCATATCCAACATAACCTGGAGGTGATCCCGTCATCCGGGATACGGCGAATTTCTCCATGTATTCTGACATGTCGACTTGTATTAAAGCATCTTCCCCACCAAACATTTGAATAGCAAGCTGTCTTGCCAGTAAGGTTTTACCAACACCTGTCGGACCTAAAAATAAAAATGCACCTATAGGTCGGTTAGGATCTTTGATGTCAGCTCTGCTTCTTCTAATTGCTCTGCAAACGGTTTCGATGGCATCATCTTGCCCGATGATCGAAGATTTTAATAATTCCTGCATTTTGAGAACTTTTTGAGTTTCTGCTTCAGTGAGTCTAGTTGTCGGTATTCCTGTTAGCTTTCCTACAACTTGAGCGATATCATCTTCATCGACAATCACCTGATGCTCTTCTTTTCGTTTTTCCCAGCTTTGCTTCATCATCTGCAACTGATCGCGCAGTTGTTTTTCTGTATCTCTTAATTTAGCTGCCTTCTCATATGCTTGTTGATTGATCGCTTCTTCTTTATTCAACCGAGCAATTTCTATGTCGTTTTCCAACGTGGTAATTTCCATAGGTTGATGCAACATTGAAATTCTAGCTTTAGCCCCGGCTTCATCGATCAAATCAATCGCTTTATCCGGTAGAAAACGCCCTACAAGATAACGATCCGATAAGAAAACGGCTGATGTGATAGCGCTATCAGTATAAATACATTTATGATGCCCTTCATATTTTGGTTTTAAACCCATCAAAATTTCTGTGGATTCTTCAATCGATGGCGGAGAGACATAAATTTTTTGAAAGCGCCTTTCTAAAGCGGCATCTTTTTCAATATGTTTTCGATATTCATCAAGTGTCGTCGCTCCGATACACTGGATTTCCCCTCGGGATAATGCAGGTTTTAAAATGTTAGACGCATCGATTGCACCTTCTGCAGCACCTGCTCCAACAATCGTATGTATCTCATCGATAAAAAGTAAAATATTGCCATGCTTTTTCACTTCATCCATAACGGCTTTAATTCGCTCTTCGAATTGACCCCGATATTTTGTTCCAGCGATCATCAATGTCAGATCCAGAGAAATTAATTTTTTCTGGGCTAAATTATCTGGGACTGTTCCATTGACAATCGCATGGGCAAGACCCTCAACAATAGCGGTCTTACCGACGCCAGCTTCTCCAACTAATACAGGGTTGTTTTTTCTTCTTCTGCATAAAATTAATATCAAACGCTCTACTTCTTCTTTTCGCCCAATGACCGGATCCAATTCTCCAAGTTTACATTTTTCAGTGAGGTCATGGCCATAAGCTCTAAGCGCCGGAAGTTTGTCTCCGGCAGTTCCACCGATTCGATCCCCATTTGCCGAAGATGAAGGGGGTGTTGAAGGAGATTTTGATGAAGATGACATCCCCATCGGAGGTAGTTGAAGATTAAATGTCTCCAGTTCTTTTAAAATCTCTTTTCTGATTTCTTTTAAATTGACGCTGAGATTTTCAAGAATTTGGGCAGCTACACCATCTGTCTGTCGAATAAGTGCTAAAAGAATATGTTCAGTGCCGACATAATTGTGATTTAATGAAGAGGCTTCCTCATTGGCAAATTCGAAGACTTTTTTGACTTTGCCAGTTAGGGTTGGATCGCCATAGACTTGCATCTCAGGTCCAAAACCGACCATCGTTTCCACTTCTGCTAAAGCAGATTCATAATCTACCCCGACATTTTTTAAGACGTTGACTGCGATTCCTTGGCCAAGTTTTAGTAATCCAAGGAGAACGTGCTCAGTACCAAGATAGTTATGGTTGAGCTTCTGAGCTTCTTTTTTTGCCAGTTTGATCACTTGCTTGGCGCGATTTGTGAATTTATCGAACATAGGTAAGACCCGCCTTTATCATAGACTCTGTATAAAAGGTTCTTATAGCAATCTCATTAAAAATGAGCAATCACCTTAAAAATTAAATGTGAAATCTTTTATAATTTCCCCAAAATTAGTTGAGGGATTATGGGTTTAAAAATTCTTTTCACAGAAGATACAGCTCAAAATATCATGGAAAAAGACGCAAAGCTTTTGGAAGAGTTAAAAGTCTCATCAGATCCCATATTGCATTTGTATCGATGGAAAAATCCCAGTATAACATATGGCCATTTTATCAAAATCGAAAAGATGCTGAACCTGGAAGAGGTTGAAAAATTAGGGATCGATTTGGCTAAAAGACCCACAGGAGGCGGGGTGATTTTTCATCTATATGACTATGCTTTTTCTTTTCTTTTGCCCTCTTCCTCTCAATTTTTTTCTATTAACCCTTTAGATAATTACCATTTTGTGCATCAGATCATCCTATCGGCGATTCATCCGATTTTACAAAATGAAGCGCTCCAATTCCTGCCTCAAAACCCCAAAGACGATAGCATGGCATCCCATTTTTGTATGGCTAAGCCTACAATTTTTGATTTGATGATAGAGGATCGAAAAATCGTTGGTGCAGCCCAAAGAAAAAAGTCACAGGGGTATCTTCACCAAGGCAGTATCGCATTAAAAAAGCCTGATCGTAAGATTTTAGAGAAAGTTCTAGTCGACAGCCACAATGTCAGCGAAAAAATGGTTAACTACAGTTTCTATTTTTTAGATCATCAAGCTGACTCAATAAGAACTTTGGAATTTCAAGAAATGATTAAAAAATTATTGATTGATTCGTTTACCTCCACTTTTTGTGGAGATTAGATCTCTTTAACAGTATGATAGTTCTTTCAAGAAGTATCTATTGAGGTTTTATGTCGCAAGGACAAAAAGTAAAGACAGCCATCACTCCAACGCGCGAAGAAAATTACCCAGAGTGGTATCAACAAGTGATTAAAGTATCTGATATCGCTGAAAATTCCCCTGTAAGAGGGTGTATGGTGATTAAGCCTTGGGGTTATGCAATATGGGAAAATATTCAGAAAATTTTAGATCATCAGTTTAAAAAAACAGGTCATGAAAATGCTTATTTCCCGCTTTTTATCCCCCTGAGTTTTTTTCAAAAAGAAGCAAAACATGTCGATGGGTTTGCCACTGAATGCGCCGTAGTAACGCATCACCGGCTTGAGAAAAATGAAAAAGGGGAACTTGTTCCAGCTTCTCCCTTGGAAGAGCCTCTGATTGTTAGACCGACATCGGAGATGATCATCGGGGAGATGTTTTCCAAGTGGGTTCAATCTTACCGAGATTTACCTATATTATTAAATCAGTGGGCTAATGTCGTCCGTTGGGAAATGAGAACTAGAATGTTTTTAAGAACCTCTGAATTTTTATGGCAAGAGGGTCATACAGCTCATGCTTCTAAAGAAGAGGCTTTTGAAGAGACAATCAAGATGTTGAACCTTTATCATCAATTTTGCCATGAGTATCTTGCAATTCCTGTTATCAAGGGGGAAAAATCTGAAAATGAAAGATTTCCTGGTGCAGATCATACTTTTTGTATTGAAGCTATGATGCAAGATCGCAAAGCGCTTCAAGCGGGGACATCTCATTTCTTAGGTCAAAATTTTTCTAAAGCAGCCGCAATTAAATTCCAATCTAAAGAGGGGAATGAAGAGTACGCATGGACGACTTCTTGGGGAGTTACAACTCGTTTAATAGGAGGGATGATCATGGTACATAGTGATGATGATGGTCTTGTTTTACCTCCAAGAATTGCAAATACCCATGTTGTCATCATTCCTATTATACACTCGCAAGAGACTCAAGAAACCGTATTTAAAGTTTGTGATGATTTACAAAAAAAACTTTCAGAAAAATTGTATTACAAGCTCCCAATCATGGTAAAAGTTGACAAACGGGATGAAAGAGGCGGAGAAAAAATTTGGCATTGGATAAAAAAAGGAGTTCCGATTCGGATAGAGATTGGTCAAAAAGAGATTCAAGATAAGAAAGTATGTTTGACGATGAGAACCAAAGGACACAAAGAGAAGGTATTTATTCCGATGGATGAGCTCGATGAAAAAGTACCGCTATTATTAGAGGAAATTCATCAAACTCTTTATAAAAAAGCAACTGATCACTTAGAAAAGCATACACACTTTTTCGATGACAAAGAGAAATTATTAAACTTTTTTAAGCCTAAAAACCCTGATCATCCTGAAATTCATGGGGGATTTGCTAAGACATTTTGGGCTGGAGATACGGCTTTGGAAGAGCTGCTCAAAAAAGAATACAATATTACTATTCGTTGCATTCCTATAGATGAGTTAAAAAAAGAGGGAATTTGCCCTTTTACAAGCATGAAAACAACAAAAATTGTAATATTTGCAAAAGCATATTAAAAAGTTGAGGGAAGTATGGATAGCGAAGAATTACCAGATATTTCCCCTCTTTATTTTTTTGATGCCTCGTTGAAGATGCAGCAACTAAAAAAGGGAAAATTTACTGATGCTCATCTGCTTCCCTCTTTTGAAAATTTAAATTTCAGCGAACAATTCACAGATGTTTATGCTGCTTGGTCTGATGAATCATTGCATTTTAAGTTTAATGTCAAGAAACCTTTTGAAGAGTCAGCCTATCCTGATTTTCTGCGTAAAGATTCAATTGAACTTTTTCTGCATACAAGAGCCAATAGTGTGTCGCGTTACATGAATAAATTCTCCCATCATTTTCTTATTTTTCCTACTGAAGTAAATGGCATTTATGGGATGGAAATCACTAAATTTCGCGGTGAGGATCAGCACGATTTATGCTTACCTCAGGCAATTTCGGTAAAAGTTGATCTAGCTAAAAATAGCTATTTAGTAGAGTTAGAGCTGCCTAAAGCGATTTTGTATGGTTACGATCCTGCCGACTCAAAAGAATTAAGGATGGATTATCGAATTCATCGCTATCAAAATGAGCCTCAGGTGTTCTATTTTCCACCTAATTTGATCGCTGAACATCATTTAGTTTTATGGCCAAAAGTTGAACTTGTTTAAATGGAATAGAAAAAATATGCTTTTTACAGATACACATGAATGGATCAAAATTGAAGAAAATATTGCGACGATTGGAATCAGTTCGTTTGCCCAAAAAGAATTAGGTGAGATCGTTTTTATTGAACTGCCTAAAGTTGGTGAAAAGATAGCAGCAAATAAAGAAATGGTTGTTCTTGAGTCTACAAAAGCAGCTGCAGATATCTATTCCCCCTTATCAGGTGAAGTCTTGGAAGTTAACCGTGAACTTAAAGAAAATTTAAATCTACTCAATCAAGATCCTGAAAATCGGGGATGGATGATCAAACTGAAGCTGGATAGTCCAGATGAATTGAAAAAGATGATGTCTTTGAAAGAGTATCTCAAGCTGATTCAGGGTTAGTTTTTTTAAAAACTTAAAAAACTCCTTAGGATTGATTGCATAGATCCGTATAATGCCAATTAAAGTCGCAACTTAATCTTTGGCCATACGGATATGCTCAAAAAGCTTGCTTTGTTATTTTCAAAAATTTTTAGAAAAAAGTCGATTTGGATTTTTTTTGCAATTTTTCTATTTATCTTTGCTCTTTTCCGTCATAGCTTTTTCGGGCTGATCATCGACTATACAATTTCTAAAAAATATCCAGAATTAAAGATCAGTTTTTCTAATTTGAGTTTTGATCATTCTTCGATAATTTTTGACGATTTTTGCCTGACTACTCAAGATCTTGAAATCGAAACAAATCAAATTCAAATAGGATTTCAATTAGATCTATATCGATTTCAAATTGCTCCCAAAATTAAGATTTTACAGCCACACGTTTTTACAAAAAGGGTGAATTTCGAAAATCCGCCTGAACTAAAAAATGGATCGAAAGAGGTCTCCAAGCAAATCCTTAATTTTTTGAATAATCGCGTGTTTTATCAAATCGAAGATGGTTTTTGGAATCACAAAGATGAGCAACGGTTTAATTTTTCTTTAATTTCTAATCCTGATTATCCCCAACTGAAGAAATTGTCGATCTCTTTAGCAGAATCTTTATCAACAGATTCTAAAGCTGAAATTGATATTAAGCCTTATCATCAAGAAACCTGTTTCCAAGTAAAGCTTTTTGATTTCGATATTCATTGGTTATCCGAATTGGATTTCACAAGAAAGATTATTAAAGTTTATGAATTAAGCAATGTACAAGGTAAAATTTCAGGTTTGGCTAATTTGCGGTTTGATCCTCAATTTCGGCTTTTGCGCTCTGATCTACAGTTAGATATCGAGCATATTAAGATCGAAACAACTCAGTTAGAATCTTTGGAAGTCAATCATTTAGCATTGAAAGTTTTAATTCCTCAAACTCAATCAAAAGATGAGCAGCGTGAAGAGCTTTTTGACTCTTCTGGATCGATCAATATCGATCAGCTGGTCTTAAAGTTAGATCATTATACGACGCTTTCAACAAGTGGAAAAATCAGCTTTAACTTGCCTTTAGGGAGCGAAGTGGATTGTAAAGGAGCAATTACGATTGGAAAAGATTCCGCTGGATTTATACTTCAAGGTCAAAGAAAAAAGACCAATTTCAAATCTGAAGATTTTATAGTTGATTTTTTATTCATTGAAGAAAAATTGAAAAATTCAAAAGCGCATTTTACTTTTTCAAATATTAAAGATGGTATATGGGTTTTGAAAGCTAAAATTGATCAGATTGAAGCAAATTATCTCACTGCTTTGCAGAAAACTTTAGATTATTATTTCCCTAGTTTAAATGCATTTCAGTTGAATAAAGGTTCTATTAGTCTTGAAACGAAAATTTCATTCCAAGATCATATCATGAGGGCTATCGAACTAGATAAAATCGATCTTAGAAATGCCGATATCAAAGTGCCTGAATTGGATCTACAGGTTCAGCTTTCAAAATTAGAAGCTGGCCTGGACTATGATTTAAAAGAAAAAAAACTTAAAAAATGGTTCACTAATGCCTATTCATTGCATTTATCTTATGAGGATAAAAAATTTGGAGTGGTTGAAATAAAAGATGCAGACTTAAAAATTAGACAGGAGTTGGATAACTTTTCTTTCTCAACGGTGAAAGGAAAGATTTTCGATGAAATTTTTAAAATTGACTTTTTCGGCCATCAATATCATCCCGATATCAATCTCGATATTAAACTGAGATCTGATTTTATTTTATCCAAACTGGGAATTCAAGGCTCCCCTTATGATAGTCACCTTTATAAAATTAAGGCCAAAATTGACCATCAAGATAATTTTTGGGGATTAAATGTCTCGTTATCAGATGGGCTTGCAACGGAGTTGAAAGCCCATATTAAAACTGAGGTTTACGATCTTGAAAAGTTATTTAAAAAAGAGGGTGTGGAATTATTTTTATTGGGAATTCATGAAGGAATAATTACAGGTAAAAATTTGAATAAAGAGATTCACTCTCCTATTATTCAAGCTTTGCATCTACCTTGGGATATCGATGGAGAAATTCAACTATCAGGGATATTTAAACAAGGTGTATTAGATCTCGATTTAGAGTTTAATGAATTGGCATTTTCAACAAATGAAATCTATTTTAAACAAGATAAAAGAGTTCCTGGACAAACAGCTACAAGCGGGAAATTAATATTCGACTGTATACATGATAAACTCAATTTATCAGTTCCGCTAGAAGGTGGGAATTGCTTACATAAAGAGTCGAGTTTGTGGTTTGAAGATACATACGGACATCTCCAAATTTTAGATACTCATCTAACCATCACCGATTTAAATGCTAAATGTGAAAATTTGTTGATGCACGGGATGTTGGAGTTGGAATTCATTAAAGAAAAACCATTCAAACTCAATATCGCTGTTGATTCTGTAAAAGGTAAAGTGGTCAATCTTCAAAGATTTGCGAGGCATTTTCCTGAATTTAAACATTTAAATATCCCGTTCGATGGGGATTTAGATGCTATTGAAGATGGATTTAACCTCCAGATGATATTATACCCATCTCCACTTTTGCCAGATTGGACTTTAACTGCGCATGTTCATCATGGAGAATTTTTCGATTTGAATTTAATGAAGATCAAAGATGTGAGCTTTGATCTGAAAATGGACTCTCAAAACCCCTCTTTAAATATCAACAATTTAAAATCGTTAATTGAGTTGAATGGGGTCAAATTACCTTATATTATTTGTGGAGAATCTATTGAAATCGGCTTGCAAAAAGATTTATCTGCAAAATTTTCTTTGAGTATAGAAAGTTCTTTTTTGAAGATTATGGATTTAAAAGGGGAATTGAAAAGCTCCGATCATGAATTTTTTTTAGATGTCATGCCAAATCAATTTATCAAAGATTGGGTCGCTTTTAAAAAAGTAGATGATCAGTGGATAGAAGGGTTTGGTTCTGTTGAAATTAAAGGAGAATATATTGTTTCTCTAGTCAAAAGGCTTGTTTACCAAGCTGAATTGAAGCAAGTCATGCAGCTTTTATCTTTGCAAGATTTTGAACAAATACAAAGTCTTGTAATTGTAACTTCAATTTCTGATGAACATCAGTTGAATTTTGAAATGCATACTCAATCTCCTCATGAAAATGAATTAATCTCTTTGGAAACACATTTTCAGAATAAAGAGTTGGAAATTAAAAATTGTCGCATAGAATCGATCTCCAGTTGTGGAAAAGCCAATATTAACGATCAGTCGATCCGGTTTTCGAATTTTGTTTTTGAAAATCAGCAGGGCAAACTATGGATTAATCAAGGCAATTGGGATCCGATTGAAGAAAGGTTTGATTTAAAATTAGAAAAAATTGAACTTTCTACAATTAAAAATCTCCTGGAGATCGTTCCTTTTATGAATCAATCCCTTGAAGGGAGGCTGCTTGCTTGTGGAAATTTAATAATTGAAAAGGATAATAGCTATCTCCAAGTTGAAAAATTATCATGTGAAGATGGGGTTTTTAAAGATCAGCTTGATATTGTAAAACCTTTTAAGATTCATTTTTTGAATAATCATCAATTAGAAATTTCGAATTTAGACTTGCGATTAAAGGAAAATCAAGATCAAGAAGAATATCTCTGTATTCAGGCAGATTCTTTAACATTTGATCGCTTAGAAAAAGATTTTCAAACCGATAAGCTTCTTTTGACAGTATCACCTGAATTAGTAAAAAAAATCCCAACTTTTTTGTCTCCTGATCTATCTTTGATGATCAAAGATAAAATAGGGGAAATAAAAAATTGGGATAATTTGGTTCATCTAACAGTGAAATTGCACTTAAATCCTAGTGAAACTCTTATCGAAGGGGAATTAAAAGATGGATATTATTGGATCAAAGATCAGTCCTATTTTTTTGATCATGTTCATTTTAAATTACTGGATCATATTTTTTCATTGAAAGGAAATTTCAAGTTTCTTAATTACGATTTCAATTTTCATACCGAGTTGGATGTTAAAGAAAGAGCCTCTATTGTCTTAAATTTGGAGAATCTAGGGCAAGAGCAGGAAAAGTTAAAGGCTATATTTGCTTTGAAAGAAAATGAAATTGATCTCATTAGTCTTTATGGAAGGTTATTTGGAGCTGATTTTAACTTCTTACCTCAAAAACTTCCTTGCGCTGATTTTGAATCTATTTTTACTGTTGCTTTAGAATTTGATTTCAGAGATGTCTATCGATTTTTACCGCTTGAACTGCAAAAAAGATTAAAAAGTTTGAAACTTGAAGAAAAAATGAGTATCAATGGGAATTTACTTTTGGATCTTAAAAATGTTGAAAATTCTTACTTTAAGGGAATTATCACAACAAAAAATATCGAGATTCAAGATTTCATTATTCAAAATATTCAAGCGCAAATCACCTATGATCAATTGAAATTAAAGATTGATGAATTTTCACTTGCCGATGCTGCTATACTGGCAAAATTTGATCAGATGGTAGTTGACTTCAACCGTGAAAAATTTATGAATTTTGAAATGAAGAATTTTCAAGTCCATGATTTTAGGCCCTCTTTGATTACGAAAGTCAATCATCCTAAAAGTCGTATTAAGCCATTTTTGGTGAGAAATTTAAAAATCGATGAGTGTAAAGGAAATTTGATTCGTCAAAATGAAATTAAAGGAAGAGGGCATCTTCAGTTTATCAATACTTTTAAAAGGGAGTATCATTTTATGGATATTCCAATAGAAATCATCTCTCGTTTAGGGCTGGATATCGGACTTTTAGTTCCGGTAAGAGGAGAAGTTGATATTGAAATTAAAGATCGAAAAATTTGGCTTAAAGATTTGAAAAATAGTTTTAGCGATGGAAGAAGATCCCATTTTTATTTTCCTTCTGGAAAACCCTGCTTCGTCGATTTCGATGGGAATATCAATATCGATGTTAAAATGAAACAGTATGTTTTATTTAAATTGACCCAGCCTTTTACCCTCTCTTTGAGAGGGACCTTAGAGAAACCCTCATTTAGTTTAAAATAGTGTTAGACATACTTAGCTATGGGGATTTCCCGAAGGAATTTCTCCAGCAATGACAGTCTCGTCGTCGTTATGTCCTTGGTGGATTTTAGTAATTAAGTCACTTAAAATCTCACTAGTCAGCTGATCAAGTATCGAGGCATGTTTATTATATTCTGGCCATAAAACCGAATCCATAAATGGTTTGGATACTTTGAGCATTGTTGAGGTGTATTTTTGTTTTATGACTAACCGCGGGAAAACCCACGGCTTTAGTCGTGGGAGCTGTCAAATAGCGATAAGTGCGGATTTCGTGTTTACGGCAAATCGAGACGAAAAGTTTTTTCTTCCACATACTGTTTAATCTTACAGTATACTCAATAGGTGGAGATTGAATTTTATTAAGAATATTCATATAACTAAGAAATTAAATTAGGCTAATTTATAGGATCTTAAAATTTAATTCATACGCAAATATTGAAATCATTAAGTTTTTATATAAAAAACAAAAAAGAAACTTTTTTGTATCCTTTAGCAAGCCATTTTAAAGTAAGGGTATTCATTTGATGCTTGCTTAGCTTTTTGATCCCAACTAATAGTAGATGAGAGGATCGAACGTCGGAATTTAAAAATTCAGACCTTAATTTTTTAATCAGAAAGCTTCTCTTTCGCTTTTCATCGATGTCTAAAATTTGTGTAAAAGTAAGATCGAGGTGATGTTCGATCATAAAAACTGTCATAATAGAAGCAATTATTAGCTGAGATTGCTTTGTTGAAGTTTCTAAGCGGAGATTAGAATTAGAAAGGATCACTATGACTTGTTCTGGATAAAAAAAACCTCTTCTACAATCGAGACATAGCTCTTGATCGAAATCGATTGAACTTTTGCACTTCTTACACTGATCGATGCAATCTGAAAACTGCATAACAGAAAAACAGCTCTGGCAAATGGGGAAAGGATTAGATGAAACTTTCCCACAGTTTGGGCAAAACTGTGGGAAAAAGAAACAAACTAGGGCATCGATAAGGGGCTTAAACGTAGTTAAGCCTCAAGGTTTTGTTTAGTCATGTGAATCTGACGTTTGAGTTGTTCATCTTTTTCAATCTGAGTTTTAATTTTATTCCATGAATGAAGAAGAGTAGAATGTGTTTTTCCACCAAAATGGGAGGCAAGCTTCATGAGTGAATCATTGATAAGTTCTTTAGCTAAATACATAGCTACCTGCCTTGGTAAAGCGACATCTTTTGTGCGGGATGTTCCTTTTAAATCACTTACTCGGACATTGAACATTGAAGCGACACTCTTTAAAATACTTTCAATCGTCACTTTTTTTGATGGGTTAAATTGAAGCATTTCATTTAATGTTTTTTCTACAACATCTTGCGTGACTTCAAGTCCCATTAATTTGCAGTAAGCTGATAATCGATTGATCGCCCCTTCTAGTTGTCTCACATTATGGTAGATGTGGTCTGCAATAAAAAAAGCAATTTGATTTGGGATTCTTAAACCTTTTAATTCTGCTTTATGCTGTAAAATTGCAACGCGTGTTTCTAAATCGGGAACTCCGATTCCTGCAACAAGGCCCCATTCCATGCGAGCAATCAATCTCTCTGAAAGTTTGAGCTGGCTTGGAGGTTTATCAGAAGATATAATGATTTGTTTGTTCTGATTGATCAAACTTTCGAAAGTATTACAAAATTCATCCTCAAAATTTAGTCTAGATTGTAAAAATTGGATATCATCAACAATTAAAACGTCTAGTGATCGATAAAAACGTTTCATCTTATCGACAGATTTATTTCTTAGATGATCGACTAAATCATTGATAAATGCTTCAGTTGTAATGCATTGCACTTTCAATTTTTTATGCTTTTCTTGAATATAATGGCCTATAGCGTGAAGTAAGTGAGTCTTTCCTAGGCCTACACCACCATGAATAAAAAGGGGATTGTAAGATTTTCCAGGGCGATTTGCAACTCCAAGAGCAGCTGATTTTACAAATTGATTTGAAGGGCCTTCAATAAAATTTGAAAAGGTGTAATTTTGATTCAATTTCAAAGGGAAGTGAACTGTTAAATCTTCATCAGATTTTATTTCAATTACGTCTTGAAGAGGCTTATTTATCGTTTGAACAACTTGAAAAGTTACGATCGGTTCTCCACGATCGTCAACCGGTAAAAAAGAGGCTAGCTCTCTTCTGTAGTTGTCCATTAAATATTCGCGAACAAAAATGTTTGGAACCTCTAAGATGACACCTTGATCTTTCGATTCAAATGCCTTAATTGGGGCGAACCAGTTTTGAAACTCTGCATTGCTGCACTGCTTTCGGACAAAATCCAAAAACTGAGACCAAGTTTCTTCAATACTTTGGGTAAGCATCTTTGTACCGTTCCTTGCATTTTAGTTTTGAACAATCTTCCCACAACTTATTGAAGAGGTGGGATTTACGTGCAAACTCTAACATTGTATTTCAAACATCGCAAGAATTTTGTCTGAGAATTTTTTTTTAATTGATTGCAAATCGCTGATTTTAAATGCGCAAGAAACTCAAAAAAAAATAAAATTTATAAAAAAAAGAAAAAGTGACCATTTAAGGTGTTAAACGATAAAAAGATAAAACAAGAAAACCCTCTCTCAAATTTTGTGAGAAGGGGTAAGAGTTATGAACAAAGAAAATTTAGTTATGAACAAAGTCAGGTTCGCTCTTTTTCAATCTATAAACTTAAGCGTAAGCCAATAATAAAGATTCAGCTTTAGTGCGAACTGGAAGGGAGCCTATTTTTATCAATTCTTCTGCTAGTTTGTTCGCTTGTTTGTAATAACCAAGCAAATAAAGGGCTTTGAGTTTATTTAATTGAGTAAGTTCGTGTGAAGGTTCGAGTCTTAATGCACGTTCTAAATAATTTAAGGCATATTGTAGTTGATTAGTTTGAAGATAAAGTGCTCCTAGTGTTTGAAAATCATAGGCACTTTTAGGTTCGAGAATAGTTAAAGCTTCAAAAAATCGTATGGCAATATGGTAATGACCCTCTTTAATATAGGAATAACCAACGTATCTTAAATCATCGATTTGATCATTATCAAAACCTAAGAATTGTTTCCATTTCATATTAATTATCCTTTTTGTAGTCGTCTTCTTTCATTATCTATCTGAATAAAGTCTTTTTCTAAAGCATAATGCAGAGTAAAAAATGCCTTAAGCTGGTCAGCTTCTTCTGAGGTTTTCTCGCTGGTAGCTTCAGAAAGCTCTTTTTGTTTATTTAAAGAATCGATGATAGCAGAAATTTGCTCTAAACTTCCAATCGATGGAATGACACTATAATTAAATGCACGGTTTTGTAGGAAAAAAAAATTGTCAGGAGGGGCGATTTCTCCAAACGGCTGATTTCGATTTTCGAGCTCAAATAATGTATTTGATACCGGGAAAAAAATAGAGTGGGTGGTTTCTACTTGAGTTTTAGCTCTAATAGCATTTGCAGTTTCGATATTTGAGCTGGTTCGTTCTTGATCGTATATAGCATATTGTCTTGATGGATCAAGTCCCAAGTCATTGATCTCTTTGAATCCTGGCATAATTTTCCCCTATGTTATTGAAAGTGCACCTCAATAAAGAGCATATAACTCTTGAATCATCCATTTGGCAACTAATATTCCAAAATCCCACATTATCCCACTTCATATAATTATTAAAAAAAGGGTTATTGTTATGTTTTAAAACTAATTTGTTAAAATTAATTACAAGAAAATTGGCAAAAACCGTTGCTGAAATAATAAAAAGTTGATATTTTGTGGAATTAAGTGGGAAATAAGAGCAAAACAGCATGGCACAGTTTTATTTTAGTGGCTGTCAGGTGGCAAAGTTGGATGAAAAGAACCGCTTTGTTCTGCCTCAAAATATGCGCTATGGCTTAGTTGAGAAAGGCAAGCTCGAATTTACTATCGGCTTAGGGCTTGGCGGATGTTTATGCATCTATCGCCAATCTGATATTGAAAAGTTAGTAGCTAAATTTGAAAAAAAAATTCATCAAGTGAAATACCAAAAGTTTTTCACGCTGTTTTTTTCCACTTTATACCACGCAAGCTGCGATAAAATCGGGCGAATCTTAATTCCACCAGTTTTGAAAAAAGCTGCAGGAATAAAAGGAGAAGTCGTGATTGCAGGGGTATTAAACAAAATTGAGATCTGGCCAAAGGCAAAATATGAAAAAGATCTGGAGAATTTCTTACTTCAAGATCATGATGTATTAGCGCAAATGACACAAGAAGCCTTTGATGAGGGAAATGAAGATGAGCAAGAAGATAGATGAACATATTTCTGTATTAGCCGATGAAATTATGGAATTTCTTTCTTTAAAAACAATCGATTCTTTCTTCGAAGGAACTTTAGGACTTGGTGGACATGCAGAAAAAATACTGAGTGAACATTCTGAGATCTCTCTTTATTTAGCTTTTGATCAAGATCAAGAGGCTTTGAATAAAGCTAAAATGCGTTTAGAACCTTGGGCAAATAAAATTACTTTTGTTCACTCCAATTTCGAAAATGTCGATCGTTTTTGTCATGAACTTCACATTGATGGCTTTGACGCTGCGTTACTCGATATTGGTGTTTCTTCCATGCAGTTGGATATTAAAGAGAGGGGTTTTAGCCTTCGTAAAGATGGCCCTTTAGATATGAGAATGGACCAAACAAGCCCATTTTCAGCAAAGGATCTTATCAATAATTATTCTGAAAAAGAGCTTGGAAGAGTGTTTAAAGAGTTAGGGGAAGTGCGGTTTTGGAAACCTTTAGCTCAGCTAATCGTTGAGCAAAGAAAGAAAAAGTCGATTGAAACAACTCAGGAACTAACAAAGATTGTTGAAAAGCTTTTTCCTAAACAGGTGACAAAAATTCACCCTGCAACACAGGTCTTTCAAGCGATTAGAATCGAGGTCAACCGAGAACTGGAAGTTTTGAAAGAGTGTTTGCATAAGACTTTGAAACTTTTGAATAAAGATGGACTATTAATGGTCATATCGTTTCATAGTTTGGAAGATCGTATTGTTAAAGAGGCATTTAAAGAAGCTTCTTCCCCAATTAAAAATGAAAGGGGAAAAGTGATTCAGGAAGCTCCTTATGCCGTTGTGACAAAAAAAGTCGTTCAACCAAGCGTTAAAGAGATCAAAAGTAATCCAAGATCAAGAAGCGCTAAGTTACGTGTAATAAAAAAGATAATATAGAGTAATAAAATGAAAAGAAAATGGATTTTAAAATTAGCTGTTTGCATTTTAGGATGCACATTGGTTAGCTATGAGCATATTTACGAATTGAATAAAATGACTGCAATGCGAATTCAAATTCCTCAAATTCAACAAGAAATAGCTTATGTTAATGAAGAGATCGATCGTTTGAATTTTGAATTTCGAATTGCTGAAAACCCTGTTCACCTACTTTCTTTAGCTAAAAATGCTGAATTTTCCGAATTACACTACCCACTACAAGAAGAGGTGGTGGTTTTGAATTTAGAACCCCAAATTAGTTCAACAACTTTAGCACAAGAAAATACTAAACCGTTTGTTATACATCCTTTTAAATTATCGGTGATACTAGGGGCTCATTAATTCATGCAGGCGCCTTTTTCTTACCATCGCAAGAAACAAGCCAAAATTGTCTTAATCGGCTTGTTTCTTCTTTTTGGAATATTAATTTATCGCTTTTTTTTCCTTTCAGTCATAGAAGGTGATAAATGGGAAAAGATCGCCGCTCTTCAGCATAAAATAGTCGTCAATGATTTACCTAAAAGAGGTGTTTTTTTTTCTAATACTTCTATTTTGAAAGGTCAAAAAGAGAATCAGCAACCTTTTGTGATAGATGTTTTGTATTATCATCTTCATATCGATCCTTTGGCGATTCCCAAAAGTATGCATCCTGTTTTAATACAAAAGTTGACTGAATATTTAAAAGAAGATGTCACAATTGATGAAATCAAAAAAAATCTAGATTCTAAGTCTCATAATCGGAAATTTGCTAAATGGGTGTCTAAAGATAAAATTAATCATTTAATGCTCTGGTGGAAACCTTTTGCAAAAAAAAATCATATCCCTATCAATGCATTATTTGCAGCCAAAGATTATCGAAGATCATATCCATTTGGGAGATTGTTAGGGCAACTTCTTCACACAATCAGAGATGAGAAAGATCCAATCAGCCTTCAAGCAATCCCGACAGGGGGATTAGAAATGTACTTAGATAGTGTATTGCGTGGAAAAGTTGGAAAAAAACTTCTTTTAAGATCCCCTAGAAATTCTTTAGATACTGAAAATACCTTGGTTCAAAAAGAAGATGGAGCAGATGTTTATTTGACAATCAACCATGTCATTCAAGCAATAGCTGAAGAAGAGCTTGAAAAAGGGGTTAAAAAAGTGAATGCCAAAGGGGGGTTTGCATTGATCATGGATCCGCATAATGGTCATATATTAGCTTTGGCGCAATATCCTTTTTTCAATCCCCAAGAATATAAAAATTATTACAACTCCATTGAAAAATTAGATTATACTTCAATTAAAGCAATCGCTGAGGCTTATGAGCCGGGATCCACGATGAAGCCCATCACTGCCGCTATAGCCTTAATGGCTAATGATGAACTTCGAGCTCAAAATAAGCCGCCCCTTTTTAATCCAAATGAAATGATGCCTTGTTCTGATGGGAATTTCCCAGGAAGGGGTCCTTTAAAAGATGTAACTAAACACAATTACCTTAACTTGTTCATGGCAATTCAAAAGTCATCTAATATTTATGTGGCGAGATTGGCTGAGAAGATCGTAAATCGATTAGGTGCAAAATGGTATCGGGATCAATTAACCGAAATTTTTGGATTCGGTAGTAAAACAGGAATTGAAATGGGTTATGAGCATCCTGGTTTTGTTCCATCTCTAACAAAAAAATACCCGAATGGACAGCTGCAATGGTCTACTCCAACCCCATTTTCATTAGCTATGGGGTATAATATCACCGTTAATCCGATCCAAATGGTTAGAGCGTATGCGATTTTTGCAAATGGAGGATACTTAGTACAGCCTACACTTATAAAAAAAATTATAAAAAAACATGCTTCAGAAGAGGTGGATCTTTTGAATCGAAGCGAGCGTGACATTAAATCGAATCAAAGACCTGTTTTGAAAAAAGAAATTATCACAGAAATCCAAAAAACTTTAAAATATGTGACTAAACCTGGAGGAGGTGCGATTTTAGGAGAAGTACCAGGTTTTACAGAGGGAGGTAAGACATCGACAGCAGAAAAGATTGTTAATGGGATCTATTCGAAGAAGATCCATTTTTCTACTTTTGTTGGAATCGTCCCGATGTCATCTCCTCGATTTGTCATGATGATTGCAGTCGATGAACCAGAATCAAAACATATTCCCGGATTCGGAACAACTCACTATGGAGGAAAATGTTGTGCTCCAATATTTACTCAGATCGCTAAAAGAGCTCTAAATTATCTTGGAGAAAAGCCTGATGATCCTTATGGTTATCCAAAAGGAGACCCCCGCTCCGATTTGAAAAAAGCAGATTGGATTAAAGAAACTCAAGAGCTTAACGAACTTTATCGCAAGTGGAACTAGGAATTTACATCGAACATGGTAAAAATCAAACAACTCATCAAAGATATCGAAGGGATTCAAGTTAAAGGATCTAAAGAAATTGAAATTTCAGGTCTGTCATCCCATTCTAAAGCTGTCGCGCCTGGGGACCTTTTTTTTGCTAAAAAAGGATCTAAATCCCATGGATTAGATTATGTTAAGGATGCTTTTTTAGCTGGAGCAAAAGCGATAGTCACAGATATGTTCAATCCATTTTACAAAGATAAAACACAAATTATTGTAGATGATGTCGCTAAAGTTGAACCAATATTAGCAAAAAAATTTTATTCTGATCCAAGCAAAGATCTTTACCTTATCGGCATTACAGGGACAAATGGCAAGACAACAGTCGCATATTTGATACAACATCTATTATCCACCCAGAAACTGTTATCAGGAATGATAGGCACTGTGGAAGTGATTACAGGTAAAAATCGGTTTTTTTCCCACCTAACTACACCAGATGTCATTTCAATTAATAAATACCTTAAAGAGATGTGTTCTCAAGGTGTAAAATCTTGTGTTATGGAAGTCTCATCTCATGCGCTTGATCAAAAACGTGTTGAAGGATTAGATTTTGATCACGTTATTTTTACCAATATCACTCAAGATCATCTCGATTATCACCAATCATTTGAAAATTATTTGAAATCTAAACAAAAACTTTTTAAAAAATCGTACGGTAAGAAAAAAAGGGTTGCGACAATCAATATTGATTCTCCTTATGCCTCTTTTATGATGGAAGAATTAGACTGTATTACAGTTTCACTTGAAAATCCAAATGCTCATTTTTTTGTAAAGTCTTATCAGTTATTTTGCGATCATACTGAAATTGTTTTAAGTTATCAGAATAAATTGCTGAATTTTTCCTACCCATTAGTTGGAAAATTTAATATCTATAACGTCGTAGAAGCGATCTCATGTGCTTATCATGCTGGATTAAGTTTTTCTGAGATTGAAAAAAGACTTAAAAATTTTAAATCTGTTCCTGGTCGATTGCAAATTGTCCCTTCGAAAAAATATTCTGTATTTGTAGATTTTGCCCATACTGAAGATGCCCTTTATCAAGTGCTGATGACTTTAAAACAAATAAACAATCCTAAAATTATTTTAGTTTTTGGTTGTGGCGGTGATCGCGATCAAGATAAGCGATCTAAAATGGGACAAGTGGCATCTAAATTAGCTGACTATACGATTATAACATCAGATAATCCCCGTTCAGAAGATCCGGCTGAAATTGCTCGTATGATTCAATCTGGGATGTTGAAAGATCACTCTCATGAAGTGATTTTAGATCGTAAAGAGGCGATCAAAAAGGCGATAGAACTAGCCTCTTCAAATGAGTGCGTCTTAATCGCCGGAAAAGGACATGAATCGTATCAGATTTTTCAAAACAAAACTATAGAGTTTAATGATTTTGATGTGGCATTAAAATTGTTAAATGAAGAGGATTTTAAATGAAATTTTGGTTGTGGAAAAATTTAACTAAATTTTTTCTTCCGCTATTTTTTATTGCCATGACGCCAGTATATGCAGCTTCTTCGTCTAGTTCTTTGAATAAATCAGATCAAATTTCAGAGATCAAGCCGACAAGCTTAGTTAAAAAAAAACAGCCTCAAAAGAATAAAAAAAATTTAGCGATTAAAAAAGATAGTTTTGAAAAGAGAGAAAGTATCAAGCAGCTTCCTCAATCTACCCCTTTAAAAAAAGTCTTTCCTGCGACAATCGAAAATCTCACAGTTGATAAAAGCGCCTTAAATCCCACCATTATTGATAAAAAGCATGTTATCTTGCTTGACCCTGGTCATGGAGCTAATGATGAAGGAGCAAAAATGTATGGCTGTATTGAAAAAAATTTATGCCTTTTAACTGCGCTTCATCTCAAAAATTTATTGCAATCCAGAGGTTATAAAATTATCCTCACTCGAGCTCATGATGAATTTGTCTCATTAGATAAGAGAGTCGATATAGCCAATCAAGCTAATTGCGCTCTTTTTGTTAGCATTCATTACAACGCAGCTAAATCTAAAGAGGCTTCAGGTGTTGAGATTTTTTATCCTAAACACCAAGATTCAAGGCAGCAAGTTTCAAAGCAACTAGCTCAAAATGTTTTACAAAAAATGATTGTTAAAACAGGAGCTAAATCCCGAGGTGTCAAAGCGGGTAATTATCATGTGATTCGGGAGACTAAGATGCCAGCAATACTAATTGAAGGAGGATTCATGACGCATCCAATAGAAGGACAGATGTTGGGAAGTTTAAATTACATTCAACAACTATCTGAAGGGATTGCTGATGGGATCGAATATTTTTGCTCGACTCATTTTGGGAATAAATAAGTTTTTAATATCTATGAATTGAAGGTTTTAAATGGATAATGCTAAAGCAGATATCGGACTAATCGGTCTAGCAGTGATGGGACAAAATCTTGCCCTCAATATGTTAGATCACGGTTTTCAAGTGATCGTTTTCAATAGAACGGTAGAGAAAGTGAACCAATTTTTAAATGACGCTGCTAAAGGCACAAAAATGATGGGGGCTCTTTCCTTAAAAGAGTTTTTTTCACATTTAAAACGTCCTAGAAAAGTGATCTTTATGGTAAAAGCTGGACAGCCCGTTGATGATCTGATTGTAGAATGTCTTCCTTTTTTAGAGAAAGGAGACGTCATCATCGATGGAGGTAACAGTCATTATCCAGATACTGAAAGAAGGTGTAAAGAGCTTGAACAAAAAGGGATCTTTTATGTCGGCTCCGGGATTTCAGGTGGGGAAGAGGGAGCAAGGCATGGACCTTCGATGATGCCAGGTGGGAATAAAAATGCCTGGCCTCTTGTAAAAAACATCTTTCAATCTATTGCTGCAAAAAGTTCCAATAACGAGCCTTGTTGCGATTGGGTTGGTGCGGGTGGATCAGGCCATTATGTGAAAATGGTTCATAATGGGATTGAATATGGAGACATGCAAATTATCTGTGAAGCTTACAGTATTTTGAAAAAAGCGCTTGGGCTATCTTATCCCGAACTTCAAGCGACATTTGAAAAATGGAATCAGACAGAGTTAAATAGCTATCTAATTGAAATTACATCAAAGATTTTCACTGTTAAAGATACCCCAAATGAGTTTTTGGTAGAAAAAATATTAGATGTAGCAGGCCAAAAAGGAACAGGAAAATGGACAGGTATCAGCGCTTTAGATTTGGGTATTCCTGTTACTTTGATAGCAGAAGCAGTCTTTGCCCGTTGTGTCTCCGCATTTTATTCTGATCGTATTGAATTATCAAAGAGGTATTCTAAACCTCAAGGTAAAGTCCCTTTTAATAAGGTTGATATGGTTGAAAAAATCCGCGAGGCACTTTATGCAGCAAAGATTTTATCCTATACTCAAGGCTTTATGCTGATGAAAGCGATGGCGGATGAGATGAAATGGGATTTAAATTTTGGATCGATTGCGATGATGTGGAGAGAAGGATGTATCATCAGAAGTAGCTTCTTAGACAAGATCAAGCAAGCTTATTCAAAAGATCCAGCATTAAAGTCATTTTTATACGATCCATTTTTTGAGCAAGAAATCAAAAAATCGATAAGTGGACTGAGAGAGACAGTTAAATTAGGAATTGATTTCGGTATTTCTTTACCCGCTTTATCCAGCGCTTTAAGCTTCTTTGACGGTATGTCAACAGACAAACTTTCTGCTAATTTGTTACAAGCACAAAGAGATTTTTTTGGTGCACATACTTATGAAAGAGTAGATAAGAAAAGAGGGGAGTTTTTTCATACAAATTGGACAGGCACTGGAGGAAACGTCTCATCCAGTACCTATAATGCTTAATCGCCCGTTTTGAGAATATCGATGAAAGCAGATTGGGGAATATTTACTTTCCCGATCTCTTTCATCCTTTTTTTACCTTCTTTTTGTTTTTCCCAAAGTTTACGTTTTCTGGTGATATCGCCGCCGTAACATTTAGCTGTAACATTCTTAGATAAGGCATTCAACGTTTCTCTGGCGACAATTTTACCGCCAATAGCTGCTTGAATCGGCACTTTGAACTGTTGCCTTGGTATAACTTCTATTAATTTAGCGCAGATGGCGCGTCCTTTGCTCTCTGCTTTACTGCGGTGTACAAGTGTTGAAAAGGCATCAACGACTTCATCATTGACTTTGATTTCTAGCTTGATAATATCCCCTTTTTCATATCCGTCAGGATGAAAATCAAATGAGGCATACCCTTGGGTGATCGATTTGAGCTTATCGTTGAAGTCGGTGATGATTTCGTTTAGAGGGAATCTAAATTTGAGTAATAACCGTCCACCATCTAAAGTTTCAGTGTGCAGTAGGTGCCCTCGTTTTTCAAGTCCTAGGTTCATGATTGTCCCAAGATAATCGTTTGGTGCCATGATATTTGACTGAACCCAAGGTTCTTCAATAAAATCGATTTCAGTTGGATCAGGGAAATGGGCTGGGTTATCTACTTCTTCGATTTGTTTGCTATTAAGGGTGATGCGATATTTTACCGAAGGGGCCGTTGTAATGATATCGAGGTTAAATTCTCTTTGAAGGCGTTCAAAAACAATTTCAAGGTGAAGTAACCCTAAAAACCCACAGCGAAAACCTGTTCCGAGCACTAAACTGCTTTCTTGTTCAACGTGCAGAGCTGAATCGTTTAATACTAGCTTTTTAAAGGCATCGCGCAATGCTTCAAAATCTGAAGCATCTACAGGATAAATTCCAGCGAATACTACAGGGACGATATTTTTAAATCCGTCCAAAGGTTCTTTAGCAGCATTTAAAGTTGTTGTAATGGTGTCTCCGATTTTGACATCAGTTGTAACTTTAATATTAGCTAATAGATAACCCACCTCACCTGCTTTTAAAGATTCGACAGGTTTTTCATTAGGGGAAAAGATTCCAACTTCTTGTACTTCGAATACTTTTTGAGTCTGCATGAACTGAATCATCGTTTTTTTTGTGATCTCTCCGCTAAAAACCCTAACATATGTCAAAACGCCACGATAGACATCGTAGTGGGAATCGAATACAAGGGCTCTTAAAGTTGTATCTTTTGGAACTTCTGGATGAGGGAATGTAAAGACAATTTCTTCAAGGATCTCTTTAATACCTATACCCGCTTTAGCTGAACATAAAACAGCTTGATTGGCTTTAAGTCCTATGAGTTCTTTGATTTCTCTTTTGACTCTTTCAGGATCTGCTGCCGGTAAATCAATTTTATTAATTACTGGCGCAATTTCCATTTTTCTATCTAAAGCTAAATTGACGTTAGCAAGCGTTTGAGCTTGTACACCTTGGACAGCATCAACGACGAGTAAAGCTCCTTCGCAAGCGGCTAAAGATCTTGAAACTTCGTATGAAAAGTCGACATGTCCAGGGGTGTCGATGAAATTAATTTGGTAAGTTTCTCCATCATCTGCGGTATAGTACATCGTGACAGGGTGCGCTTTGATTGTAATTCCCCGTTCTCTTTCTAGATCCATCGCATCTAAAACTTGTTCTTGCATATCTCTTGATGCGATCGTTCCAGTAAATTCTAGAAGTCGATCGGCGATAGTCGATTTTCCGTGATCGATATGGGCGATGATGGAAAAATTGCGAATTTTCTGAATTGCGTAGTTTTTCATTGTCTTAAAAATAATTAATTAAAGGAATTAAGATACACCATTGAATGAAACGTTTCAAGCTACGCTTTTTATATATAAAAAAAAGCCTCAAGGAAGACTTACTTCATTGAGGCTTTTTTTAAAGGCGCTACTTTAAAGGTTTTAGAAACCTAAAATTAGGTTGCTGCACCTTGCTCGACTTTGGCAGTTGAGTTTACTTTTTCACCTGTAGAATTTACTTCGGCGAATTGTTTGCCCAACGCACGAGCAGCAACGATCCAAGCACCGATGATGACGAATAAAATCGCCGCGATGTAAGGAGTAATTGCAGCTACTGATCCAAATGCAACAATGAGTGATTGTTGGATTAAAGATCCGCCTGATTTACCAAGTCTTGCACCAACAACGTCGATAGCAGCTTTACCCTTAACTTTAGACTCTTGGTCTAACGGGATATAAGCCATCTCTTTTGTTGGGTCAAAAAGCGAGTATTTAGATGCTTTACTCATAATGTTTTGAGCCATACCGAAGATTACCGCCAACATCAATGGAGTTGTTCCCATTGTTGCGATAAATCCAGAAAGTTGATCTCTAAACATAACAAAGCTAAAGAATGCAACACCTGTAATCATCAAAACAACTGGAGTAATTAAAGCAGCAGTTGTCCAACCGAGTTTACGGATGACATTACCGCCGACAAATAGCATCATAAAGATTGTGAACATCCCTGTAAATTTAGAGAATCCACCCATAAATGCGCTATAATCGTTCGGATTTGGGTATTGAAGTTTAAGTTGGCTTTTCCAAGTGACTTCAACTAAGTTGATACCAACACCATACGCTAATACGATGATTGCAAGGCAACCAATGTATTTAGATCTTGTTAGGTACAAGAAACTTTCTTTTAGCGACATGTTCGGTTTTTCTTTTTTCATCGACTTGCGCTCATTCGGATCGAAGAAGCGTGCATCTGTTAAGACATAACGGTTGATCCACCAGTATAATCCTAATATGATTAAACCAGAAGCTACAACAATGAGCATGAGCCAGTTCAAAGAAACTTGCCATGCGTCTACTCCAGCAGGAAGTTTATGACGAATGTCAGAAAGTCTTTGGATTGTTTCACCAGCTAAAATTAATGAAACGTTTGCACCCATACCAAAAAGGCTGTAAAAACGTTTAGATTCAGAAACTTTAGTTGTGTCATTGGCAAATCCCCAGAATAACAATGAAAGAGCGACACTTCCCCAAAGTTCAGACATAATATAGAAAATAGAGTATGTCCAATTTCTAAGAATCGCAACTAATCCTGAAAAACCTTTTGGCAAGAAAGCTGCCATTTTATCGCAGAATTGATGCGGGTGTAGAACTTCTTTGTTCGGATAGATGATTAATGCAAAAGCTGCAAAAAACACGATAAACGCAGATACTACAGTGTAGAAAAGAGCTGGTTTACTGAGTTTGTTACTAAGTTTTGCATAGATGACCATGAACAAGATGGCAAAAGGTAATACGCCGTACACTTTTAAAAATGGAATCGCTTCAGCTCCAGATCCTTTCGCTGTAACGATCAAAGTGTCTTTTGTATCTCTTAAAACCGTGTAGTTAAACAAAATGAAGAAAAAAAGTAGCAACATTGGAATAAGCTTTTTTAGCTCGTGGCTATGAATTGGCCACAAGAACGCTCTCCATTTGCTAAATTCTGCAGTTTTTGGTTGAGACATGTTATTTATCCTATGGATAGACAGTTTAATTAATAATTCTTCAAACATCTAAAATAAAGATGCCCTAATTCCATTAAAAATGGAAAGATCATTATAGATTTACTAGGCTAAAAGATCAAGCCTTATCCAAGAAACAATTTAAAACAATTTTTTTAAGATAAAAAGAATGCCTAAATAAACTTTTATTTAGGCATTAAATAGGACAGCGTTTATCAAAATATTGCCTAACCCCAGTTATAAAAACGGAGTTAAGCGTTGTTGATTAGATCACAACTAATTTTGAAAAGGGTTGTGATGCTGCTCATTTGCAAATGAGAGGACAGCTTGCTGATTTTGAACCGCTTCAACATAACCATTCCAAAGATCTTGATCGATGTTTCCATTACGGATAGATTGTATCAAATCTCTTTTGTAGGCCATTAAAGATTTTTTAGGGCTCAATACAGAAATCATCTCTTTGTCGCCAGCTTGTCTTGCGATATTGAGCAATCTCTCTAGTTGATTTTTAGTAAAAGTGATTTGATCTCTTTTTTTCCTAGAACCTCTAGCAGCTCTTTGTTTTGGCTTTACAACATTAGGTTTGTTTGGAGAAATAATAAATTTCTCAATTAATGAAACAAGCTCAATTGGTTGTCTTGTTTTCATTTTTCTCATTGTAAAATGGTGCATATAGCCACCAGCTGTCATTGGAAGATATTTGCAGATATCATTCTCTTTTCTTCCACCAACTTTTTTAATTGCTTTTGCAATAAGATCTTCAACATCGTTGAGTGATTTTACTGCTTGATTTTTACCCTCATCGATAAAACTCATGCTGCCTTCCTTGTATTCTAAATATATTTAAACAAACACTTCTTTGAAATCGACCCTTTCAGCGGCTTGAGAACTATCGTTATAATTACACTCAATCTAACGAATTTAAATTCTTCTCAAGAATTACATTGTGGTCATATTAAAACTAATTTCAAAAAAAATTCAATCCATTTTGTATTCTAAGTAAAAAGTTTTTCTTCTAAGCTAGAAGTAAAAATGGAGTTATTTTTAAAGACTTAAATTGTACAAAATAATCTGTTTTTATACAACATGAAAATAAAATTAACAGAAAATTAATGTATTATTGTGTGGTGTGATTATCTAAATTATTAATTTTATGTAATATTTTTTTTAAAGAGCGTTTTTATGGACATCGGTGTGAATCATATTAAAAATTTAATTGCTATAGGAGCTGGAAAAGGGGGAGTAGGAAAGTCTACTATAACAGTGAATTTAGCCATCAAATTAAATCAGATGGGGTTTAAAGTAGGAATTTTAGATTTAGATCTTTACGGGCCTTCAATAGGGAAAATGATGATTGCTAACGAAATTCCGACTCCCTACTTAGGAGGAATGCTTCCGGCTTCTTGTGGCCAAATTAAATTGATGTCTATAGCCTATTTTCAGATGGGTCTTGAGGTGAACTTTGTTAGGGCCCCTATTGCAAACGGGATTTTAAAACAATTTTTACATCAAGTGTATTGGGGAGAATTAGATTATCTTTTGATTGATTTACCTCCCGGAACATCTGATATTCATATGACCTTGATGCAAGAGGTAGATTTAAAAGGTGCAATTTTAGTGACGACACCTCAAGAAGTATCTCTTCTGGACGTTAGAAAAGCATTGTTGATGTATTTCAAAATGAATGTCCCCATTATAGGTGTAATAGAAAATATGAGTTATTTTTTGAATGAAGGAAAAAAGATTTTTCCTTTCGGAGATAGCAAGCTTCCAACTCTCACTGCGGAGTATGTAATTGATGTATTGGGATATATTCCGATAGATCCTCTTATATCAGATCAATGCGATAAGGGGTTTAGTGAAGCTGATTTTTATCAGCTGCATCCGATGTTTGAAGATATTTCAAATCAAATTTTGAAAAAAGTGTCTGGAATGCAAAATATACCTAAATTGAATCTGGAGTGGAATAAATCATGGGTGTGAATTTAATATATCCTGTAAATCTTTCGCAAATTTCTAGATATTCTTTTCAAATTGAATGGTCGGATGGTGTTTCCCAAGAGTTTCGCTTAAGTGAGCTTCAGCAAGCTTGTCCATGTAAAGTGTGTTTAGAAATCGTTAAAAAAGAAGTAGATCCTCTTGTTTTAGCAGATAAAATTTCAACTGTTGGCAAATATGGAATCAGAGTACAATTTACTTCAGGTTGTCTACATGGAATTTATTCTTTTTCCTATTTAAGAACTTTAGGGTCGTCATGCAAATAAAAAAAATTTTCATTTCTTTAGTGTTATTTTTGAGCTCGATTAGCATTGCGTGTTCTAATATTCCGAAAAACAACTCAACTGTAAAACCGAAAATTTTGTGTACAACTGAAATGATTGGCGATGCAGTAAAAAGAGTGATTGGAGATGAGGCTTGTGTTCATGTTTTAATTCAAGGTGAGATTGATCCTCATAGTTATCAACTTGTAAAAGGGGATTTAGAAAAAATCCAAGAAGCTGAAATTCTTTTTTGTAATGGGTTGAATTTAGAACATGGATCGAGTTTAAAAGCAGCTATTCATCATCATCCAAAAGCTATTATGCTTGGGGATTGGATTTATCGAAAAAATCCTGAGCTGATCTTGAAAGTAGATGGAGAGCTTGATCCTCATATCTGGATGGATGTATCTATTTGGGTTAAAATTATAGAACCGATCCAAAAAGCGTTAGTTGAAAAATTTCCTGAGCAAGATTTAAACATTATTAAAAATGCACGAAATTTAGAAGCCGAATGGACTAATTTAGACTCGACTGTTTTTGAGTTGATTCAAAATATTCATGAAGAGAAAAGGTATCTTGTAACAAGCCACGATGCTTTTAATTATTTTGCTAGACGTTATCTTTCCACAGTAGAGGAACGTAAAGATGGAACTTGGCAAAAAAGATTTAATGCTCCAGAGGGATTGTCTCCCGATGGACAAATCGGGCCTTATGATATTAAAAAGATATTAAATTATTTGAAACAACATCGTGTATCTGTAGTTTTTCCTGAGTCTAATGTCAGTATTGACTCTTTAAAAAAAATTATTTCAGTCGCAAAAAATGAAGGGGTTAAGGTGATATTTGCCTCTGATACCCTTTTTGGAGATTCGATGTGTGGAGAAGATGTTTGTGTAAAAAGTTATCAAGAAATGATTCTTCATAACGCCAATGTAATAGCAACTTACTTAAATACTTATCATCCATCTTAACAACTTAAGTTGACAGCTCCCACGACTAAAGCCGTTAATTATATTTTTAATTCTAATTAAACCGAAATTTAATTTATATTTATCTTTGTTTATTATACAATAGCAGCCAATAATTATAAATTAGATTGGTTCAATATATGAAAATAAGTTTTACAAGTTTTACGAGTTCAATTTCTGCTATATTTAGTAAATGGCGCTTGCGTCTAAGTGAAAATTTACAAGCTGCTTTCAGTTCAGCAGGAGAATGGTTTTCTTTTTCACCTCGTTCACTAGCTGGAAGAGTCCGCGAACTATTTTATAATCCTTTGTCATTTTTAAGAAAAAGAGACGATCAGCAGCAAGTTAAAATAAGCCAACAAGAAGAGAGTCTTAACGATACGGAATCTCAAGAAAATAGTGCTAATCCTGTTGTTGGTAGTGATACTGAGTTAAGTGATGCTGAATTAAGTGATGCTGAGTCAGATGCTACTATGGTAGGTGATGCTAAGAAAGAATTGCTTAGTTTAAGGCAAATTGTAAACTTGCAAAAAAGGGATAGTAAAGGGTTTGATCAATTTTTGAGCATTCTAGGTGAAAAAACAACTATGAGCAGGTTACCCGAAGGCTATAATGTTTTTCAGAAGGGACGTTTATATTTTGCTGAATTCGAAAAGGGATTTGCAAATAATTTCCGTCATCCTTACGGAGCTGAAGTAATCGACGCTTATGAACAATTTGTTCGCCAAATTCGCAAAGATGTTAATCTATCATAGATCGCAAGTTGAAATGGTAGCTCCTTAAGATCGGAGGAAAAGCACCATAGTTTGAAAATTTATGACTAACCGCGGGAAAACCTACGACTTTAGTCGTGGGATGAAAGCGTCTTTTTCTTGTTGCTTAATATTTAATGATTTGTTACAACTTAACCATGAAAATTGTAAGCAGATCATACAAATACAGATTCTATCCCACGGATGAGCAAAAAAAAGAGCTATCGCATGCTTTTGGATGCTCTCGATTTGTTTACAATCACTTTTTAAAAATTAAAACAGATGCATACTACGAAAAA
>JACCDV010731583.1_pt1 | contig 42942 bp, 71 predicted proteins | sample 7446131 | NCBI WGS metagenome assembly JACCDV01 (sample SAMN15323448, study PRJNA562643) | freshwater metagenome | isolation source: river surface water | place: USA:Blue River Watershed | collected 2017-08-17
ATTTATCCCCCATAAATTGCAAAATACAAAATAAATGGAAATCCAATAACGCAAGCAAAAATAAATGCATGGAGAAAATCAGTAAAAAAGCTTTTCATTTTATTAATCCTTTACAGTGTTGGATAAGGGCCGGGGATGTTGCTCATAACGCGATTGTCTGACGCAAGGCCCAAAACCTCAGCCTCTATTGCATCCTCTAGGTCGTCAAAATCAGAGGGTGTTAACAGTCCCGACACATCCTCTTCACCCAGGTAAACCGCATTCACTTCGCGCTTATAAATGCCATTTTCATCGCCCCATGCGGACCCTTTGACAATGACCCATTCATTGCGGATTTTGTGATCAAAGGTCACGCGAGCATCGGGCAGTCGTTCGATTTTGTACATGGTTTGTCCCCTTAAATGGTTTGATAGCGGCCAGCATCGTATGCGGCCAGCACTGCAGCGCCGATGCCATCAGCAAAAACTGTGACTGTGGTGCGCCCTTGAATGCGGCGACTGGCATCCTTGAATGTTGCGACAACATCCTCAAGGCCGAATTCATCCTCTGTACGGGATTCGATGGTGATTTCCAGCACTTGAGGGGCATCGTATGTGCGGCCAGTGCGGTATTGGATCGTGTTGGCGTTCATTGCATTTCCTTTACTTAACGCGGTTTGTTGGCGCCCTGAGGCAAGCCAAATATACACCCTGTCAATACTGTATAAGCACTGTATGCCAGGTAAAGATTGGCAGGAAAAACCCTTAAAACGTAGGTTTACACTTGATTTTTACAGTATTTCAAATGAATGGGGATTGTGCATAACTTGTGCATAACTTTGCCTGGGTTTGTGGGGGTGGAATAGGTGTGGGTTTTGCCCTCTGGGGACCGAATGAAAAGAAAAAGAAAAGATACCCCGATCATGCTGGAACCCTTACCACACAAGGGAATCACGTAAGGACACTAGAACACCTGAACATTTCCAGCGCCAGCACTAGCACTAGAACATCATCACTGGAAAACCTTAAAGTGACCGGGCCCCTCAGAGGGGAAATGCCATGTCCCCATATGGTGACGCAAAGAAATCCCCCTGGTTATTTGGGGTGGGAATAGAGGAGGGGGTAGGGCTGGAACGGGTGGAAATAGAGGGGGCCCACTCACCCATTCCCAAAATTTCTCCAAAACTTTTTTACCCCCTACTCATTTCCTGAATCGAAGTAGTAAGCAGTAGTTACAAGTTGTGGTCAAAATGTGGAAAAGTGCGGAAAAACACGGGGAAATACAGGATGTTGCTGGGCAGAAAAGTAATACCTGGTTTCTGTATAAAATTTTTTGTCCAAAAACTTTTCCCGCTAGAATGCGGCCATTCCCTGATAGCTCAGTTGGTAGAGCAGCAGACTGTTAATCTGTTGGTCGGTGGTTCGAGCCCACCTTGGGGAGCCAGATTGAAAGGAAATGCTATGGAGTGGACACTGGCGCATCCGTTGCATGATGTTGATGACATTGTGGAGATGGCGGATTGTGTGTATGGGGATGAGGCTGATGGGATCTTGACGAGGGATCGAGGGGTTTTTCGTCACCGGGTTACTGTGGCGACAACGGAGCAGTTGTTCAACAAAGGCCGGGAGTTTATTGCGGTTTGTCGGGGCGAGGGGTATGTTCACCATGGGTGGTACTCTGAGGCCAAGGATGACAAGCTGCTGGGGTTTTGCTGGTTTGATCGTGGTGGGTATGCAACGTACTCAAATGAGGAGATCAGCAATGCGAAGTTTCACCACGTTGATTTGAAGCTGCCGGTCAGGGTCAGGATTAAGATAATCAACGAGATGATTGACCAGCATATTCTGTGGGCAAATAATTGGGGGATACCGGTTATTTGTTCTACGAGTATTCGGGCGGAGCATAGTGGATTTATGAAGATTCATGCCAAGCGTGGATTTAAAGTAAATGGATCGTATGCTTGGGGTCGGACGGAAGATTTAATGAAGGCATTGAAATGACGGACATATTCGGTGAGATCAGGCCTGAGGGTAGCCAAGTTTCCAAGGAAGAGGCAAAAGCCAAGGCTCGGGCTAAATATGCTGAGAAAAAGGCTATGCAAATAGCTACTGGCGAGAAAGTGCCGGGTGAGTTTAGGGGCAAGCATAATGCTGCTGGTCGGCCTAAATCGATTGTTAACCGGGTAACGGAATATGGCGCCCTGTTCAATAAATTGAATCAGGAGAGGATTGACGCTGGTCTGCCGCCTTTGAAGACGGCCATGGATGTGCTGATTGAGGCCATGCAGTCTGAGGAGCTGGACATTAAAGAAAAGGCCAAGATTGCTGAAAAGCTTGCTACATTTGAGTCCAGCCGTGCGCCGATTATCAGTATTGAGCATGTCCAGAATATCCAAAAGGATGAAGAGCTTGGTGCTGATGATGCGCTGGACGACTTTCTGGATTCACTAAACAAAGTGAGGTAATATATGCCACTGAAGCATTCCAAGTCCGAAAAGGCTTTCTCACAAAATGTGAAGGCTGAGATGAAGGCTGGTAAGCCTCAAAAGCAAGCGGTTGCGATTGCCTACCAAGTCAAGCGTGACGCTCAACCCAAACGCTCTCCGAAAGGTTACAAATGAGCTATACCTCTGGCAACAAGGCTCCCACGCTGATGGCCCAGGCCCCCAATCGCGTTGGCAACAAATCCAAAGATCCGGCAAAGCACGGTGGTGGCGCTACTGCTGTGACCCGTCCTCAGGGTGGTCTGTCTCAGCCCTCCGGCGCTCAAGGCGCTCCTGCTACCGGCAAGGACGCTACCTGCGGTCGTTATCAGAAGGTCGCTGTCAGCCGTCCCAAAGACAGCTACGGCGCCAATGACGGCTACCGTTCTTCTTCTTTCCTGAAGTGAGGCCATCATGTCTGGATACGGTAAAGTTATTTCCGGTGGTGCCAAGATGTCCAAGGGTTTGACCAAGGGCATCAACGACAAGCTGTCTGGCTTTGAAGGCGAGAACAAGCGCCGTGCTGCTGTGGCTGGTGCTGTTGCCAATGTGTACAAGGTTGATACGCTGTCTCAGCAGCATACCAACAATGTCAATGGCGGCAAGTTCACCCCTGGCACTCGTCCCTCCAAGGTATGATCCCCAAGACCACCAAAGGCAAGGGCGCGAATTATCGCCCTACCGAAAAGGGTGCTGGCATGACTGCCAAGGGTCGTGCTGAGTACAACAAAAAGACCGGGGGCAATCTCAAGCCTCCGGCGCCCAATCCCAAGACCAAGGCAGACGCAGCACGCAAGAAGGCTTTCTGTGCGCGTATGTCTGGTATGCCGGGTCCGATGAAAGACGAAAAAGGTCGTCCGACTCGGAAAGCGGCATCTTTGAAGAATTGGAACTGTTAAATGAAGCCTGGACTCTATGCCAACATTCACGCCAAGCGTGAGCGGATCAAAGATGGTTCAGGTGAAAAGATGAGGAAGCCCGGGACCAAGGGCGCCCCTACTGCAAAACAGTTCAAACAGGCAGCGAAAACTGCAAAAAAACCCAAGTAACTGAGGAAAAAGCATGGCAACGTATGACATTGAAGCACTGAAACTTGACCTCCCCAACGCCAAAGATCTTGCCCAATTTGTTTATGACAAAACGGGCATTTCTTTGGACCTGATTGGCAAGCCCAAAGACGATCAGTATCTGGTCGCCAAGAACGCTTTGGAAGGCAAGAAGATCCCGCAGGAATACGTCACTGATGACAATCCCTACGTGGAGAAAAAGGATCTGGTTCCTGAAGACCCGATGCCTGCAGCTCCTGGTCGGGACAAAGATCTGCCGGACGAAGAATCCCGGGTTCATTTCTTCGGTGCGACTAATATGCCTCACCCGCTGGACCCGCAGTCTGATCGCAAGGTCCAGATCAACTTCCGCAAGTACGACAACGGCATCATCACTTATCAGGTGATGGGTCCGCTGGAGAAGGTGGCTGTTGGTGAGCGCATCAACAAGTACGGTCAGAAAGTCCCGGAGAAGTTCACCTGGATTGATCCCCGTACCCCGGAACAGATCATGCGCCGTGCTGATGGCACTTTCACTGAGCGTGGCCGTGGCTTGTACACGTACTGCGTGGGTGAAAAGGGCGGCGGCATTTGGACGATGATCGACCGAGAGCAAGTCAGTATTTCCGCCAAGAACATTGCTAACCCGTGGGCATGACCGAAGAATACACAAACATCTTCCGTCAAAAGCTTTCGGGCCAAGCCGAAACTTGTGCAAGGAAAACCCTTGAGTGGTTGCAAAAAGACCTTCAAGGGGACAAAGATCTGACGGCAAGGGAGGTCTATTATTTGGCCTCCGCTGCCCAGATCTTGCTGACCATCCGCGATCTGTATGGCAAAAAGTGAAGCCAGCGATTACATCCTTCCCATTTACCGGGACAGGGCACTCAAGCATGTTCTGAGACTGGCCGGTGGTAAATCGGCCATCAAACATCTCAGCAAAGAGCAGCTGCTGAAGATGAAAAAAGCTACAGAATCTGTGGCCAAGGACATGCAGTTCAACACCTTGAAGTGGTTTCGGCCATTCAAGTACCAATCCAAGTTCTTTGAGACTGGCGCCACCCATTCCCGCCGGGGGATGATTGCTGCCAACCGAGCCGGTAAGACGATTGCGTCTACATACGAGACTGCATATCACCTGACTGGCCGGTATCCAAAGGGCTGGAAGGGCAAAATGTGGGACAAACCCATTATTGCTATGGCCGCTGGTGAATCCTGGGAACAGGTCGCCAAGACACTGCAAAGCAAGCTTTTGGGCTGTGACGACATCAAGCAGTCCTACAAGCTGGGTACGGGATCTATCCCCCGTGAATGTATTGACGAAAAGTCCATCCGCACTGATGGGCCTAACGTCTTGGCAATTGAAATTTGGCATGCTTCTGGTGGCAAATCCAAGCTGTACTTCTCCAACTACACTCAGCAAGTGCGTCATCTGCAGGGTTTTGAACTTGACCTTGTGGTCTTGGACGAACAACCTCCAGACGAAACATTCTCGGAACTTGTTGTCCGTACTGCCCAGCGCAACGGGCAGGTATTGTGTTCTTTCACCCCACTCAAGGGTATGTCAGGACTTGTTCGCAAGTTCTGGGATCAGGTAGACGGATACACCCATGTGCGGGTAACATGGGATGACGTTCCATACGAGAATGAGTGGGGGGAAACTTTTTTCTCAAAAGAAGAGCGGGAGCAGCTGGCCCGAGACTTTATGCCCTGGGAGCGGGAATGCCGGATGAACGGTATCCCACTGGTCGGCAAAGGCGTGGTTTTCCCGCTACTGGAATGGCCGACCTACAAATCCATTGATGTGGATCTGAAGAGCAATCCCAAGCTTGAGCGCCTGATTTCCTTTGACCTGGGGATTAAAAATGACCCAACCGTCATTTCATTCTTTTTCCGTGATCCAGTTGAAGAGATTATTTATCTTCACCGGCAAATCAAGATCCCTTCCGGGGAAACTCCGGAGGATTACGTCCATTACCTCTTGGACGTGGAATCACGAGGCGTTCCGATCGCGCTGCCGCATGACGGTTCACAGCCGGGACGTTATACACTCACTGAACAAAGCGTCCGGGAAGTCTTTGAGGACAATTACGGCCTCAATGTTATTTCGGGGGCCATCCTCAACCCGGCGAATGATCAAGGCAAAGTAACGAACCATAAGTCTTATGGAATCAATATAATGCGCTTGGGAATGGAGCGGGGTACGTTTAGAATTAACGAATCCTGCACCGCATTTCTGGATGAGGCCAGGAATTATGCTATTGACGATGCCGGTAGATTCAGTGATCCTGATGACCACATCGATTCTGCGCGGATCGGCATTTTGGCATTAATTCAGGGTCATGGGGAGTCTGTTGTTAGCAGGGCAAACAATTTTGCCGCAAAACGGATCACCCCCATTGAAGGAAAAGCACAGCGTATATAAGGAACAGCCATGCTGGATAAGCAAAATCTGATTATCGAAGAGCCGGGTTCTCCGGTTGCCAATAAAGGCATGGCGTTCCAAGTCGCCCATGAGGTTTACCTCAAAATGGTCGATTACCTGAGATTGACTCAGGCCAAAAACACATTCAATCGATTATCAGATTATCACTACCTCAATATCGCTGTCAGTAACTCGACAGAGCCAATCCGAGGTATTGATTACATCCATCCAGTCGTTTCCCCGGGCGTTGATTACGCAACTGCTGTTGTCACCAAATGCCTGATGCCCAACGGCAAAATCAATTTTGAGTTTGAGCGCTTCAACGAAGCCGACACCATCCAGTCGCAGCAATCGACTGAAATGGTCAAATACATGCTCAACAGCAAGAACGATCCGTATCAGTTCGTGCGTGACTGGGTTCAGGATTCCCTGCTGCACAAGAATGGTATTGTGATGGTTTCGCCTGTTCGCAAATCCATCGTGCAGTACAAGGAAGTTGAAGGCACCCGGGACCAGCTCAAGGTTTTTGAGATCATGGCCGCAGAAAAGGGCCTGACTGCCAAGCGCGAAAACATGCGCCGTATTGATTCCGATCTGGAGCAGTTGGCTGCAGACTTTGAGGCTGGCGCAAGTGCGGAAGACGCTGTCAATGCCAGCAATGTGTATCGTGCGAAGTACAAGCTGACCGGTTATGAAACGACCGTTCGCGTCAAGCACGTTGCCCAGCACTACTTCGTCTGCAACCCGACGATCCCTCGGATTCAAGATCAAGACTTTGTGGGGTTCTATGACCCCATGACCATCCACGAATGCAAAGCACAGTTCCCTTATGTTGACCTTGAGAAGCTTGCAGAACACGCCGCTTACGGTCCTGCTGGCGCATATCAAGCAGGGGCTTTGGAGAACGATCTTGCTCTCCATGCTCGTGACTCTACTCCTGTCCCCGGCCAGGGTGTAATCGCTTCTGCTGGCGCTGACAAGTACAGCCGAGTCATCATGCTGACCACGGCATGGATTCGCAAAGATGTAGACGGTGACGGCGAAGAAGAGATCGTGGAAGTTTGCTTCTCCGGCTCTTACGTCCTGTACGTCAAGGAAGTGGACTTTATTCCTCTTGCCAACATCTGCCCGAAACCTATCGTAGGCAACTTCTTTGGCTACAGCCTGGCAGAGCGTCTGGTTCCGATGCAGGAATACGGTACGGCCATCAGCCGTGCTGAGATGGCTTTTGCCATGCAGGCGTCTACCCCCAGGATTGGCGTCAACCCCGAGTTTGTGGATGCTGAAGAAATCCAGCGTGGCGTTTCGGCCATGTTTGTTTTGGATCGCAAGTTTGACCCGGCCAAGCACGTTTATGAATTCGCTCCGATGCAAGGCAATCTGGCATACGTCCAGTCGTCCATGCAGCGTTTTGAGTCGGACAAAATGGCCGTGATTGGCATGACCAGCCCGTCAGATGTTCTAAACCCCGAGGTGATGAAGGACGGCAACAGTGGCTTCAAGCTGCAGCTGGCTATGGGTCCGAATCAGCTGATTCAGGACGAAATGGTCAAGAACTGCGCCATTGGCCTGAAGGATCTGATCTACATCACCTGGAAGACTCTGATCCAGTACGCCGACGACTACAACATCCAGCAGCTGGCAAACGCCTGCGCTCAGGGTAAGCCGTTCATGGATGCCATCTCGATGGACAACTATGAGTTCATCGACCGCAACCTGATCAACATCGATCTGGCTTTGGGCTTCCTGTCGGACGAAAACCGCCTGACCCGTCAGCAGTTGATCACCGCCGCTCAAGGCCAGTTTGCTCAGGCCATGATGCAGCTTGATCCCAGCGCTCCTGAACTTTTTATGAAGATCCGCAAGCCTTTTGAGGACACCCTGCGGGTTTTGGGCATCAAGGATGTGGATGCTTACCTGCCCACCCTTGAGGAAGCAGCCAAGATTGTTCAAGCCAAGGCAGAACAAGGCCCCGGCCCTGAGCAGCAAGAAATTATGTCCAAGGTTGAGCTTAACAAAGCCAAAACACAGGAATCTCAAACTGTGTCGGCGCTTAATGTTAAGAAAGCCGAGGATATTGACACCGATAATATGTTTGAGGCCTTGGCGGCTAAACGAGGTAAACTTTCCTCAGTTCAAGTTGATTAAGGAATAGCATGGCAGATTTATTGCAAGGCATTAGGGAGTTCTTCAATAGAAGGACTTCAATGAAAGACGTAGAGAAAGGAGCAAGCTCTGAAAGACGCACTCTAGTTATTGAGAACGGGGAATCAGCCCAACGGCTTTTGAATAACCCGGATTTTGCACTGATGTTTAACCTGTATAGGTTTTACCTGTTGAATGCGCTGGAAGATTCTGGCGATGATGCAGAAAGAATTCGCAACGCACAGTATGTTGCTGGGGTGCGAGATTTTCAGGTCTTCGTTGAAAGAACTGTTTATCTTGCAAAAGTAGCACAAAAACGTGCTGAATCTTGAAAGATAAGGTATATTTATGACAGACGTTATCGAAAATTCGACCGTCACTGAGCAAACTGGTAGTCCCGAGGCTGCTATTGCTGAAATGATTGCCGCCAACCGGCGTAACAGTCAACAGCCAAATGGAAGCACTCCGCCACCAGCCGGACAAGAAGAGGCGAAAGCCGAATCCCCGGAGGCGGCTCCTCAAGAGGAAGCTGAACCTGAAAATATCGCGAATGAAGTTCAAGCATCTGAAGATTCTGAAGTTGAGGAAGAGTCCGGCGAACAAGCCGTAAACGAACCCGTCAATTTCTTTGAATTTGCAGATGAGAATCCAGACCTGAAACTGCGGATTCCCAATAAAAACGTCGAAGGCGGCTTTATTGAGATTACTGCAAAGAAGGCTGCGACTCTACTTGGGCAAACGAGTGATATTGATGAAAATGCGCGCAAGCTTAAAGCTGAACGTGCTGAATTTGAAGAGTATGAGGCCAAACGAAAGGCTGAACTCGATGGTTTGCAGATTGGACTGGAACTGACCGTTGTTCCTCAGTTGCAACAAGCCGCTGATGAACTGGTTACGCTCCAACAATATAACCAGCAATGGAAGCAAATCCTCGAAAAGGCGAGTACTGAGGTCGAGCGCAGTGAAGCTGAAGCGGCTATCCGCCAGAACGCTGCCTTGATTGAGGAAAAGTCCAAGTTCATCCAATCGAACCGTCCAAAAGTTCAAGAGTTCTATGAGATTCGCAGCCAGTACGTCCAGCAACAGTTGGAACAAGCTCGGCAGTCGTTTTCTGACAAAGAACTTGCGAACAAAGCCAACTTCAACGAGCTTCGTGAAAAGTTGGGCAAGGAGTGGAAAGGCGCAGAAGGGTCGTTTATTCCTGGTGTCAAGAATCTCGATCTTGTCTCCAGTGATGAATACCTGTTGGGACTGATTCGGGACGGTATGAAGTTCCGCGAAGGCCCCAAAGTGCGTAATGCTGGTGGTTCAATCGCTGCTGCAAGCAAGGTTGTTGCCAAAGCCAAGACCACTCCTGAGGACAAGACCTCTGAACTTCAAAAGAAAGCACTGGCTGGCGATAAGAATGCCGCACGTGACCTTTTAGCAACCATGTTGGCGTCCAACAAACAAAGACGTCGATGATCTTTTGGAGAATTTAAGATGGCAACCATCACCTCTGCAAACCTGGGTAACGGCAACGGCAGTTACACCACCGACATCGTGGTCAAAGACCTCGATATGACCGTGTCGAACTATGTTAAGGATCGCACCCCGATCACTAACATGGCTATGAGCAAAAAGCGCAAGATCAACTCTACGCTGCACATTTGGCCGAACGACTACTTCCGCACCCCCAGCCTGAACGCCAAGCTGGAAGGCGCTGCTGTGTCGGCTTCTGACGCCGCTTCCAACACCCGTTCCAACCTGGGCAACTACACCCAGATCTTCACGACTGTGATCGGTGCTACCGGTACCGCTCGTGCTGTGGAGCAGGCTGGTGGCGATCCTCAGGCCTACCAAGAAGTCAAGCAGCTGACCGAAATCATGTTTGACGTTGAACTGCAGATGGTTCGCGCTGACGGTGCTTCTATCAAGTACGCCGGTCAAGCAGCCACCCAGGGTTCTTCGCCCAACAACGGTCGTCGCTTTGGCTCCCTGTACGCCTTTGCTGGCACCCGCTCTGGTAACGATACCGATGGCGCCTCCGTTCTGAACCTGGCTACCAGCGACAGCAACGACACCACCTCGGCTACCGCTACCAACACGCCCTTCAACGGCTCTCTGGCTAACGCTGGTCTGGGCTACTTCACCTTCTCGTCTGGTGTGACGCTGCAGCAATTCAGCCCCTACCTGTACAAGCAGCTGGTGACTGTGGCTGAACAGCGCTTCAACGCCAAGATCACCAACATGGTGGTCCCGACCTCGATGCGTACCCATATCTCCGATATGATGCCCACGAGCCGTTCTATCAACCGTTTCAACCCGGCTGACAAGGGCGACACCATCAGCACCTACGAAGGTGACTTCAACTACACCTACCAGATCGACGATTCGTGGGTTATGGACCAGACCGGCGCTGACAACACCAGCGCTCTGTTCCTGAACCCGGACGTCATCCAGTGGGGTAGCCTGCGTGAACTGGGCCCGAACAACGAAGTGTTCAGCAACGCTGACGCCTCGCTGGACCAGTACATCATGGAAGGTACGCTGATTGTGCGTAACCCCGCTGGTGTGGCTGTGCTGGCTGCTGTCAGCCCGACCGGTGCTGCTGTGACGGCTCCCCGTCCTTCGGCACAAGTTCAGCGCTATCTGGCCTGATAAAAGCCCTTCGGGGCTTTTCTGGAGGCTCCTATGGGGCCTCTGGAAAGGTACGAAAGGTAATGTATGGGACTGAACGCCAACAACGAAGAAGCTCTGGTCAACGAAGACTATTACACAGGCGGGATTCTGGAATCCGGTGTGGAAGGCGCTCTTCGCAAAAACGACAAGCTTTACAACGAAGTCAAATCTGGCACTTGGTCACAGACATTTGATACCGGCAATCTGAAATATACGATTGGTGCCCAAGATGGCACTCGGTATGTTCAGTACGACCAAAAAAACGTAGAGCAAATTCGCCAAGAATGCAAACGCTTGCGTGAGTTCTACAAAGAGCATGGGACCGATAACCCGTTTTTTGCTGGTACGGCTCACATGATGAACCTGCCTAAATGTTTTGCACATGAAATCAGTTCTAAATGGTTCAATAACCGTCCTTGGGATCTGATTAAGCAAGACAAAGCAGAGAAAATCCGGTTTTACGCCATTGTGAATGAGTATTACAGCGATTTTGTCTGTCACCCTAGCGGAAAGATCCCCATTCCGTATAATCCACTCATTGCCACCAAATAAGGATGTCAAATGTCGGCCCTATTCATCCAATCAGCCAATTCCCTAGTAAGTCGAGTGGCTCAGTGGGTGGGGGCGATCCCAAGCAGTATCGGCATTAACGCTACTGCATTTGACGCAGAATCTGGGGCTATTACAACCGCCTCAAACCCCACCTCCGCTGTTTTTGTTGGTGATTTTGTTGGTGTCAGCATTACCGGGCCATTTACCCTGGTAACAGCTGTTGATGTGGATAGCATTACCGTGGATGATCCTGATGGCATCTGGGATGCGGCAACATATCCCACAACGATTATCAAGCTGCCCACCCAGTCTTCGGTGGAAATCCGGGCCTGCATTCAGATGTGCGAACTCAAGATGCGTACTCTTGAGCTTCCCGCCCTTCGTTCTGACCCGTATGACACGGTTAGCCCCTCGATTCTGACCACGAATGCCAACGGTCTGGCTCCCATTCCGGCAGACATGGTGTTCCCCATCCTGTTCTTCCAAGAAACACCTCCGCAAAACCAGGCTCCCGGAGCTACTGGTCTTGGCCCTTGGATCATTTACGACCGAGTTGGCGACAGGGAAATTATTCGCCGCAGGATGATCGACCAGCTGTATGTTCGTCCGTTTGGCGTTCCCCGAGTCATCCGAGCATCTTTCTCTGAAGTCGGCCCAAATTACGTTTTTACCCCCAATCCGGGGCAAGGCGTAGAAATCAAGGCCTATTATCAAAAGACATTTCCGTTCTTGTTCAGCCCAACTGAAGATCCATTAATCCCGATTGTTCAAAACAACGGTGTTTTGGCATCTTTCCCCGAAGGTTATCTGTATGGCACCTTGCAGTGCTATTACGATAAGAACAAAAATGTTGAAGAAGCGCAAAAATGGCAGGTACGATTTGATGATTCTTATGGTCTAATTGAAGACCAGAATTACAAAGGAAAATGGCGTGGTGGCGACCAACATTTGACAAGCGAATTCCAGCCTCGCGTGTACAGATATTCGTTCAAGTGATCAAAAGTATTACAAATGTTTAAGCCAACAGCTCTTTATGTTAAAACACATAATGTGACCGGGTTTAAATACTTTGGAAAAACAACGTGCCTTGATCGAATCCATTCTTACAAAGGAAGTGGAGTTCATTGGCGTAGGCATTTAAAAAAGCATGGATCAAATTACACAACTGAGTTGCTTGGAATTTGGCAAGACAAAGAGCGATTGATTGAATACGCAAGAAAATTTTGCGAAAAAACGATGTTGTTAACTCTGAAAAATGGGCCAACATGGTTTTGGAGGAAGGGCTTCAAGGAGCATCGACAGGTGAGACAAATGTTGCCAAACGTCTTGATGTTCGTGAGAGAATGAGCAAAAGCTCTGCGAAAAATTGTCTTGGAAAATTTGGCGAAAATCACCCTTCTTTTTCCGGATGGTATGTCACCCCACTGGGCAAGTTTTCTTCTCTTCGAGAAGCATCTGAAGCGCACAAAACAACCATTCAAAACATTTATTTTGGCATTCATGGCTACAAATATAAATACAAAGGCCAAGAAAAATTTGTCAAACCGCGGTTTGGTTGGTTTTTTGAGCCTGTAAATTCGTTCAAATAAGGTAAAAAATGGCAACTGGCGGACTTTATGGAAACAGCACAAATGGAGCCCTGGTCGCTACTTCCGGTGCAGAATCCTCTGGTTTGTACGGGAACAGCCCTGTTGGAGCTTTGATTGCACAGCCCGGTGCTGAGTCTTCCGGTCTGTATGGCAACGCCTCCAACTTTGGCGGCACCTACTTTGAGTGGTTCATTTTTTATGATTCGCTCACTCAGCCTGCCACTCCTACCGGTGGATCGTGGGATTTCACCACCAATATCGGTACAGCTCCTTCTGGCTGGCTCAATTCTCCCCCGCCTACCCCGACCAATCTGATCTGGGTTTCTATTGCTGTTGTTAACAGCCGCAATACAGGCCCCTTGACTTGGTCTACACCCGGCTTAATGACCGGTTCTGGTCTGCCAATCCTGACTGGTTCTGGTGTTCCATCTTCTGGCGCTGGTCTGAATAACCAGCTATACATTGACACCAGTACAACCCCCCAATCGCTGTATCACAAGCAGTCGGGTTCTTGGGTTCAGCTGACCGGTTCTTCCATTTATGCCCTTGCTGGCGCAAACGCCAACATCACCAGCATGACGGGCATTACCGGTGGAATCAGCACTCCTGATTTCATCCAGTTTGATACAGTAGCAGCAGCCGGGATTAACCTTGGTAAATTGCGCTGGAATGACACCACCAATACCCTTGCTTTTGGAGTTATTGATGGCACAGATGAGATTAATATTGGTGAGCAGATGGTGGCTTATGTCACCAACGCTGATTCCGTAACCATCACCCGTGGTCAGCCGGTTTATTTGTACGCAGCAACTGGCAACCGAGCCAGTGTGAAATTGGCAGCAAATACTGGCGACTCTACGTCTGCCAAAACTCTTGGTCTGGCAATGCAAAACATCGCACCCAACGGTGCGGGTTTTGTGATGACCCAGGGTGTGCTGGACAAGATTGACACCAGTGCTTTTGCAGAAGGCGTAACGCTATATTTGGGCGCTACTGCTGGTACGCTGACGTCAACAAAGCCCAAAGCCCCCAATCATTTGGTCTACATTGGTGTTGTTGAGCGATCAAATGCTGGTAACGGCCAGATTTACGTCAAGCCTCAAAACGGCTACGAGCTGGATGAAATCCATGACGTCCAGATCAATTCCCCGGTTAACGGCCAAACCATCGTTTATGACCAGTCTACGAGCCTGTGGAAAAACGCCAACATTACTGCTGGCACTGGTATCTCGATCACAAACGGTCCCGGCTCTATCATCATCTCCGCTCCTGACACGGGTACGGTAACGTCTGTAAACGCTTCTGGCGGCACTACAGGCATGGTGTTTACTGGCGGTCCCGTGACCTCTAGCGGCACTTTGACCCTCGGGGGCACCCTTGGTATTGGTTCTGGTGGAACGGGCGCTGTAACAGCCTCTGATGCCCGTACAAACCTTGGTCTTGGAACAATTTCCACCCAGAACGCCAATTCCGTATCAATTACTGGTGGTTCAATTTCTGGAATAACGGATCTTGCAATCGCTGACGGAGGTACTGGAGCTTCTACTGCGGCAGATGCTCGGTCCAATCTTGGCCTTGGTACATCTGCTGTCCTGAATGCTGGTGTTGCCAATGGATCGGCCACTTTGGATGCTGGTGGAACCATTCCGCTGTCTCAGATTCCTGCTTCGCTTCAAGGTGGTGTCAGCTATCAAGGCACATGGAACGCAAGCACCAACACCCCCACCCTTACGTCCAGTGTTGGCGCCAAAGGCTATTACTACGTTGTCAGCGTTGCTGGTAGCACCAACCTGAACGGCATTACAGACTGGTTGCCGGGTGACTGGGCAATCTTTAACGGTTCTGCATGGGAAAAGATTGACAACACCGATGCTGTATCGTCTGTAAACGGCTATACCGGTGCTGTTGTCCTGTCTGCTTCTGATGTTGGCGCTCCTCCGACTTCCAGAACCATTACTGCTGGTACTGGTTTGACCGGTGGTGGTGACCTGTCTGCCAACAGGACGCTTTCGATTGATGTCACCGGCGTAACAGCAGCATCTTACGGTTCTGCAAGCAAGACTCTGACGGCCACCGTCAATGCACAGGGTCAACTGACGGCTTTGGCAGACACAGATATTGCCATCACCAATACCCAGGTCAGCGGCTTGGGGACGATGTCTACGCAAGATGCCAACAACGTGGCCGTAACAGGCGGCTCGATCAACAACACCGTCATCGGCAACGTCACTCCCAATGCAGGTACGTTTACTACGTTGACGGCTAATACAAGCGGTACATTTGGAACTTCATCTTCGGCTGTTACGCCATTGGCTGTAAACAGTGGAGCAGGCGCTAACAATACGCGAGGTATCACATTCAACATTTCCGGCGGAACTTTTCCGTATGGGCGTATTGCAGTCCCCGCTGGCTCCGGAGGCGCACTTGGATTTTTTGCCAGCGATTCATCTTATGAACCTGTTGAGCAGTTCCGAGTAACCCGCACCGCCAGCGCAGTCAACTATGTGCAGGTGACTGGCAGCGCAACAGGTGCGCGTCCGACAATTTCAGCGCAAGGCTCTGATGCTGCAATCACTATGGGGTATGCAGCAAAAGGCTCCGGTGGCGGACACATCTTCACGACCAACGGAAACCGCGCTTTTCAAATTGATGATGCCACTTCTGCCGTAAACAATCTCTTGGCGAGGGGCAGTGCGGCAGGTTCTCCTTCTGTGCTTTCTGTGCAGGGCACTGACACAAACATCGGCATCTCTTTCATCAGCAAAGGCACCGGCGCAATCAACCTCGCTCCCGGTTCCTCTGGTGTGAACATCAGCAACGGCGGGACTGTTACGGCGATTACGAGGACTGCTGGTGGCTCCGGCTATACGACCGCCATTACGGCAACTGTGTCCGCCCCAACCACAGCAGGCGGCGTACAGGCCACAGCAAATGCCTATGTCGGAGCCATCACCACGGTCGTCACGTCAGGCGGAACCGGCTACACGGTTGGTGACGTAATCACCGTTTCTGGTGGTACCGGCATCCAAGCGCAGTCTTATACGGTTTCCGCTGTCTCTGGGGGTGTCATCACAGCGGTCACCATCCAAAACTTTGGTCAGTACACCGCGCTGCCTTCCAGCCCTGTCAGTGTTACAGGGGGAACCGGGACTGGGGCCACTCTAACCCTTAGCAACTGGTCTATGACGGCCATTGCTGTGGCTACCGCAGGCAGTGGCTACGTAGAGCAGCCAACGGTGACGTTCTCTGGTGGTGGCGGTAGCGGTGCTGCTGCTTATGCGACTGTTGGGTCTGGGACGATTGTGCGAAGCCTTGGCTCAACGCTGTCATTCCATTCGCCAAACGGTGAGACATTCCGAATTGCTGACAACGGCACTACTGGCGGTGCTTATTGGGCAGCCCTTTCAGGCGCAACTCAGTCGGAATTGAGGGGGTCAAACGCTTCTGCTGGCGCAGCCATCACAAACGCTGGCGCATTCCCGATTCTGTTCCGCACAAGCATCAGCACAGAGCAGTTCCGTGTAGCCCACACAGCCTCTGCCGTGAACTATGTGCAGGTGACTGGGGCGGCTACTACGTCTATTCCGGTGATTTCGGCGCAAGGAAGCGATTCAAACGTATCTCTTTATCTTTCCGGAAAAGGCACTGGCACAATCAGGTTGGCAACTAACGGAACTGCGAACACTCAGTTTCGGGTAACGCACACCTCAAGTTCCGTTAACTTCTTAAACGCGACAGGTTCAGTTGCTAACTCAGCCCCTGTTTTATCTGTAGACGGTAACGACACCAACATCGACCTTGCCCTGACACCCAAAGGGGCGGGTGTTGTAGTCGCAACTGGCGGAACTTTACAAGCAGGAACAACCGGAAGTAACGGCAACTTAAATCTTGGCGGAGTTAATGTGGGGTTTCGCTCTGCTTATTCTGCAAACGTATTTGGTATGTACACTAATAACGCAGAGCAAATGCGTATTGGTAACACAGCCTCCGCAGTCAACTACGTCCAAGTGACGGGGGGTGTGACTGGTGGAGGAGTTACTACATCACCGACGATTAGCGCACAAGGTAGCGACACAAACGTTGCAATAAACGTCAACGGAAAAGGAAGTGGATCAGTCCGTTTTGCAGCACAGCGAACCAACTACATCACGGCAAGCGGCAGCGCAAGCACGGGTGGAATAGTGACTTTTGCTGCTGAAGGCGGAGACACCAACATCGACCTTGCCCTGACTACAAAGGGGACTGGTGCGGTTAGGTTCAATACTGGTGGTGGTGAGCAAGTACGTGTAAGCAACACAGCCTCCGCAGTCAACTACGTCCAAGTGACGGGGGCGGCTACTGGTAACGATCCTGTTATTTCGGCACAAGGCAGCGATGCCGACAGAAACTTACGTTTAACAGCCAAAGGAACTGGACAGGTCGCTACTACATCGTCGTTCTTGGCGCATATATCAGCGACAAATTACATTCAGCTATCTGGCGGTGCTTCTGCTGTATCGCTGTCCGCAGTCGGCGCAAGCGCAAACGTAGATGTAACACTGACACCCAAAGGCACAGGCCGTGTGCAGTTCGGCACCTACACAGCCACGGTATCGAGCATCACCGGCTACATAGAAATCAAAGACAGTGGCGGCACGGTTCGTCGTCTTGCTGTCGTCGCTTAATCATTTTCATTCAACCAAGGAGAACCACATGGCCCTCATCAAATCAATCGACACTGACTTCGGCATTCCTGCCCAATACTGGAACATCGGTGCTGTGCAGGAAGACTTCAAAGGCAAAGGCACTGAAGTCACCTTCTACGGCTACGCCTCTGAACAGGCCCGTGCAGAAGGCAAGCAGCCTCTGTCCGCTGGCAAGGTGCAGATCGCTGGTGACGAGTACGTTGCAGGTGCTGACCGTGCTGCTCTGTACGCCATCATCAAGCAGCGTCCTGAGTTTGAAGGCGCAGAGGACGCTTAATCATGTCTGAATACACCCGTCTGCGTACCCCGTTTACGGCTATGAGCTTTACTCCGGATGTGCCGAGTAACGCTTTGGGCCCAATGGAATACAACATTGGACAGAATGTGGAGGCAGACGTTCGGGGTATCAAAAAGATCTTTGGTGAAGAAGAAATCCTGACGGCCATACCCAATAGCGCCATCTTCATGGAAGGCGGATTCAGGTCGCAGACAAGCTGGGTTTATATTGTTGCAACCCGTAATGCCTCAAATGAAGGCAAGTGGTATATGGTGACGTCTTCTGGCGTAACCAATATTACCCCTGGTGTTGGAGCAAACCCAGCCGCTTTCTTGCCTGGGTATATTGCTGGTTTAAACATAACCACATCTTGGGTTGGCAGTGTCTTTTTCATCAATGACACGCTGCGCCCTCCTATGTATTTCCAGCCTACGGCAACGGAAATCAAGTTGTATGACTCTGCTCCTGACAACTATGTCTGGAATTACGATGTTGGCGTAACTTCCACAACTGCTGGGTTTATGCGGAATTTTTGCTCACCCAACGTGGGCAATATTCTGATTTCTGGCAATCTCACCAAAAACTATTCTGGCGGCACAACGGTTAATTACCCAACCACAGTCCGCTGGTCACAAGCTTTTGGAAGTGCAGGCGTCCCCGAAACCTGGATGCCTACCCTGACAAACGTGGCAAACGAGCAGGAAGTGCCTGTTCGTGGTCCCTTGATTGACGGCTTTTTCCTTGGCGGCAACTTCTACGTCTGCAGCCACTGGGATACTGTTGTTTTTTCACCAATTGCCTATCAAAACAGTGCAGCGCCAATTTTTGGCGTTCGCCTGCTAAGTCAAGGCAGAGGTCTGATGAACAACAATTGCTGGACCAACACCGATGTCAATGTGTATGGGATTGATGCCCGAGACATTTGGATGTTTGACGGCACGAGTTTTACATCTATTGGAAATCAGCGGGTTAAGAACTACTTTTTCCAGAATTTAAATCCATCGTATTTTGACAGGGTGTTTATGATCAACAACACCCAAAAATACCAGATTGAAATCTATTACCCGGATCTGACGTCCACGGGTTGGTGCAACAAGATGTTGTCCTACCGTTATGACCTGCAGGTCTGGAATGCACCCAAGGACATCCACAACGCTTGCATGGGCACAGAAGGCCCTAAATACGCTTCTGGAGCGTTTAATCTGGCCTCTAGGACGGTTGTCTATGCTTCTGCAGATAGCGAGTCTGGAAGGCTGATTCAGACCAATGTTGGTAACAGCTCTTTGGGGCAAGCTATTCCAACTTTGTTTGAGCGTCAGAACATGGTTTTGCAGACGGAAAAAGGACCGGTTCCTTATTCGTCCAAGGTTTATGTTCACAGGGTTTTGCCGGAAATCGCTGGATCTGGGACTATCAACATTACGGTTGGCGGGGCAAACAGCACGGCTCAAACCCCAATTTATGGTCAGGTTGGAAATACCGACATTAGCACCGATACTCCTTGGGTGACCACTCAGCAAAACGCTGTACGCACAGTGTCTGTTAAAGTACAGTCGAATGACGCCACAAACACCTGGAACTTGACGGCTCTAAATTGGCAAACCAGCATTGTTGAGGACGCTTTCTAATGCCATTCTCATTAGATTCAAATCCAGAAATTTCCGAACTTTCGGAAGCTGTAAATTATCTTCTAAATAATTTTCAGACTGGCGTTACCTCAAGCCCATCCAGTGGACAAATTGTTGGTCCTACTGGGGAGGTCATCGGTTATTTGTACAGATACATTTCTGTTAAATATGCTGATAGCTTTGATGGCACATTGAATTTCAGCAATGTCCCAACAAATCGTTCGTATTACGGCATCAGAAACAGTGACAGCTCTGTAGAGTCCACAAACCCCGCTGATTACATCTGGAATCAAGTCACAGGTGGTTTTGGAACCACTAAATTCCTGTGGTACCTGGTTTCTGGTGGAAGAATGATTTCTTTCCAGATCGCGACATCCAAACCAAATCCCGGGTGGGTTCAGGACTCTGGTGCTGCTATTGACCTTGATTACGTAACAACCGCCAGCAGCTCTCCTGCCAACTTTGTCGTCATTCGCATTCCAAACAACAGCGCAGCACCAACGAATGCAGAAGTTGTGGCTGCTATTGGACGAGATCCTGTAGAAGGCGATTTGTGTACGGTTAATTACAACAGCGGCATCTATTCGCTTCAATACCGCTATCAGAGCGGTGGTTGGGCCGTCTTTCAGAAATACATTACTGGCGACTTAATTGTTGCAAACACCATTGTTGGAAACAACATTGCTGCCAGCACAGTCACAGCCGACAAAATGAATGTGTCTCAACTTTCTGCGATTACGGCAAATCTTGGAAGTATCACAGCTGGGCAAGCAACTTTTGCTACAGATCCAAACAATTACATAATTATTGATGGGTCTTCGCAAAATATTCGCGTTGTTTCTGGCGGTGTTGTTCGCGTAAAAATTGGAAACTTAATATGAGTTATGGTTTGCAATTTTTTAATTCCAGCGGCGTCACAATATTTGACTCATCCAGGCTTGGAAGAGTTGTAGTTGATTTTTTTATATCTCCAGGATTGTCCCCAGGTGGATCATATACAAAAAACTATACGATTCCTGCAGGAAGATCAATTGAACTATATTGCACTCCCGGCGGGACATGGAGTCCAGTTTGGAGAACTTATTTTTCAATAAGTTATTCTGGAACAAATGTAACAATTTCGTTTAGCACTCCAACAACTACTTTTGCTTTTTATGTTTTGGTGTTATTAAAATGAGTTACGGATTTGAAGCATATTCAGAAAATGGAGAAGTTTTAATTTCTTCAAATTATCCTGTTTATCATTATTTAGGCACTCCGACTTTAATTGGTTCAACAACCGTAAGAAACGTAACAAGAAATAAATATAGCATTCCATATAATCAATCATCTCCTCCAGTAGTTTTTGCAAGACTCGATGTTGGAGATTATGTTGGAATCAATAATTTTTCTCAATCTGGATCAGATTGGATATTTGATGTTATGGGGAATATAAGAAATACGCCAGACAAAATAAGACCTTATGGGATTGTTCAAACGGCTTCTTCAAGTGGATATGGATTGCAAGTATTTAATTCTTCATCTGAAATAATGTTTGATAGCTTTAAAAATCCTTTATGGGCAAGTGAATTTTTTTCTTTTCCTGGCAGCAGAGTTTTATCAGCTCCATTTAATCAGATTAATGGAACATTGACAAAATCTTATGTCCAGCCTATTTTCATTGCAAATATGTTAGCATCTGCCACAACTCCTCCACCATCAACAAACTCGTCAATATTTGGCATCAAAAGAACTGGTGCAACTACTTGGCAAACAACACAATTTAATAATACTTCAGAGCCAGTAACTATTGCATCAACAATTACTCTTTACGATGTTGGAATTCTGGTTTGTGAAGGTGTAATCTAAAAGGATAAATTATGGGATCGCCAATTTCTCAAATTCAAGCGCCTCAGACCAGTCAGCCTCAGGGGAAAGGCGGTCCTGCTGCCCAAATAGCTCAACAGGCCCCTGCTCATCAGGGTCAATCTGATGGCATTTCCCGTCCTATGGGTAAAGGTGGTCGGATTACTTATGCCGGTCAAACGGATCAGCCTCAGATGGGTCAACCAAATAACTATTCCAATACTGTAGGTCCGTGGGATAATGCGGCTATTGGCAACCAAAGACCTCAAACATTTGGGTCTGCTAAAGGCAAAGGAGCCTGATTATGGGCGGCGGAAAAGGTTCTAGTACCACATCGGTACAAATGACTCCGGAGCAGCGACAGCTCCTGCAAGTTCAAACTGAAGCACTGACAAATACCTTTCTTCCTGCTTACAAGCAGACGATTGGTGGTGCTGGCACAGCATATGCTCAGACTGCTCCTGCAGCAACTCAGGCGGCTCAAACTGCCATGGATGTTGGTCAACGCGCTGGAGCTTTGCAAGAGGCTGGCGGTACTGGCGCTTATGTTCAAGGCCTATCTGGTCTATCCAAGCTGTTTAGCCCTGAATACAAGCAAGAACAAATCCGAGCCGCTCTTCAGCCTGCTACTGAAGATGTCCGTGAACAGATGAATCAGCAAGCAGCCTTGTACGGCGGTGCTGGTGCTTTGGGATCTTCTCGTCAGGCTTTGGCTTCTCAAAACCTTGCAAGCTTGTCTCAGGCCCGTTTGGGCAATATTGCTGCTCAGGTGTCCGGTACTGTTGAAGGTCAGCGTCAGAAAGCTGCTGAATCGCTTTTGGGCGCTGGTCAACAAGGATTGGGTGCTGCTCAACAGGCTGCTGCAAGCCGTATTGGTTACGCTCAAACGCCTCAGGACATCTACAGCAAGTATGCCCAAGTGGTGTTCGGCGTTCCTCAGGCTTCCACCACTCCTCAATTCCAAGGTACTCAAGGTCAATCGAGTGCTGGCAAGAGCATGGGCTTCAGGCTGTAAGGAAACATCATGGCAGCAGAAAATCCGTTTTCAAATCTTGGCTTGGAGTTCATGCGGTGGCAAAACGTGCCATCCATCTCCGAAACCATTACGGGTGGCAAAAGCCCTGTTTTGAAGACTCTTGGAATGCTTCTTGCCGGTGGCGAGTCTGAACAAGCTGGTCAGCCTGCAGCGCCTGCTCTTGGTCAAGGTATAGCCCCTCCTGCTGTTCCTGGTGGTCAAGGCATCAACATGAACAAGCCATCTGGTGTCGGTATTGCTCCCGGGCAGTTTCAAATGCCCAATCTGACCATGCCGCAACTTGGCACATCTCCTGCTGCAGCTCCTGGTGTTGACGTAGACGGTGATGGTCAAATCGATAACTTCTGGGGAATCAAGAAATGACGCCCGTAGCCCCTCCTGATCTGAAAAACCCGGCTCCCGTTGGAGATGCCGTTGCACCTCCAGATTTTCGCAATCCAGCTCCTGTTGGTGAAGCTCCTGTCGAAATGCCAAACATGGATCTGAACTCCATGTATGAGGATGCAGCATCTAATGGCGACCCGGTGTCGATGTATTCCCTGACAAGCAAGGTCAAGGGCACTCCTTACGAGCCGGTAGTTAAGCGTTCTGCAGAAATCATGCAGAAGAACTTGGCTGACTTTGAAAAAGACATCAAGCCGGTCATGGAGGCTGGTGGTGCTTCTACACCCCAAGGCCGTGTGGCTGCATCTAAAGCATTTGAGACTATTGCTGACAAACCTCAAAAAATGAGGGCATTTGTCGAGATGCTGATGGGCAATCCTAAGTGGCGTACTTTTGTCACTGGCGGAACCCCGACTACTACTGTTGGCTACGATAAGAACGGCAAGCAGCTGGAAAAGACCATCAACGAGCTTGGTCAAATTGTGTCCGTGGTGGATTCTGAAACTGGTCAGCCGATTGACCGCAAGCAACTTGCTGATCGAGGCGGCTTTCTGACATCTTTGGACAATGCTTTGGGATTCCAGCAACAGAGAGAAATCTCTGGGTTCAATGTCAAAGCATTTAATGCAGCGAATGCCGCTGTTGCAGACTTCAGCGCAAAGGCTCCGGTACAAAAAGAGCTGTACGGAGAGATGCGTCAACGTCTGCAAAACCTACTTGGCGCAGATCTGACTCCAGAACAGCGACAGGCGATTGGTGCATTTACCAACCGCTCTATGGGATACTCTCAGACGGTGTCCCAAGGTCTGAATGCTTTGCGTCAGAAGGTCGACAACAAGAATGTCAGCCTGTCTCGGCAAGAGCAAACCGCCATGGATTCTGTGCTGGATAAGCTTGGATTCAAGGTTGGCGCCTCTGGGAATGTGACTAAGCGAAACGGCGAAGCAGTCACTAAAACCGATCTTGATCAAGCTCAGGATAGCCTGACAAACGGCGCTCAGTTTGAGAAAAACTTCAGCCAAAGCAAGGATGATTTCATCCGCAGCGAGGTCTTCAAGAATCTGGGTGAAGCCGAAATGAAAAACCTTGGCAGGATTATTGACCTGCAGGGGATCATTGAACGCAACAACCTAGACCTTACGGGTAAGCATGGAAATCTGCCTTTCCTGATCAACCCTAAGTCGTATCAGCTGGGCGATGAATTTGCGCGTGGTGAGGCTCTGGCTTTGATTGGCGAGTTCAACCAGGATGCTGTGGATGCTTTTGCCAAGTGGCGCTCTCGTCAGCTAGAGACATTCAAGCGGAATGGTCAGGTTCCCAATGCTGGTGAGCTTGAAGCGGCTTTCTCCGCAACCCCTGAGTTCCAAAGGCTCAAGGCAGATTACGCAGAGAAAAACCGTGAGATTCTCAAGCGACCGACTCCTGAGCGCAAAGCACAAGAAACTGGCGCTCCAAGGTGGGATGTGGACATTGGCACTAAGCCTGCCGAACAGTCCAAAGGTGTCAAATCTCGTTCTGTCAAAGAGCCGGAGAAAAAGCCATCCGCTCGTGACCTTGCTAAAACTGTTGGAGGCCGGGGGTAATCATGGCATTTGACGCTGACGAATTCCGCAAGAAAGCCAAAGCAGCTGGACTGGGTGACGACGAAATCGAGGCGGAAGTCTCGTTTCAAACCTCTGGTCCTGAGTTCAAAAAGGACGCCGGTGGGTTTAAGTTATCCACACAGGACGATCTAAAAGAGCGTGTAGGCAATGACTGGTGGCATCTTCCTGCCACGGCCATTGGTGCTGCAGGTCTTGGCGCTGCTGGCAAAGCCGCATACGACTGGTTTTCTTCCAAGAACAAGCCTACTGACATGCCTCGTGTTGAGCCGACCATGGCTCCTGAGCCGACCATGTCAGCCGAACCCAAGCCGATGTCTCCGATGGAGGTTTTGGAGCAGCGCAAGCAACAACTGATGGGAGCGCAACCTAATGTTCCTCAAGCTGCTGTACCGCCTGCTGCTGCGCCTGCAACGGCTCCTGCACCCGTACAAGCCCCGATGGCTGCAGTCCCTCCTGCACCGTCTACTCCTGCGATTGCTGACGCTGTAGCCGCTGGAGAAAGCCCTGCCAAGGCTATCCAGATGGATGTTGCCAAGCAGATTGAAGCTGCCCCTGCTGTTCCTCCTGAAACACCTGCAGAAGGCGGGATCAAGAAACGTGCAGCCAAAACACCGGTAACTTTCAAATCTGCAGAAAAGCTTCCGGGTGATGTTTCCTTCCGTGCTGATCTTGGCCCTGGTGACAACTGGTTGTTCAACACCTATGGTCCTGAAGGTCGTAAAGCCATTCTGCAAGCCTACAACGAAGGTAAGCCTGCTGTAAGTTACGAACGTGCTAAGGAACTCAGCCAGTTGCTGCAGCAAGAGCGCATTGGTCCTGCCATTCCTCGTGACGTAGCCAAAGAGCGTGGTATTGCTCCTCCGCAAACCAACTACGGCAAGCTTGGCAAGGCTGTGAAAGTGGCTGGTACGGCTGGTCTGGCATTAACTGCTGCACAGATGGCTCAGGCTGCACAACAGGCTCAACAGGGCGATTACAGCGCTGCTCGTGAGTTTGGTTTCAACTTGCTGGGCATGCTCCCGGGTATTGGCACAGCATTTAACCTTGGCACTTTCTCTCCTGAGGCTGGTGCTGGTGAACAGAAAGAATTGGCTAAACGTCGCCGCATGGCACCTACCGTTGATTGAAACAGTACCGAGGTAAAAATGGGAAGTATTGACGAAACCGAAGCTCGTTTGAATTCACACGAGGCAGTATGTGCGTTTCGCTATGAGCAGATCAATGCTCGGCTAAAGCGCCTTGAGAGTATTTTGATCAAAGCCTCTGGCATCATGCTGGTCAGCATGGCCGGGATCATTTGGGCATCCATTTCGCATCTGCCGAAATGAAGTACCTTGCCCTTATCCTGCTGGCTCCTGCGCTGGTTTGGGCGCAAGACACCACCATCAATTACAAAGGCCAACCCCCTCCAACTGCTATGGCGCCCATGGTGTCTGCTATGGGTAGCGACATCTGTGCCTTGCCTGTATCTGGCGCTGTCAGTTCTACGGTCATCGGGTTTGCTGGTGGGACCACGGTGACGGACTCCAACTGTGAGCGAATCAAGCTGGCTCGTGAGCTGTCCAACCAGGGCCTAAAAGTGGCTGCTGTTGCCATGCTTTGTGCGGATCTGAGGGTTTGGGAAGCAATGGAAATGAGTGGTTCGCCTTGTCCTATTGGCGGATCTATTGGCGACTCAGCCAGAGAAGCATGGGTTAAGCTGACTCCAGAAAGGTTCAGGAAGCTCTATGGCAAAGTTCCTGACGTATCTGTTGCTTCTACTGGGGACAAGTGATGCGCTGGCGCAGGCATGCTACTGCACCTATCCTGCCGGGGATGGTCGGTGTTATGCCAATACAACCTGTTGGGCTTGCACCCCAGGTGCGTACAGCCTTACTTGGCAGCAGCAGTTTTGCTATGGATTCCAAGCTGCAACCTGCAAACCAAGCAGTGAAACCAAGCAAGAGCCTTGCCTGCCAAATCAAAGCGGCAGCAAAACATACACTCGTACCAGTACTTGTCCTGATCCATATGGTCAGCCAGTCTGGGGTCAATGGCAACTGACGCAGGACACATGTAAATGGAACCCTCCGACATGTCAGATAAGCACTCAAACGCAAACACTGAGCTGTCCAACGGGGTTCACCGGAAGCATCAGTCAGCAGCAAACGAGCACATGCCCAGATCCATATGGCAACCCGGTGTGGTCAAACGCTTGGCAGACTACATCAAACAGCTGCGTGAAGTCGATAACGAATCCGTCAAACCCAACATCACCTCTGAGCAGCATACTTGTCCCCGCCATCCCGAGCGTTCCTGTAACTGCGCCTCAGGCACCTGTGCAGACGACGACGCAACCTACAGATACGTCAAGCATGTCCAGCTCGCCTCAGACTTCTACACCTGCCCCATCTCCGGCTCCATCTGCCTCGGGACAAGGTGCCGGGAGTGGTGCGAGAGCGGTGTCGATCGTACAAAAACTTGAGCTGGTTGGCGCTATGCCAAGACAGCCCTCCATCGTAGAATTGATCAGTATCAAGCAGGAGTTACCAGATGCCGTCAGACGACAACAAGACCTACTCAGTGAGCTTATCCAGCCAGATGATTCTTGGCTTGATCGTAACTTTCCTGCCCATTATCGGGGGAGCGGCATATTCGGGGATTAAGTTCTGGGGCAAGATGGAAAAGACCATCGAAGCCGTGGACAAGTTCAAACCCTACGACGACACCGAGTTCCGTGAAAAGGTCCAGGCTTTTGAGATCGAGGTCAAGGCTCTTAAAGAGCGCCAGATGTCTTTGGCTGAACAGGCCGTCAGGATCGCTGAGAAGTCCTCAGACGCCATTGCTTTGGCCCGTGAGACCCGTGCTGTGGCTCAGGGCGCTGCAACTGAATCAGCAGCCTCTGGACGCGAAGTAAAGGCTGCTATTGAAAGCCAGTCGCGTGAGGTGCAGACGAAGCTTTCAGCTCTTAAACAAGACCTCGACAGCACTGCCGCTGCTTTGCGTGCCGAGATGAACTCGCTCAAGCGAGCAACCTCTAATCCGCTCTCAAAATGAACAAGGTAAAAGTTTTTACCTTAGCGGTATTGCTGTTGGCAGGATGCGAAGATCACTATCGCTACCCCTGTCAAAATCCCGACAACTTTCACAAGGCTGAGTGTCAAAAGCCTAAGTGTCTTTTTACACAACAGTGTCCTGAATATCTTGTAGCACCCATCTTGGAGAAGCAAGTCAATGCCGTTCAACAACCTAACCAAAGCGCCTCCGAACCAAACACTGGCAAGTGATGGCGGGACGGACAACTACGTAGAGATCCTGGAAGCCCGAATCTGGGGTTTTGTTGTGATCGTGGTTACGCTGATTCTGGCGTTCATTGTCATTGCCCTGCTGTATAGCGTGACCTTCGTTACGCAACCCATAAAAAGCATGGCCCCGATTGATCAGGCCTACACCAAGATGCTGAACGATATTGTTCTGCTGATTGTTGGGGGTATCGGTGGGGTGATCAGTAAACGTGCTGTCGGCTCTGTTGCCAAATCCATGGCACCTGAACCCCCAAAGCCCCAAGCGGTGACAGTGCCACCGCAGACACAAAGCGCACTGCCTGACTTCAACTGGATGGGTTACAAGAACCCAGAGCTGGATGAGTCATGGACCCCTGGTCCACCTCCAGAAACGCCTGCAGACCATTTAGAAGACGATTCTGTGCGTGAGGCAATATCACAAGCAAGGAAAGAGGCATGAACAAGTATTTGATCGCTGCTGTCGTTACCTTGCTGGTGGTTCTGGGACTGTATCGCTGGGGGTATCACAATGGCTGGTCAACTCGAGATGCTGAGATGCAGGCTCAGATTGCCAAAGCAAATGAAGAATCCCGGGCCAAAGAACAAGCCACTGCCGAGAAACTTGCACAAACATCATCCCAACTGCTGGAGGCTAACAATGCCATCGACCAAAAACAGTCTGCTCTTGATCGGGCTATCCGTGCTGGCCGGGTGCGCCTCCCAGCCCCAAGTTGCGTACAAGCCTCCACAGATACCGCCCCTTCCGCCGGAAATAGCGCAGAAGCGACAAGCGAATCTGACCGAGAGACTCTCCGACTTATTGCTCAAATCGCAGCAGACGGAGACAAAGCCATCAACCAGCTCAACGCCTGCATCGACGCCTACAACCAAGTAAGGGAGCAGCTAAATGCTAACCGCTGAAAAGCTTAAAAAGCTTGGGATTGGTGAACAGTGGCTTGATCCTCTGAACGAAACCTTTGAGCGCTACAACATCAATACGGCTTGGCGTCAGGCTGCGTTTATCGGCCAGTGTGGGCATGAATGTGCCAACTTCAAGATCCTAGAAGAGAATCTGAACTATCGTGCTGAAACTCTGATGCGGATCTGGCCTAAGCGATTCCCGACTCTTGAGTTTGCCAAGCAGTACGAGAAGAATCCCAAGAAAATTGCCAACTCAGTCTATGCCAATCGAATGGGCAACCGGGATGAAGCTTCCGGGGATGGTTATCGTTTTCGGGGGAGGGGGTGTCTACAAAGTACAGGATCGGCACAGTACTATCACACGGGCAAAGCGCTGGGTGTTGATCTGATCATGGAGCCTGACCTGCTGGCAACCCCCAAATATGCGACTTTGTCTGCTGGGTTCTTCTGGGACACCCATAAGCTAAATCAATACGCAGATTCCCGAGACTATGTGACCATGACCAAAAAGATCAATGGAGGCACTATTGGCCTCCAGGATCGGATCAAACACATAGAGCATGCATTTGAGGTTCTAAGCTCTTGATTCCAGCTGGATCAGGATGTCCAGGTAGTGTCTGGCTTTTTCTAGGTCTTTGATCCCGTTCTTGTCCTTCCACCGGGTGATGTACTTGACGACATTACCCTCGCAGAATCCAAGATTGTTGGCGTGGATGTATTCCACGGGCTGAATGGCTTTTGTCTTGTAGTGGTCGCCATCCACTTGGGTTTGTAGTGCGTTCATTTCAGGTGTGAAATTGGTACGTACATGCAGGATTCAGACCGGCTGGTTTCCACTAGGACAACCGGGGTTCGTGGCCCCATAGTCTGTTTTGGGTGGTTTACAAACAGTTTACAGTTGTGGCAGTAGTGGTCGGGATATTCCGGATCGCATCTGGCAACATCCCAAAGCAGCGGTCTGAAGTCCATCACACTTCCTTTACAAAGACTCCAGAGGGCAGCAAAGTGCCTTTACGGTGTTTGATCTGGTCGTATGCCAGTTCTAGGCATTCCACCATATTGAAGTCTTGTAGAGCGCAATAATTAATGAGACATACAAGGACGTCACCAATAGCGTCCATCGCATCTTCTCGATGGCCCTTTGTCGTCGCATCGGCCAGTTCACCCATTTCTGAAAACGCTTTGAGAAGCTGCGCTGCCGGGGTGGAGTTCGGAATGATGCGTCTTTGCTCCGCCCAGCGAATGATGTCGGATTCGAGTGCTGCATACGTTGCCATTTCAGTCCTTTAAATAATCAATTGAATATGAGTGCTGGATTTACATTCCCCTGTTTCAGGGTCATATAAGGTTCCGGTGATGATGTCTGCCCAAAACTTACCTGCATATTGGTATGCATAGTTAGATGGGGCATTTGGATCAAATATGTCAACATCTATCAAACAAAATTTACGCTCTTTGACATATTCAACGGTTTTGATCTTTTTCTTTTGTGATTTCATGCGCTTGAGCTTTTCCAGTCCTTTGGACAAGCAAAAAGCATCACCTTTGATCACAAGATATTCAGAGTGAGTCATGGGTTTTGAGGGGTTACGATGCCGTGTTCTGCTCTCTGAAGCATCATTTTTGAGCCAGCAATAGCACCAACCTCCTCCAATTGTTTTTGGGAATAGGTGGTAATGTTGTACCGGCCATATCCCGGCCCCACATACACGTTTTTGTTGCGGTAGTGGGGGACGTACATCAAGCCACCCAGGTGGTAAATGGTTGTCTTGTAAAGTTCTGCAAAATCTTTTTTCATTTCATTTCCTAATTAGAGAGACTGTCTAGCGGTGGCTCTGGGGGCTTGCCCATCCTCACCACACATTCCCAGCAGCCTTGGTCATAAAAGACCTCCCCAAGGCCTTCAGGGTCGGCACAATACGGGCATTGATATTCCATGATGTTACCTAGATGTTTCGTCTAAGGGCGTTGTATGCAGCCCGCCAGCGGTCATCGTTGTAAAAGCCGCAGCCATACGCTTCGTCAGCTTCAAACAGTTCCCGCGCAATGCTTTTCAACCGCTCGTTCTCCGCATGAAGGCGGCGCAGTTCGGCGGCAGCTTTTTCGAGCGTTGTGACACGGGCCATGCACCAGTCCTCCCGGTCTTCCGCGAATACTTCTAAGCTCTGAGCAAGGTCTTCGGCACGGCTTTGTTTTTCCATGATGTCCCTTAGATGATCTATCTGAGGTGGGCCTACTCGCTGCGTCTGTGCGTACTCCAAGCTTTTTATGAATGTGGCCTTGACCCATCCTGCTTTCCGTCACAGCATCCGCTTTCGGCCCGTTAATCAGAAGCAGTTGGTCGTACAGTTACCGTAGGCGCAACAGGTCGTACAAGTCACCATTCGACCACCAGACATGATCGTATGAGTGGTACAGGACGCCCAAACCATTGTGGTGCTGGCGGCAATCCAAAGACCAATGAGTGCTTTTTTCATTTCGTTTCTCCTGTTTACCAAGGAATGTCTGACGACTCAAAATCATCTTTAGCAGCTTTTCGGGTAGGCTGGCTGCTCTGACGGGTTTGTTCCTGCTTCTCACGGATAGACAGGCTCAGGAAAGGTTTGCCACCTTTGCTGACCTTTTTCCAGCCTGAGATCCAGTATTCTTTGCCCTCCACGTTCAAGGTGCCAGACCAGTCAGGATGCTTTTCCTCGGTTTTCTTGTCGTTGATGAACATGGTTGCCCGGTTCGTATTGTCAAATTCAGCCATTTCAGTTTCCTTTCGCTTTCTTGAGGGCTGCACGGACTTTGGAGTCCAGTTGATTGAAGAGCCAGACTTTCTGGTCTGCTTCCAGGTTTTCGCTTTCTAGGGCGAATAGTGCTTCTTTGGGACGATCCTGCTTGACAAGGTCAGATACGTTGCTGGCAAGCTCCTGCAGATATTCTTTGACCTCCGGGGGGAGCTCTTCGCCAATACCGCCACGAGGCGTAATGACTGTTGCTGGACCCTTACGAGCCACATCGCCCTCTTCCGGGATGTCTTCACCGGCATAAATGTACAGACCCAGTCCATGCAGAGACAGGGCTTTGGTCATGCAGCGCATGATGGCCGTGTTCACAGCAAAAGCATCAGGATCAGGGATCGCCTTGTTTTTGTAGTCCATCACCGGCAACTGGCAGGTCATGGGCTTGCCAAACATGGTGACCTCAACCATCACCATGGCGGTGCCGTTGATGTTCATGTACGGGACGGTACGACGACGACCATGCTCACCGTATTCCTCAAAGGTGATGATGCGGTAAGAAGCACCCCTATCGGCCTTCAGAGCCTCTGCCCATGCCCAAGCCCAGCTCAGGTACGTCAGATTGTTTTTCTTCTCTGTATGGTCGTTTACGTTGGTTTGGAGCAGTGTTTCAATACTCATTTTTTCCTCCAAATTTTCCAGGGAAAATTTTGGTCATCAATAATTGGTATGTTGCTCTTTCATGCGTGTACTCTGCTGCCGCCTCAACGACTTTTTTCCATGAGTCCGCTGCGCTCTCAACGTTTGGTGATGTAAACACAAGGCGTACAAGCATTTCTGATGCAAGGGTTGCACAAAGACTTCCAGCAAAATTCAAACCATGAGATACCTCATAGCATTTAAATTTTTCCTCAAGCTCCGTAACTTCTTTCAGAACAATGTCATGCAATTCTTGGGGGTCAAAATCAATATCTTTCATTTGCTTTCTCCATGTGCAATCTCCCATTCTTGCTTTGCAATTTCCATTTGCTCAGACATTTCCAGATCACAGAACCGGACAAAGTGAACCTCGCCACAGCAGGCCATCTTGTCGCCACGATCATTCATGCAGTACGGGCAGATCTCTACGTCTGCAGTTTCTTGGATGTATTGTTCAAGCCATGTTTTCATTTGATGTTCTCTCCATTCCTGTTCCATTTGAACCGTTTGATAAAAGGCTTCTTGACTCATTTCTTTTCCATTAGCCAGACACGACCGGTGGTTTTTGTGTGATAGGTCACAGCCTTGACTGAACCTTTCTTGCCAACACGCACCAGCCAATCGCGCATGGCATTGGCAATTTTCTGTGCGTCAGCTGACGGGCAGCTTACAGCCTGACCGTACTTCATCTTGCCGAACAGGTCGTCGTATTTGCCTTTATGGACTTTGCGGCCTTGATACTTGTCGTCAACAATTTTTAGGTTGTCAATGTTGACTTCAACATGCCTGCGAGGCATCTTTTGCCATACGGTCTTGATTACTGCATTCATTGCTTTTCCTTTACTTCTTTTTGACCCTCTCTCGGAGGGGTCCATCCATATTTCATCCAAAGGGCTTGAACATTAGCCCCGGATGTCCATTTGAACTCTGGATGTCCAACTGGAATCCATGGGATTGTACGCTTGGAGTACTTCAGTTCCATTCATTTCTCCTGTGTCTGCAACATTGCAGTCCGGTAAATGTAGGCCCAAAAAACAAAGAAAAACATAGGGGTTTTCCCCAGTAGACGGTTGAATGTGATCTCTCTAGCATTCCTCGCATGAATCTACAAAGACTAGAGTTTGAAGTGGCATATGAGCTGGTGGCTATTGCTGTCGGCATGCTTGAGCTTCACCACGAAGAACAGGACATAGATGCTGCTGTTGTCGCTGCACTGGCAAGCGCATTGGAAATTGCCAGTAACCGTAATCTGAGGCCTATCGATGAGCTTTTTCGATGACATTTTTAATCTGGCTTTCCGCTCTGGAGTGCCATACGATCCACAAAAAAACCAGTTCAACATTGGTCCTGCAGAAGCCGCCAGGATGGATTGTCAGCGTCAACAGGAACAGGAAATGAATAGCTGGGTGAATAGACCCATGAATAGCTTCAACGGGGGGTTTGACGATCAATCCTGATTGGTTATACTGTTACGAAAGCCCGGCTACCGAGGAAGTCATGAGCCTCGGGAAAAGTGAACTCCCCACCTGCCGGTGACTTTCTTTTGGGAGGTTTGCGGAGTTGCTTCATGCACTACTACCAACACCATATTGGTGACTTTATTAAAGCCACCGCCCGTTTGACTGACTCTCAGTCGATGGCATATCTGCGGCTTCTTTGGATGTATTACGACTCCGAAAAGCCTCTACCAAACGATGTGGATGTACTTTCCATGCAAGTTGGCTTGCCAGCAAAAGATGTTCAATTACTACTTCGTGCTTATTTCCGCCTTGAGGATGGCGTTTGGAAGCATACACGTTGCGACACCGAAATTGCAGAATATCGGGAATTTGTAACCAAGAAATCCAACGCTGGTAGAGCATCAGCTGAACGAAGGTTGAACAAGCGTTCAACGGGTGTTCAACAGGTGTTAAACGACAGTTCAACTGTGGTTCAACTAACCAATAACCATAAACCAATAACCAATAACCATAAACCAAAGAGAGATACCGCAACTACCGTTGCCCCGCCTGACGGCGTGTCTGAATCTGTATGGGTTGACTTTGTAAAACACAGAAAAGACAAAAAGGCTCAAGTGACACAGATTGTCATTGATGGCCTTAAAAAAGAAGCTGAAAAGGCTGGATGGCCTCTTGAAGACGTTTTAAAGGAAATGATCATTCGAAACTGGCAGGGGTTTAAAGCTCACTGGGTGCAAAACAAGTCCCCGGAAAGCTTTGCACCTAAAGGTCTGGCAGGCGCCATATGAAAGGCGCAGAAGCTGTCATCAAGGCCAGATTGGCCGGAGTAGCACCTGGAGCAATCTACTTCATTGATCACCCAGACAATGCACCACTTGAACTGGGTTGCGTCGACATCCGTGGAGACAACATTCCTTTGCTGGACCTGAGATTTGTTGCTGGCATGCTGGTTTGTGTCACATCGGAGACAAATGAGCGCATGGAACAGCTGGTTGCCCAGTGCCGTAAGTTTCGTGCAAGACAGATTGCCTACAGTCTGTATCGCAAATACTACGAGTAAAGCATGGAACTGATCCCCGACACCATCGACTTCAGCCTGTATCTGAAGGAAACCGATGCCCAGACCAAGGTCAAAAGCGCATCGGACTACATCAGCGTCCTGAAGTCAAGACTTCGACACCAGGAACAGGAACACAAGGCATATCTACCCTGGACCAAAACCCGAGACAACTTTGCCTTTCGCAAGGGTGAAGTAACCCTCTGGTCTGGTCAAAACGGTCACGGTAAATCCCTGATGACGGGTGAGATTGCCCTTTCCCTGGTCGGCCAAGGTGAAAAGGTCTGCGTGGCATCTTTTGAAATGAAGCCAGATACGACCCTACAACGCATGGCGAGGCAATGGATGGGCCTGAACCCTAACTTGCCAGAATTTCAGCAGGAAGAGGGCATTAAAGCCCTTGAAGACCTATACGACCAGTTCGACGACTGGACTAAAAGCCGGATGTGGATGTACGACCAGCGAGGAACCGCCCTTGCTGATGACGTTATCGGAATGTGCCGGTACTGTGCCAAAGAGTTAGGGATCACTCACATATTTGTGGATAACTTGGCAAAGTGCGTTAAGGGTGAGGACGACTACAACGGTCAGAAAAGCTTTGTGGACGAGCTGACATCGGTTGCTCGGGACTATGCGATTCACATCCATCTGGTCCACCACCTGAAGAAACCGGCGAACGAAAACGCCGTGCCGGACAAGCACGACAACAAGGGCTCGGGATCTATCACCGATCAAGTTGATAACGTGATGTTGGTTTGGCGCAACAAGGTCAAGGAAGACGACCTGAAGGAAAACGGCCCATACGCCAGCAAAAAGGATGATCCTGACCACTACCTGTTGTGCCGAAAGCAGCGGAACTATGACGGATCTGGGGAGGGTGAGCCAACAATCAAGCTATGGTTTCACCGGGATGCCCAGCAATACATTGAATCACCTAGGGAAAATCCTATGGTGTTTTACAAGTGGCCGCATACACAATGAGCGACAGAAAGCAGTTGGAAGAGGGTGAAGCAAGAGTTCTGTATTTCACCTGGAAGATAACGCAAGATCGCGTAATGACTGAGGAACGCAAAGCATGGATCGAAAAGACATACGGACCCGGAGCGGTCAACAGAATACAGGCCATGATGCTGGAAATGCACAAAGGCAATATGGTGTGAACTGGCCGTTTCCGCCTGTTGGTGGCCCTAAGGTCTGGACTGCCAAACAGCGCAAGCAGTACAAAACAAAACAACTGGCAGATGCCGAGGAGGCGCCACTATGAGCATCGAATCGATGAAGCAGGCGCTGGAGGCGTTGGAGGATTTGTACGCCGAGCAGAACGCTGCGCCGCTGTGGAAGCGCCGAGAGCACTGGGAAAACGCCATGATTAAAGCGGATGTGGCAATTCCTAACCTGCGAAGCGCCATAGAGCAAATCGAGAGAGCTGAGCCGGTGGCGAATCTGACCATTAAAGAAGGTCGAGTTGCTGTGGCCGCAAAAATTCTTCCCGATGGCATTTATGACCTTTACAGCGCCCCATTCGCAGCAGGAGAAAGCAAATGACCATAGAAGCGATGAAACAGGCATTGGAGGCGCTGGATCGTGCGTACGAAATCTCAGTCGATGCAGATGATGAGCATCCGGTTGACTGGGCTTTGTTCTGCGAGTTTTTGTATCAGCAGCGAACCACCCTACGCACCGCCATCGAGCAAGCAGAGAAGCGGAAGCCGGTGGCGTACGTTCAGGACTTGGACGAGGTGAAGCGCAAGCACCTTGTCTACGAGAAAGGCATGGACTGGAAAGACCCCCTCTACACCACCCCACCCGCAGCACAGACAGCCCTAGACAAGATGGCAGAGAACGAGCGAGAGCTTGGCATCCAGATGCAACCCGCAGCACCTGTGCAGGAGCAGTTCGGCCCTCAAGAAATTTTGCAAATGATCGTTGATCGCGCATTGAAGAAGCCCGCAGCACAGCGGCAATGGATTGGTCTTACAGAGGAAGAACACACGCAGATTGCAGTTGACGCTGGCTGTATGAGTTCTGATTGGGTTTTTTATGGAGCAGCCGTTGAACGGGCATTAAAGGAAAAAAACAAATGAAACACAGCAAGCAAATAGATCACGAATACATTGTTGAAGCATTCAAGACACTATTTAAAGATCAGTATTTTCACGACTCATGCACCATCACTACTATGCCCGGTATTGAAGATGATAGTTTGTCATTTGAAATGAGAACTGCAATGGGTCATGACGGTAAAAGTTTGGAGTTGCATTTCAAGGACGCACCTGTTTATCCAAAAGAGCCAAATGTTATGGGTGGAAATGGAGATGCAACAGTTGTTATTGAGGGCAGAGCAGCATATTTCATAGGTGCTGCAATGATTGGATTTGCTCTGGCCGCTGATGATCGTGGAGAGTTGTGATGACACCAGAGCAAGATCAAGCATTGCGGGATTACTTGCGAGAATCAATTATTCCTTTAATTGAACAAGTGCTTGTAAAAAAACTTGGACAGGCAATGACATTTGCAGCAGAAGAATTAATCCAACCAAAGCGGCAATGGGTTGGGCTGACCCAGCAAGACATCGACATCGCTTTCGATGACACACAAGAGGGTGGTGGCTTCAACGAGTTTGCCCGAGCCATCGAAGCCAAGCTGCGCGAGAAGAACGGGGGTGCAATGTGACAACGCAACTTATTCGCTCGTCCATGAAGCTGATGTCTGACGCTGGAGTCGATATTGTTGACATGAAATGGTTTGACATGACTGGGGCAGTTGGAGATAAGCAAAGAGCCAATCTTGATCCGGTGATGACGCATCGACCACCGTTCGGCAAATGTTTTGTTGCTTGGCAAGGCAAGACAAGCCACCACCCAAGCTACGAGGTTTTGATGCTGGTGGCGGGAGAAGACCCAGACGAGGGTATTTCTGTGTCCATGTGGAAGGGCCCATCTGGAACACGTTTGCGCCCCATCCCTGCAATGTTTTACTTCATTGAAGGTGACCAGATTCGATATGGTTCCGTCAACGAAGATGAGCCCGTAGACAAAGAGCTTGCTGAGTTGATGTTGGCGCAACTTGGAGCGTGGTACGGGGCTATGGATAGTCGCATGGAGGCATACACCCCATCGGTGCGCGACACGTTCACCAACCGCCGCAAGATTCAGCAAGGGAAATTGCCGACCTACGATTGGACAACGGTCTGGATTGAGCCAGCAAAACCTCGATCAGAGGGTAAGGGGGGTACACACGCATCACCTCGCTTGCATGACCGCCGTGGGCATTTTCGCAGGCTTGCAAGTGGCAAGAATGTATGGGTCAAGTCCTGCAAGGTGGGCGATGCCAGCAAGGGCGTGATATTCCACGACTACGCCATCAAGGAGAAGAACGGAGGGCAGGCATGACCTACTTCCTGACCGCACTGATCGCTTTCTGGGTTGGCTTTTTGTGCGCTGTCAAATGCGCCATCTGGTACTACGAAAAATGACGTTTCAATTGATTTATTCCGTATACGGCGTCCCTCAGGGCAAAGCCAGACCTAGATTTACCCGCCAAGGCCGTGCTTACACCCCCAAAAAGACGATGGATTACGAAGATGAAATCCGGCACATGGCTAAAGCAGCTATGGGTGGATCAGAAGTACTAGAAACGCCTGTGGCGGTCTATGTGTACTGCAACTTCCCTGTCCCTCAGTCGTACTCAAAAAAGCGCACAGAAGCTTGTTTAAACGGTTCTGAAAGGCCAACAAAAAAGCCTGACCTTGATAACATTGCCAAAGCATTCTGTGATGCCATGAACGGGATCGTTTACAAGGATGACTCCCAGGTGGTCAGCCTGCATGTCACCAAGCGCTATGACACTACCGCCAGTGTTCATGTGTGTGTTCGGGAAGAGCTGGAGCTGTAAGAAATGCGTAAGAAGTCAAATTACAAGCCCAAAGGCGTCAGGCTTGATAATCTTTCATGGATCAAGGCTGGCTTACAGAAGGTTGGCACTTTGCCAAAGGCTGGTGTTGGTCTGAAAATCAAAAACCATGTTGCTTTGGAAGCCATCATGAAAGGTGAGGGCACCCGAGCATATGTTGATGACCTGATTGCCGCATTCAATGTCTCAGAGGCTCTGTACCGAATTAATCCAAAGCTGGGGCTGGACTATGCCCAAGAGATAAAAACGGCCCAGGACGCCATTTACAGCCTTGGAAGGCGGTTTGTTGAGACGGGCAAGCTTGTGTTTACCGGTCCTGAAATGATTGCTGTGCGTGAGGCCATGGAAATCCACGATGTTCAGCTGGATGAATGCACGGTCAAGGAAATGGAAAAAGCCCTTGATTTAGTCGCCACAGTGATCAGGAACAAGCAAGCAAGACCGATTGTGGAGACAGCATGAACCGCGAAGACATCATCCGCATGGCGCGGGAGGCTGGAAGCTATCCAGCCGCCCCAGTAGACAGAGCGTTATTGCTCTTTTCTGAATCGCATCTTGAACGCTTCGCCGCCCTTGTCGCCGCAGCTAGGGACAAAGAGTGGATCGGTCGCTGCAATGTTGAAGTGTACGATGCCATAACTCTCGAACGCGAGGCGTGTGCGAAGGTGTGTGAGTCGCTTCCGCTTGAGTGGGAAGACCAGCCCAACATAGCTCAGGCCGAGCTGGCCACCATGATGGACTGTGCCTTGGCCATCCGAGCAAGGGGGCAGGCATGATTGAGCTTGAAGACCCATTCCAATATGAAAAGCCACAATGGCTAGTGGAGAAAGAGCGTGAAAAACGAAGAGCAGCCAGGGCACGTAGGTTGGGCCGTCCTATTGGACAGTGGGGAGGTTCTCGTAAAGGTGCTGGGAGAAAACGAGAGCGAATCTATGATCATATGGTTGGAATCAACATCAACAGAGTCCAGGAGCAAATACTGCGCGAGATGGGTAACGGTGACCTGTCAGCCGGTGTGGTGGCATTAATCAACGAACATATTTGAGGAAAGCATGATATGATTTTGATGTGGCTACCTTTAGCGGGGGAAAAGCGGATTGAATCACCGCCTGCCACAACTTTTTTGATTCGCTTCATGTGAGATTCAACATGATCACTCAAAGCAAACTCTTAAATGCTTTTGACTACCGTGATGGTCAATTGATTTGGAAAATAGCTAGACCTCGTGGCGTTAAGCCTGGAGATGTTGCGGGTCGAATAAACAAAATCAATTACGTTATTGTTGGATTCGGCGGCAGGAAATATTTGGCGCATCGTTTAATTTTTATGTGGCATCACGGATACATTCCGGAGTACATTGACCACATCGACAGAAATCCACTCAACAACAAAATTGAAAATTTGAGAGAAGCGACTAATTCTCAAAATCAGGCAAACATTTCTCATAACAAAAGAAACACAAGTGGATTTCTTGGAGTTTCTTGGGAAAGTAGAAAAAACAAATGGAGAGCACAACTTCGTGTCAAAGGTAAAAGTGTTCACATAGGGCTTTTTGACAAACCAGAAGAAGCTTACCTTGCATATTGCAAAGTCAAGTACCAACATTTCGGCGAATACGGAATACATAAAGGAGAAAATTTTGAGCAAAGGGTCAGCTCCACGTAAGTTTTCTGTGGATCATCAGACATTCAGCAATAACTGGGACCAGATTTTCAAGAAAAAAACTTGTCCCCCATGTAATAACGACTGCAATCAAGGACGTGACTGTCCAGCAAGGAATAGCAATGGAAATCAATCCGAACACAGCGATCGACTACCTGATCAAAACCGCGCCTGAGTACGCTCAAGCCAAAGCCGATCGGGTTTTCATAGAAAACTACCTAAGGACCGTCAAGTCCAGGCTGATGAATGAGGAAGAGGGGACGCTTGGCAACAAGGAAGCCTATGCCTATGCCCACGGAGACTATGTTGCTCAGCTGCAAGCCCTCAAGATTGCCACGGAAAAGGAAGAGCATCTAAAGTACATGATGACTGCTGCCCAGCTTCGTGTGGAAGTATGGAAGACGCAGGAATACACCAAGCGACAGGAATTGAAGAACCTATGACATACTGGCCCGGAACCAAAACACCAAAAAGCGCAAATAATGCTTTTGATTGGAAGAAAAAACCAGTGAAATATCGCAACAGTCTGATTTTCTCAACGTCAACAGGATGCAAAAGCAGCTGATGGGCAAGACAGAAACACGGACATTCCCGACATTTAGCAAGGCTCAAGCAGCAAGGCTCCAAAAAGGCTGACATGTATCGAGACAAAGACCTGCTAAAGCTTGCTGAAGGATCTGAATGCCTGCTGCAAATTTCCCGTAGATGCCTGACGACAGAGGGATCGACAACCGTTGCCTGTCACGACAACAGTCTGGAATCTGGCAAAGGCATGGGACTTAAAGCAGACGACAGCAAAAGTGTCTGGGGATGCTATTGGTGTCACCGGTTGTTGGACCAGGGCACAATGGACTACGAAGACCGTCAGCAGGCTTTCAATGATGCTTTTGAGCGACAGATCCAGGAATGGATAAAAGTGGCCCAAACACTTACAATCAAGCCCTGGAAGGTAAATGCCGCCAGAAAAGTGCTTGACCACCTAGGGGTTCCTTATGAATGAAGCCGGATCTTTTGTTCTGACGTTGCTGCATGCGGCCACAAATGCCCATTTGCTGCACCTCAAGAGTCGCAGTTATGCCGAACACATGGCTTTGGGTACGTTCTATGCAGAGCTGCCCGATCTGGTGGATGCCCTGGCAGAGTCGATCCAAGGCCTCAAGGGTGAGCTGCTGGACTATCCTGCTGACTATTACCAGCCTGCTGACACCGCCATTGAAGAGCTTGAAGACCTCCAAGAATTTGTCCAGCAAGAGCGGAAAACGCTACCGCAAGACAGCGAGATCCAAAACGCTGTTGACACCATTGCAGAATTGATTAACAGTACGCTGTACAAGCTAAGATTCTTGGCTTGAGCAGTTGTCTCTGTGGGTTTGGGCCTCATCTTCGGATGGGGCCTTTTCTTTTTTAGCTGCCGTAGAAAAAAACACAAAAACACCGTCCCACAAAAGGGACGTCAAAATTTTTTGGGGGAGGGGGTCTTTTTCTGTGGATAACATGTGAATAACCCAATGTCCTACCGGGAAGCAAGGCCATATCACCCCCTCGTTATTAATAAGCAAGGGGTGTGGGACCGATCGGCCAGCAAAGCCAGCATGATCGGCGAAGCGCTGCAGGCGCACCAGGGCCCATAGAATCGCCCACAATCGATTTTTTGCGTCAGTCCATATCAATGCACCCCAGCACCAGAAAAGCGCTTAAAAGCCCGTTTTTGCCCCTGCCATAAAATGGTCGTTTTGATCCCTGCCAGCACTTGCCAGCATGCACCAGTCCCTGCCAGCACGATGCCAGCATGGGCGCAGCATTCCCTGCCAGTGCATGACCGGCAAAGAAAAAGAAAAACCCCGGACTGGCCGGGGACTGGTTAGCGCTTCAAGCCTTGCCGAATCTCTTCAGCTATCAGGATCAATCGCGCCCTTGCTATCAGTGCTTTCAATTTATTCATAGTCTGTCCAATCGCTTTCATCGTAAGGCTCTGAAAAAAACCAATTTAAGGCCTCTTCACGAGTCCAAAAATACTTACGCATCAAGTGTCTTACCCGCTCTTCACTTTCACCCGGAAACATGTCATAGGGTGTGTAAACGTCAGCATGTCCAATCATTGTTAGGCCCTCTTCATCATGATCACTTTTGCCATTTTTTGACCATGGGCGGGATAAGCGATAAGGGAAACAGATTTATCCCAGCAAGCCCGGCATCCTGAGCATTTACCATCGTGTTCATAAGCGCGGCAAAGCGAGACACCCGGGGCGGACTGAAAGCTTGCAGCATCGGGACCGATAACGGACCCATGCAAGCCGGGGATATATTCCCCGATCACGCTATCGGATGAAAAACGCACCGATACATTTTCCAGGGCTTGCATGCGCTGCAGCACTTGCTGGAATTTAGGGAATTTATGCATGCGCGTGGGTAACCAGTGCTTGCACCAAGGTGTACGGATCATGACTTCAAGAATCTTTTCGGCGAGCGCCAGGGTGTACATATCGCCGGAGTCGAACCAGCGAAAATATCGATCCGAGTCCAATTCCCGGACCATATCGTCAACCCAGTCCAATCGCTGCCAATCGGTTTTGTTATGTTCGCGTGGTGCTTTTACGTTCGGGTAACGATAATTGCCAGTAGTGGCATAACACCCCTTGCATGCATCCACCAGTTCACCGGGCGCTGCAATTGATCCGGGGCAGGTATCAAGGGCTTGAAGTGACCATGAGCGGATACCGTCAAGCTTGGATGTAACAGAGATTTTTGGTGCCATTTTGATTCCATTAAGTGCACAAACCTGGCAAAATAACCCGCCTAAATGCCCGATGAATAGAAATTTAAACTGATTATTTATCCCCCATAAATTGCAAAATACAAAATAAATGGAAATCCAATAACGCAAGCAAAAATAAATGCATGGAG
>JACCDV011197725.1_pt1 | contig 42903 bp, 50 predicted proteins | sample 7446131 | NCBI WGS metagenome assembly JACCDV01 (sample SAMN15323448, study PRJNA562643) | freshwater metagenome | isolation source: river surface water | place: USA:Blue River Watershed | collected 2017-08-17
AGGGCCAAATTTTTCAATGTGTTTTATTTTGTTTTCAAGCTCTTGTGTTTTTGCTTCTTTTTTTATGTGTCTTGATAAGCTTTGTCCTGCTTTCATCAGAGCTTTTCTAATCTCTGTCACAAGCTCATCTGTGGCATCAATAGTTTCTTTTGAAGCATTCTTAAATTTTAAAAAAGGAGACACTACGCTGACAGCAATAATATAAGGTCCTGAGGGTAAATTTCCTTTTGTTTGCTTGATAGAATCAGATTTCCAATTGACAGAAGAAATACTTTTCACAATAGCGCAAGAAGCTTTGTCAAACTGAAGAGGGACTCTGTTTGCAAAACGAAGAATTTGAACAGAGGAATCCTCTCCGTCAGATTTTTTTTCGAACAAACGAGCAATAGCCACTTCAACTTGAACAGGTTTAAAGTCGCAGATAGCAGGTTTTCTTGTGACCACAGAAAAGTAGTCCACTTTTCCAAGGCGCATCACACTTAAGGATAAAGCTTTTTCGCCAAGAGACATGACAGATTTTGTTGAAGGTGCTTGAAACTCGGAATCTTGTATTGTTTGAAAAAGTTTTTTCAGTTGATCACTTGTCAAAGTATTTACTTTTTTATCAAGTAAAGTCTTTGGAAGACCAGAATCTTTGAAAAGAGTAGCAGCTATATTAGGGCTCACGCGTGAGAAACCTTTGCAAAGCCAATCCGCATTTTTATGAGAAGAAAAGAGCCTAGCATAGGAGAGAAATTCACCGAGTTTCATCGTGTGAGGATGAGGGGGGGTAGCTTTTGGAATCTCTGGAACTTCGTCAATGACTCTTTCAACAGTGACTGATTCCATGTCAGTCAAATGATAAGTGAGAGTCATATGAGGATTAAGAAGAATTGTTCCTCTCAAATAAGTGAGAAGCCCTCCTTCTCCATTCATCTGAATTTTGCCGTCAATAATGAACTCAACTTCAGTACCATGGGGGTGTTCCCAGTTAATTTTTTCTTTGTCTTTTAGAATTCCTTCATTCTTTTTTAAGTCTGTGACAACAATACAACGGAGAGCTTTTCGCTCATTTTCTCTTTTTGTAGTTACTTTTGCTCCAATTGCTGAAGTTTGAAGAGCCCATGTTGTGGCAGCTGAAATACCAATTCCTTGTTGTCCTCTCGAGGGACGACCTTGACCAAATTTAGAGGAAGCTAAGTATTGTCCAAAAACCATCGGCACATATTTTTCTTCAATGCCTGGGCCATTGTCCAAGACTTTAATGGAGATCCGATCTGTGTTTTTAAGAGAGCCTAGCCCTAGTTTTTTAATGTCAACACGTATATTTGGGAGAATGCCATGCTCCTCACAAGCATCAAGGGCATTATCCATAGCTTCTTTTACGGTGGTTAAAACTGCTTTAATAGGAGAAGAAAACCCTACTTGTTGTAGGTTTTTCGCAAAGTATTCAGCAGTACTATTGGCAACAATCTTTTCGTTTGCCTTGTTTTTTGTCATAGCAAATATCCAATAAGCTTTTTTCGATGGAAGAACTTCAGTTTAAATTAGTAGGTTAACCTTATAACTTGCAGAGAGGTGATTCAAGAAAATACTCAAGAAATCTCGAAAATGAGGTTTTTTAAATCTCTTAGCATAAAATTTTTTTATTCTAGTTCTGACTTAGCAGACCCTGTCAAAAGATCATTTACAGCTTCACGTAAGTCACAATTTTCATAAAGAACGCGATACACCGCACTCACGATTGAAACCCGTACACCAAGCTTTTCCGCTAAAATATAAGCCGCTTTTGCAGTTGCAATTCCCTCAGCAACAGAACCAAGTTCTTGTTTTGCTTCCTCTAATGTCTTGTCGGAAGCAAGCAAATAACCCACACGAAAGTTGCGGCTTTTTTGGGAGCTGCAAGTGAGCATTAAATCACCAATGCCAGCAAGTCCTATAAAAGTTAAGTTATTTGCTCCCATAGCTAATCCTATGCGAGAAAGTTCAGACAAGCCTCTTGTGATCAAAGCAGCTAAGCTATTTGCTTTAAAACCAAGACCTGTGCAAGCTCCTGCTGCAATAGCGATCACATTCTTTAAGGCTCCTGCAACTTCAACCCCGACAGGATCTTCGCTTAAGTAGACACGAAAGTAAGGAGTATGAAAAATTTTTTGAATCACTTGCGCATATTCTTTATTATAGCTAGCAACTGTAACTGCTGTTGGTTGCTTATCCATAATCTCTACAGCAAAACTTGGTCCTGATAGATAGACTGCATTTTTTTTTGCTGATTCACCTAAGAGAGAAAATAAAATATCAGAGGGAAGTTGGAGAGTGTCTACTTCAATTCCTTTTGAAACACATAAAAGAAGTTTTGATTTGAGGTGATGTTTTATAGGTTCTAATGCCTCTCTCATAGACTGAGTAGGAATGGCTAGAACAACAAGTGACGAAGACTCTAGCACTTCCTTTGTTAAAGTAGATATAGCTTTAATCGATGGGTGTAGAGGTTTACTAGGAAAATAGCGAAAGTTCAGATTCTTTTCATTAATAGACTCCGCTAAGCTACTTGACCTAGCATAAAGGCGTAACTTATACCCGAGAGTCGCTAAGTGTTGAGCCAAGCAAGTACCAAAGGAGCCAGCGCCTAAAATTAAAATATTTTCGTGTTTTTTTTTTCTTTCCATTTTATGAAACCTTTAGAATTAAGGTATAGTTGGTTCCGCATTTGGAACATTTCTATCAGAGGAAAAAATAGTCCATGAGCCCCTATTTACCCATACTCCTTATTATTTTAATAGCTCTTGTGATTGGTGGAGCCATGAGTGCTCTGGCCCATTTCTTTGGACCAAGAAATCAAACCGCAGCTAAAAAAGAGCCTTTCGAATGCGGTGTCCCAAATAGTTCTCGTCGCGAGAAAATGAGTGTTAAATTTTACCTCACTTCCATTCTTTTTATTCTTTTTGACATAGAAACAGTCTTTCTTTACTTGTGGGCTAGGGTTTTTAAAACATTAGGCTGGTTTGGGGTAGCAGAAATTTTTGTTTTTCTGCTGATCTTAGTCGTAGGTTACGTTTATGTGCTACGAAGTAAAGCCTTGGACTGGGACTAAGTATATCAACTAACAGGGTTTAAAACTATGGATCTATTTTATTTTGAACTCATGGCAGCTCTTGTGAAAATTTGTGTGATTTTAGCTATTGCTTTGCAACTACCTCCTATTATGGTTTGGATTGAAAGACGAGCCGGTGCTTTTATGCAAAGACGAAAGGGTCCTAACAGAGTTGGACTTTTTAAGTGGCGCCTTTGGGGACTTCTTCAAAGTTTAGCAGATGCTATCAAGTTGATTTTCAAAGAAGAGTCTGTTCCAGAAGATGCTGATAAAGTTTTTTTTCATTTAGCTCCTGTTCTTTCTTTAATACCAGCACTATTAGCTCTATCAGCTCTCTCTTTTGGGAATTATATCATTCTCTTTGATCGAGAAATTCCACTCCAATTGATTAACCTTAACGTTGGGTTTCTTTTTATCTTAGGTGTCTCAGGGATGGGGATTTACGGGATTGTGTTAGCAGGATGGGCTTCAAGTAATAAATTCTCTCTTCTTGGGTCTCTCAGAGCGTCAGCTCAAATGGTTAGCTATGAAATTCCAATGGGGCTTTCTCTCATACCAATTGTGTTGATTTATAACTCTCTTGAACTTGGAAGTATTGTGGAGGCTCAAGCTAACACTTGGCAGTGGGGAATTTTCTTAGCACCAATTTCTTTTTTTATTTTCCTCATCACTATGTTTGCTGAGACAAACCGCGCACCTTTTGATTTAGCTGAGGGTGAAAGTGAGCTCATAGCAGGATTTCATACAGAATTTGGTTCATCGAAGTTTGCTCTTTTTTATTTAGCTGAGTATGTGAACATGTTTACTCTAGCAACACTGTGTTCGATTCTTTTTTTTGGAGGCTGGCAAGTTCCTTTTGTCCCCCACTTAAAATTAATTGAACTTTTAGGCAGCCATAATTTAGCTAGCTTCATTGGTTTTGTGACACTTCTTTTGAAATCAGCTTTCTTTATGTGGCTTTACGTTTGGGTGAGGTGGACTCTTCCAAGATTTCGTTATGACCAACTCATGAAACTTGGATGGAAATTTTTGATTCCTCTTAGTTTAGGAAATGTTTTTATAACCTCTTTAATATTGATGATGTAATTTATTTTCGAAGGATCCATAAAAATGGGTGAAGCGATTAGTTTTTACTTTCTAGCTAGTATTCTTACAGTGCTCTCTATTGCTGTGGTGACTGTTCGAAAGCCTGTTGTGGCTGTTGCACTTCTTGTTTTTAACCTGTTCTTTCTAGCTGGTGTGTACGCTCTTTTGGGAGCGCACTTTATAGCTGTTATTCAAGTGATTATTTATGCTGGTGCTATCCTTGTTTTGTTTATGTTTGTGATTATGATTTTAAATCCTGACATAGATTTAAAGCAAACAGGAGATAAATGGAAAAAATTTATACTTTTTAGTGCGGTAACTTTTGGATTTTTATTCTTCTCATTCAAAATGTTTGAGCAGATGGCTCCTCTCACAAAAGAGGATATTGTCTCAGAAATTTTAGAAGACAACACCTATGAAATTGGACTTCAGCTTTTTGAAGATTATATTTGGCCATTTGAGTTAGCTTCTCTACTTATTTTATTAGGCATTGTTTCTGCAATTCTTATCAGTCGTAAACCTTCTCAAAATAAATCTGTGTAAGGAAGTTAGATAAATGGTACCCATTGAGCACTATTTTATTTTAGCCCTCATCATGTTCACTTGTGGAACTCTTGGTGTTTTATTCCGTCGTAATTTACTTTTTATGCTCATGTCGATTGAGCTCATGTTAAACGCTGTCAATCTCGTTTTTGTCACAGCTTCTAGTTTTCTTGGAGACTTAGACGGGCAAATTATGGTTTTTTTTGTGATTACTCTAGCTGCTTGCGAAGCAGGAATCGGTCTCGCGATGGTTATTGCTATTTATAGACGTTATGGAACCATTAATCCGGACTTCCTTAAAGTTCTTAGAGGTTAAAATTATGTTACACACAAGTTCACAAGCGAATCTAAAAAAAACTTTTAAGAAATGTAGGGAGACTTCCTTATGAATTGGCTCGAGATGACTCTTCTTTTTCCTCTCTTAGGAGCCGTTCTTAATGGATTTATTTTACGTTCTGGGAGCAAAACACTATCGCAAATAGTTTCTGTCACAGCATGTCTTCTTGCCTTTTTTTGTGCTCTTTGTTTGAGTTATGATGTTTTGATACATCATGATGGACAAAAAGTTTATCACTTAGCTTCTTGGATTGAAGCAGGTAGCTTGTCCGTTTCTTTTAGCTTTCTCATAGACCCTCTTTCATCTCTTATGCTTCTTATCATCACAGGAATTGGAAGCCTTATCCATATCTATGCCGGTGGATACATGAGTCATGAAAAAACAACCTATCGTTTTTTTGCTTATCTCAATCTTTTTATTTTCATGATGCTTCTTCTTGTCACAGGAGAAAATTTTCTCATCATGTTTATTGGTTGGGAAGGTGTCGGGCTTTGTAGTTATCTTCTTATTAGTTATTGGTTTGAAGAAGACAACAATGCAAAAGCAGGAATGAAAGCTTTTCTTGTAAATCGTATTGGAGACATAGGTTTTTTGTTTGCTGTTTTTCTCACATTTAAACAGTTTGGAACCCTGTCTTTTATGGATCTAAAAAATCTCCTTCTTAATTCAGACATGCTGACAAAAGAAATGCAAAATTCTATTGCGCTCATTTGTTTACTTATGCTCGTAGCTGCTTGTGGAAAATCAGCACAGCTTCCTCTTTATGTTTGGCTTCCTGATGCTATGGCTGGTCCAACTCCTGTGTCAGCACTTATTCATGCTGCTACCATGGTTACAGCTGGTGTTTATATGATGACAAGGCTTAGTTTTTTCTATTTTTTAGCTCCGCAGATAATGACACTGGTGGCTGTACTTGGGTGTCTCACTGCTTTTTTTGCTGCGACCATTGCTCTTGTGCAAAATGATATTAAAAAAGTTCTTGCTTACTCAACTGTAAGTCAGCTTGGTTATATGGTGATGGGTTGTGGTGTGGGTGGTTTTGGTGCTGGTGTTTTTCATCTCCTTACTCATGCTTGTTTTAAAGCTCTTCTCTTCCTTGGAGCTGGGAGTGTCATTTTTGCTATGCATCACAAGCAAGATATGATGGAAATGGGAGGTCTAAAAAAATATCTTCCTAAAACTCACGGGGTTTTTCTTTTGGGAGTTTTAGCTATTATTGGAGTTCCTGGTTTTTCTGGATTTTTTTCTAAAGATGAAATTCTCTGGAAAGCTTTTAACTATCCTGTGATTGGTCCTTACCTCTGGGCGTTTGGAACATTAACTGCTGGTTGTACTGCTTTTTATATGCTTCGCTTGTACACTTTGACTTTTTGTGGAGAAAACAGAAGTGATCATCATACAAGAGAACATCTTGAAGAAACTCCTCTGCTCATGTGGGGTCCTCTTACGATTCTAGCTTTTTTAAGTGTATTCATAGGATTTATTGGAGTTCCCGCTGTGATTGGTGATCTTGTTGGAATTCCAAACTTTTTTGAGCACTACTTGGAGTCTGTTATCAAAATGCCTCACGTTGCAGAAGAACACTGGCATTTTCTTCATGATCATCATTCTCACGCTCTTGAGTGGACACTTATGGGAACCTCAACTTCTTTTGTTCTTCTCGGTGCTTTCTTAGGTTTTAACTTTTATAAAAGAGGACCTAAGGGGATTAGTGTGACTCTTAAAAAGAAATTTTCAGGAGCACATAAATTCCTTACGAACAAGTACTATGTAGATGAATTTTATGAAAACATTTTTGTCACACCTCTTCAGGAAATGAGTCAGTTTTTGTGGAAAATTTTTGATCTTATTTTTATCAATGGTTTTATAAACGGTGTGGGCAGAGGGCTTATGATTTCAAGTGCTCTTTCTAGTTGGAAAAACTCAGGAGGACTTCAAACCTATGCAGTCTTCTTTGTTTTAGGGTGTCTTGTTTTTCTTGGTTTCTTTTTAAAATAGTGATCTATTTGAGTGAAGGTAAGTGAAATGTTTCAGTGGACTCATCAGTACATACTTAGTCTTCTTATTTTTTCTCCTCTTGTTTTTTGTGGGCTTAGTCTGGCTTTAAAAGATCTTAAAGCTATTCGTATTCTAGCTGTTTTAGGTAGTTTTGTGACTTTTCTTTTTTCTTGCCACTTGTGGTACTACTTTGATGAGAGTCTAACAGGGCTTCAATTTGTTGAGCACTACCAGTGGATAAGTTCTTTTGGGATCAGTTATTTTGTGGGAGTTGATGGTATCAATCTTCTTCTTGTTATGCTCACAACTTTTCTGACTCCTCTTGTTCTCATAAGTCTCTTTGAAAAAAAAGAAGAGTCTACAAAAAATTTAATTCGTTTGTTACTTTCTCTTGAGTGTGGAATGCTGGGAGCTCTTTTAGCTCTTGATCTTGTTTTCTTTTACGTGTTCTGGGAAGCTATGCTTATCCCAATGTACTTTATGATTGGTCTTTGGGGTGGGGAAAACCGTATTTATGCTACCACAAAGTTTATTATTTACACCGTGTTTGGTTCTCTTTTTATGCTAGTTGCGGCACTTCTTCTTTATTTGCAACACTACGACCAATTTGGTGTTTATTCTTCTAGTCTTCTTGATCTTTACAGAGTAAATTTTCAAAATATAAACACAGAACTTCTTTTGTTTTCAGCTTTTGCTCTTGCTTTTGCGATTAAAGTTCCTATTTGGCCTTTTCACACTTGGCTGCCACATGCTCATACAGAGGCTCCTACTGTCGGTTCTGTTATCTTAGCGGGTGTGCTTTTAAAAATGGGGACTTACGGTTTTGTTCGTTTTGCTATTCCACTTTTTCCAAATGCTGTTGAGTTAGCAGCTCCTTTTATTCTTGGGCTTGGGGTTTTTGGGATTATCTACGGTGCCCTTGTCGCTTGGGTTCAACCTGACGCAAAAAAAATGATTGCTTACTCATCTGTTTCTCACTTGGGGTATGTTGTTATTGGTTGTCTTTCTTTTCAAAATTCTTCTTTAAATGAAGAAGCTCTTCTTGGGGCTCAATACCTTATGATCAACCACGGTATTAGCACAGGTGCTCTCTTCTTTTTGATTGGTGTTATTTATGAAAGAAGACACACTCGTCTTTTTAGTGAGTTCGGAGGTCTTGCTAAGAATATGCCTTGGTTTGCTGTTATGCTTATTGTAGCTACCTTAGGGTCTGTTGGTCTTCCTGGGACAGGTGGGTTTGTGGGAGAATTTCTTGTGCTCTTAGGGAGTTTCCAAGCAAAGCCTATTATTGCTATCTTAGCTGCTCTAGGTGTTCTTCTTGGTGCTCTTTATATGCTTACTTTTTGTAAAAGTATTCTTTTTGGTCCTATTACAAAAGAAGAAAATAGGAGTCTGAAAGACCTTTCTTTTGTAGAATTTTTATATATCACTCCTCTTAGTTTTCTTGTTGTTTTTATGGGTGTGTGTCCAGAATTTTTTCTAAAAAAAATGCGAACATCTGTTCACCATTTATCGAAAACCTATCACCACTACGAGCTCATAGTTCCAGATCAACCCGTTGTTTCTGCTGTGAATAAAATTGAAAAGAGAGGATGATAGAAAATGTACCTTGTTATTCCAAAAGAGTTCTACTTCAGCACTCTTAGTATTCTTATTCTCGTTTTAGGGTCTCTTGTGGCTCTTATGCAAAGAGATAAAGTTTCTAAAAATTATGTGACTCTTGTAGAGTTGACGCAAGTTTTCTTTTTAAGTGCAAGTCTTTGTGCTTGTTGTTTTAATCAATACTATGGTGAGTTTTTAGGGGGAGCTTTTTTCTTTTCAAGACTCACAAAAGTTGTTCATATTCTTATTTTATCCGTTTCTCTTTTTATAAGTTTACTTTTTCTGTCGCATCCTGAAAGAAAGAGTTTTTTCCGTCCAGAAATTTCTTTTCTCTATCAACTGATCACAGCTGGTATGCTTGTTTTTACTGCAAGCTATGACCTTGTCACTCTTCTTATCTCCTTAGAAATTAGCTCACTTGGTGTTTACACTTTGATTGGTTATCTAAATCCTGGAAGAAAAAGCTTAGAAGGAGCTATGAAGTATTTTTTACTTGGTTCTCTGGCTACAGCGTTTCTTCTTCTTGGTATCAGTTTTGTGTATGCCTCTGCTGCGTCTCTTAATATCAAAGAGATTATGGTTTTTGTGAGAACCTTTTCTCAACCAATTTGGTTTCATGGTGGACTTCTGCTTATGCTCCTCGGGTTTGCTTTTAAGCTTGCTCTTGTACCTTTTCACTTCTGGGCACCAGATGTTTACGAAAGTGCCCCGACAGGGATTACAGCTTTCATGGCTACTGGTTTTAAAATTATTATCATTGCTGTGCTTTTAAGGCTTTTCCCTTTGTTTCAGCTTCTTTCTTCTAGCAGTTGGGCCCCTCTTTTTTCTATTCTTGTGGGACTTTCTATTATTGTAGGGAATATTTTAGCTCTCAGTCAGTTTAGTGTAAAAAGGACTCTTGCTTATTCTTCTATAGCTCATAGTGGGTACATGGCTATTGCTCTTTGTGCTTTGTCAACAGGGGGCACTCTTCCATCACTTCTTTTTTATCTTGTTAGTTATGTGTTAGCTTCTCTTCTTGCTTTTGGGGCTCTTATGTCTATGGAGACAAAAGAAAACCAAAATTTATCTCTGGATGACTTAAAAGGCTATGGTCGTAAAAATCCAATGGTAGCTTTTCTTTTAAGCTTTTCTCTTTTTAGCTTAGCAGGACTACCTCCCACTGTTGGTTTTTTAGGAAAGCTTTTTATTTTTAGTTCAGCACTAAAAGGAAATCTGTTTCCTCTTGTTCTTATTGCTGTTTTAGGAAGTGCAATTTCTCTTTATTACTACTTACGAATTATTGTTCACATGTATATGAAAGAAGAAGATTTTAGTTGTCTTTACCCAGCAGCAGTTTCTAAGAAAAAATCCTATCTGCTTATTCTGCCTTTCTTAGCTGCTTTGCTTTTAGGAACCGTTTGGCCACAAAAGTTTTTTGATACTCTTAGCCCAAAATCTACTTACTCTGTGAAAAAATAATCTAATAATTACATTAGATTAGCTAATTCTTCTTGCTTCTGAACTTGCATAAAAGTCTTGTTTTGAGTATAATGGCCGCTGAACCTCATTCCTTAAACTCGAACAAAGTTGACCAAAAACCATGATGAACAAAAAAACAAAACTTTTTGGAACAGACGGTATTAGGGGTAAAGCTAACACTTACCCTATGGATCCTGCTACGGTTATGAAAATAGGCAAAGCCATAGGACTTTATTTTAAGAAAAAAGATAAAAAAACAAGAGTTCTCATTGGTAAAGACACAAGAAAAAGTGGCTACCTCTTAGAACAAGCTCTTTCCTCGGGGCTTTGTAGTGTAGGAGCTAACACCTATCTTCTTGGTCCACTTCCTACTCCTGGTGTAGCTTACCTGACCCGTGGAATGAGAGCTGATGTTGGGATTATGATTTCTGCTTCCCATAATCCTTTTTATGATAATGGGATAAAAATATTTTCTGCTGATGGTTTTAAACTTTCTCATGACAGTGAAGAAGAGCTTGAAAGACTTATTTTTTCTGACGAATTAGCAGAAAATCCTATCACAGGGCATGATATTGGAATTTGTAAGAGAATTGACGATGCTATGGGTCAGTATGCTGTTTTTTTGAAAGAACAGTTCCCAAAGCATCTTTCTTTAGAAGGTCTTAGGATTGTTGTAGACTGCGCTAATGGTGCAGCTTATAGGCTGGCTCCCAAAGTTTTTGAAGAGCTAGGTGCAGAAATTTTTGTGATTGGTAACAATCCAGACGGTATCAATATTAATGAGCAATGCGGAGCTCTCCATCCTAAAGCTTTAGCTGAAAAAGTTCTGCTCTACAAAGCGAACATTGGTATAGCTCTTGATGGTGATGCTGATAGACTTATAACTGTAGATGAAAAAGGCTCTATCTTAGATGGTGATGAAATCTTAGCTATTTGTTCGCACTTCTTCATGGAAAGAAATAGACTAAAAGATAAAACTCTTGTCACTACTCTTATGAGTAACGGTGCTCTTGATGAAGTTATGAAAAAAATGGGAGGAAAACTCATAAGAACACAAGTGGGAGATCGCAATGTGTGTAAGCTTATGAGAGAAAAAAACTACAGTCTTGGTGGTGAGCAATCAGGGCATATTATCTGTGCTGATAAAGCTACAACAGGCGATGGAGTGTTAGCTTCTCTTCTTCTTTTAGAAGCTCTGCTAGAGAAAAAACAGACTCTAAGCGAAGCTAGGAAAATTATCTGCAAGAATCCGCAAGTGATTCAGAGTTTTTCTGTTTCTCAAAAAATTCCTCTCGAGAATCTTCCAAAGCTTTCTCAGGGGATTAAAGATGTGGAAGAAAAACTTTCTCCAAGCGGACGGGTTCTTTTCCGTTATTCAGGAACAGAAAACAAAGCTCGCATTATGCTTGAAGGAAAAAATGAAGCTGATCTAAAAGAGTATGCAAGAACTCTCAAAGAGACTGCAGAAGAAAGCATTTTTAATTACAAAGAAATAGGTCCATCAGAGCAAATCTTACAAGGAAAAAAGAACTAATAAAATATGGAATTTTTAGTCACAAACACTGATGAAAAGCTTTGGGAAAAAACAATTGCTTTAGAGAGTGTTGAAGAAATAGCAAAAAAAATTTCAGAGGAGCTCGAAACAAAATCTTTTTTTTCTCTTTGGTTAGAGGGCCCTCTTGGAGCTGGAAAAACTACTTTCACAAAAGAGCTTCTCTATACCCTTGGGCTTAGCAAAAAGATTCCTGTGTCATCTCCTACCTATACTTATCTTCTTGAGTATAAGCTCAATGGAAAAAATTATGCTCACATGGATCTTTACCGTTTTGCTAAAGACGTTGCTTTTGACGAAGAAGAACTTCTTGGGCATCAAACATATGATGGTTTTATATTAGAGTGGCCAAGTAACGTAATCCTTCCAGAAAGTATGAAGGCAACCCACAAACTTCATATTTCTTCCTCGCAAAAAAACAGAAGAACTTATAGTTTTTATGTAAGTTCCCAAGGATAACTTTTAAGTTGACATTAAAATAGTAAGACTCCATCGTAACTAATAAATCTTTCTAAGAATTAGTAGGAGTCTTCTTTGTCTATTGTAAAAGTTCTCTCTATCTTTCTTAAAATATTTATTTTAACAAGTCTGCTACAAGGAGAAGAAAAAAAAAGAGTTGAAAGCTCAATAAAAAAAATGTTTCTTCATTTATCAGCTCCTCAATACGGAGCTGCTAATCCTGACGAGGATTGCTTGAAGGAAAGACCTAAAGGAACCTTAAATTCTGTCGCTATTGTTTCTCTTTCTAAAAAAAGCTCTATGAGGGACCTAATTTATAAAACTGGGATCCCCCAAGATGTCCCTATCTATGATGTTCGTGGAAAAATACAAATAGCTCAAAACTTGAAAGAGTTAGTTACGGGACCAGGAACTCTCAGTGTTGATTTAAATGAAGTGTTAGATACACCATTTTTTTATGCTTGGTCTGGATCAAAGGCTAGCGGTGAAGAAGGTGCAGGAATTGAATGCTGTAACTGTTGGAACTGGAGAAAAGCAAACGGAGTTAGTGGATCACTCCTGGCTCTTTATGGAACAAGTAAAGATCCTAACTGGAGAGGAGGGGGTATGGGTGCTTGCATCGATAAAAATCCATTTCTTTGTGTTTCTTGGTAGATCTTCGAGAGCCTGAACCTGAATAAGATCTGCAAAACAATCATCAATCTAAGTTTTTCTTTCTGAATAAATTTGAGGCATCAGCTTAGGGGTTGTATTAAGCAGTTGTACAAAACTTGTTGCAATCTCTTTTGATGTTTTTTTTCTAACTTTTTGATTTATAAATAACAAAAGAAACTATACTGCAAATAAAAGATCCCCATAGAATATCTGTAATGGAAAGAGACCAAGACCATTGTTTCATAATCGTATGATTTGTAAGAGCATAGGTTGAATAAGTCATGAGTCCTAAGAGAGCTCCATTGATTAAACTTTCTTGGGCTGAATTTGCCATTTTAATACAAAAATAAAAAAGACAGCTGTAGAAGATAAAATAGAATAGTATAGCAGGCTCTTTTTTAGCAATTAAGTGTTCATTCTCAAGAGATAAAATACTGGGAATAGATTTAGTGTAAAAATTAACAACAAAATACTTTATCCATAATGTATCGATAGTCAAAAAAGTAAGAAACCCAAGACAATATGCTTTAATCATAAATTCTAATCCTTTTTTAAATTTTATAAAAATGAGTTTTTATAAAAATAAACGTGTATTTTCATCTAGACGATCTTTTTATACTATAGCAAGCTTTAAAAGTCTGGTAACTAAAGAAAGGAAAAAAAACATGAAGGTAACGGTCTTTTTTGATGGTTCTTGTCATCTCTGTTCAAGAGAAATAGCTCATTATAGGAAACATCCAAAAGCAAAAGAAAAACTCGAGTTTGTAGACATTGCAGCTTCTGACTTTGACCCAGGGAAAGAGGCTCCATCCAAAGAAGATTTTATGAAAGCTATGCACATCAGAAAAGCAGATGGGGAGTTTGTGAAAGGGGTAGAAGCTTTTCTGATAATTTGGGAAAAACTGGGAGTTTTTCCGATCATCACTCGCTTAGCTAATATTCAGTTTTTCCGATTCTTGATGGAGATAGGGTACTCGATTTTTGCAAAAATTAGAGTCTATCTCCCAAAGAAAAAAGCAAACTGTCATAATGATAACTGCTCTCGTTAGCAAGCTCATCGCAAAATATCCCAGAAAAGTTCCTCTCAAGTTTTAATAAGATTTATCCGATAAGGGAAAGCCCATTAACATTAGAGGAGGTTTACTGTTATGCGAAGTAAATTTATTCTTGTGTATTTAGTGTGTTGGAACCTTTCAGGTTTAGCTCTTGGCTTTGTATCTTTTGCCCCCTACGAGAAAGAGGACTACAGGAAGCAGTTAACAAGTGAGATTTTAAACCTTCCATTTGGAGTGAGTGAAGAGGGTGACCAGCTCTATTATAAAGTGCAACCATCTCTAGGGGAGTATTTATATTTAGGCCCTAATGAAGTTTTTTTCTCTGATTCAAGATCACTCTCTTTGGGTGGAGGGGTCGCGAATAAAAAAATGTCTTTAAATAAAGGGGTAGAGTTTTCTACTATTCAAAACTTTAAAGAAAAGAATGCAAAACTTGAATGGGGTCTCATTCTTCAAGAAGGAAAAGATTTGCGCGCAGATTTCTTTATTAATGCCTCTTCTAGTGATGTTGGAAGGATTTTTTCTGTCCAGATTGATGACGGTGAGTCCATCGAAGTAGAAATCACAGAGGATGTGATTAATAGTGGAAAATTTAGTGTAGACCTTCTGTCAGTTTCAGAAGGTTTTCATATATTTAGAGTCACAGCTGTGAATGCCTATAAATCAGATTTTCAAGTACTCAATGTGAGACTTATAGCACTTGGTTCACAAGGCAGCGAAGCTCCAATCAATTCTTATGTTGTGAGAGAAAGGTGGCGTCCATCTGCTGCTTATTCTAGTTGGAGTAGTAGCAGTGGTCATGCTGTAAAAGCCTGGATTATGGAGCTTACAAGTGAGAGTGAAGGAGGTCATTTTTCACCAATCACAACAAATTTTGGTTATTATGGACCTATTTTTAAACCAGATAATAAAGCACTTGAGATGAATATGTCTTTTTGGGGTGATCAAGAAGGGTCAGTTAATAAGCAGTCTCACCTTTTGGGGGTTGGGTCGAGTCAAGGTGTTTTTGGAAGATGGTCCCATGAAGGAACTGGTGTAAAAGTTCGTGATTGGAAAAATTTTGATTCTAATACATCTGGAACCTATACGATTGGTATGAGGTACAGTGATGATGGTTTATTTAGAACATTCTATGGTTATTTTTGGAATGAAGGGACTGAAGAGTGGCAGCTCTATTCCATTGGGCGTGTGTTGATTAAAAGTAAACTTACCTCACTCAAGACTAAAGCTTTCATAGAAGTTGTTGGTGGCGCAGAACAAGAGCGAAGTGGTCAAAAAATAAGAAAAATAAATTACAGAGGGTGGGTTAGAAACTCTCAAGGTATTTGGTCTGAGTTAGATCAGCTTCATTTGTCAAAGGGAAGTGAGTTTGTAAATAAGAACTCTGGAATAACTCCAGATGGAGAAAGGTTTTTTACTTCGACGGGGGGTTTTCTAAATCGCGCACCTTACATAGAAAGCCATGTTTTAACAAAAGGGGCATCAAGACAACCAGTGTATATGGAGAGTGATAAATTAGAAAAATTTGATCAAGTTCCTTATGTCCCTGTTGTCGATGAAGCGTCTTTGAGTCTAGACAATGTGTTAACCGTTAGATTCAAAGTAAAAACTGAAGAAACATCTAATGTTACGCTTTATTGGGGCGAAGAAGACGGGCTGTCAAATGAAGTTAATTATCCTCATAAAACATCTTTTGTAGTTCCTGCAGGAGATAAAGATGCGATTCATACAATAGAAATTCCTAATGTTGAAAATGCGCGATTTTTAAGAATGTTAGTAAAAGATTCGCGGGCTCAGATGTGGACTTTTGATACCACCTTAGTTCACTTTGATGATGGCTCCTTTGAGTAGAGGGTGCCTCGACTGTTCTTACAGTCAAAGGCACTCTTGTTTTTTTCTTTACTAAAATAATCTTCTGTTGTAGAACAGTGCGTTCTTATTACTTATGGTGGGATTGGCGAAGCGGTTAACGCACCGGATTGTGATTCCGGCACTCATCGGTTCAAATCCGATATTCCACCCCAGTTTAGATTTCAAGATTCCAGGTGCAATAAACGGTACCTGGAATTTTTTTTTATGTCAGATACTGTTTGCGCCCATTCTTGGTTTTAAAATCCAGGCATTTTCTTTTGGTAGAGCTATTTTTACAGCAACAATGCCTTCTTTGTTGCTAGGGCTTAAATTACTATCCTCTCGTGTATTGTAGATGACAGAGATGCTTTCTAATGAGTTTGGTGTTTCTTCTACAATCATAATTTCAGATGGGGTTACGATGAAATCCCCTGGCTCTAGTTCTGAGGGGTTTTGGGCTTGATCTTGAGCTTTTAGGGCTAGCATAAGAAAGAGAACTTGGGACTCTGTGTAATTATCTCTTGAGACATTTCTTTGCTCTTTTAGGTTTTTCCATGCTTTTATGAAGTGTTTGATTTCAAACTTTTCTGGCAGATTGTTTCCAAATAGGCAAAGCTCAGCGAATCCTGCAGCGTTTGTGCCTTTAAAATGAGTGATCGATGACTCCCCTTCTATAGAATAACCACTGTTTGGAATATAAAGTAGGTCTCCTTCGTGATCGTAGAGAGCTATTTTTTTAAGCGCTGCTTTCGCTTTTTTGTTTTTGATAACTAAAGGCTGACTGACTTTGAGAGCTTTAAGATTTAGAACATGCTCTTGGGATATGTGTTGCAAAATATAAATTAAAGCAACTTTAGCTGCTACTACTTCCCTATTGTGTTGTTTCATGATGTTTAGAATGTAGCGATCTGAGAAAAAATTCTTGAGGAGATTGTGTTTACTTCCTGTTGTGTCACTTAAGAGGTCTCTTGCTTCTAACATAACAGAGAGAAGGTTGTTTAATTCAGCGTATTCGTTTGTGTTCTTGTTTGTGTAGTTTGTGAGGGCTGTTTCTTGGAGTGTCTTAATATCACTCTTTATTTTAGAAAGGAGTGTATAGCGAGTTCTTTCTAAAATAGAAAAAATATCTTCGCCTTCTCGTTCGAGGACTCTTGTAATGCCTTTTTGTAGTTCATCAAAGTCTTCCATATTTCTTTTGTCAGTGCTTTTGATAAGTTCTATAGCTGTTTCAAGAATTTGAGGGCCATTTCTAATGGTATTGGCAGAGAGCGCATTCCCAAGTAAGGGCATAGCACACAGCAGTAAAAGGCGGACTCTTCTCACAACTAACCTCCTTTGTTTACTTATTTTATGAGTTTTCCTCAGTATAGAGGGGATTTAACTTTTATGTCTAGATTTATCTGTTTTTTTAGAGGGTTATTGAAAGATCTTTGTTTTTTATCTAGCCTTTCTTCTTGCTCAGTTTGGTTTTTATTTTTAAGCAACTTTTGAGAAATCCCCTTGCTTCAATAGTTCTAAGGTCATTGGCTTATAAAAAAATCAGCTTTAGAAAGTAAGTTTCCTTGACAACGGCAAAGTTTTCCTTTAGTTTGAGTCACCCCTAAGGTAAGCCTGCGCTGCGCGTGCTTTAAACATGCAGATGTGAGCCAATGCCTCTATATTCTTCAGAAATCATAGAATAAGAAGCCGTGGTCTGTCATATCATCACAATTTTACATGTAATTTTCTTAGGATTAGCTCGTGTTGAAGCCTCATTTGCAGGTTATATGCGTTTTACGTTTTTTTAGAATAAATCTCTAGTAAGGTTTTTATTGATGAATAAAGAAAAAATTCGGATTAAATTGCGTGGTTATGATCACAGATTAGTAGATCAGTCAGCTCAAGAAATTGTTGAAAGAGCTAAAAGAACAGGTGCTCGTATTTCTGGTCCTGTTCCTCTGCCAACTGCTATTAATCGTTATACGGTCTTACGTAGCCCACACGTTGATAAAAAATCTCGTGAACAATTTGAAATGAGAACACACAAAAGGACACTGGATATCTTAGATCCAAAACAACAAACTATTGATGCTCTCATGAAACTAGAGCTTTCCTCTGGTGTTGATGTCGAGATTAAGCTTTACCCGCGTGCTTCTTAATAAAAGCAGCGTTAGTGTTTGAGAAGCTTTCTCGTGAGTATTTAATCATAAAACAGATAATAATCGATGTAGGTTAGAAAAAATGGCAAAAAAATCTGAAAAAGGGTTGATAGCAAAAAAAATCGGGATGACGCAAGTGGCCTTAGAATCTGGAAAAATCGTTCCTGTGACTTTGCTACAAATTGCTAATCAGAAAGTAACTAAAGTTCTTTCTGGTGAGAAAGATGGCTATGAAGCTTATCAGGTTGGTTACTTCGAAAAGGCTGAGAAGAACTTAACAAAGCCTGATCTCGGTCGTCTTCGTAAAAATAGTGTAGATGAAAACTTCTCTAGATTTACTGAGTTTAGAACAAATGGTGAAGCAAGTGTTAAAGTAGGCGAAGCTTTAACAGCAGAACACTTAAAAGGTATCGAGGCTCTTGATGTCACAGGTATTACAAAAGGTCGTGGTTTTCAAGGTGCGGTTAAAAGATGGGGTTCTGCGATTGGTCGTATGACTCATGGTTCTCGTTTTCATAGAAGACCTGGATCCCTTGGAGCTAACTCATCTCCAGGACGTGTTATGAAAAATAAGCACCAACCTGGTCAAATGGGTGTTGTGAAGAGAACAGCTCTTAATGTCAAAGTTGTTAATATCGACGTAGAAAACAACGTGATTGCTGTTCGTGGTTCTATCCCAGGCTGGAGAGAAGGTTTTGTTGAAATTCGTGAGTCTGTACGCTAGGTAAAAAAGGGTTAAAAGTATGAAATGGAATGTATTAAATAAAGAAGGACAAGAGTCCTCTTCCGTTGAGCTAAGAGACGATATCTACCAAGCTGAACTCAACGATGGTCTTCTTCACAGTGTGATTAAGGCTTATAGAGCTAATAAGAGACAAGGAACTCATGCAACTAAGACAAGATCACTTGTTTCTGGTGGTGGGAAGAAGCCGTTCAAGCAAAAGGGAACGGGTGGCGCAAGACAAGGTTCTTCCAGAAGTCCTCTTATGGAAGGTGGAGCTATTTCTCATGGTCCACAGCCAAGATCTCACAGCTTAAGAACTAACAAAAAAGCTCGTAAACAAGCTCTTAGAGTAGCTCTTTCTGACAAGCTTAAAAACAACGCTTTATTTCTTATCGATAGCTTCGATATGACAAGCTACAAGACAAAAGAAGTTGTTTTCCTGCTATCTAAGCTTGGTCTTTCTGATAAAAAGACACTGATTGTTAATCACGATAACTCTGATTTCCTTTTCAGATCTGCAAGAAATATTAAAGATGTTTTTGTTTCAAATCCTAGCATTTTAAACGCGATGGATATTTTGAACTCTAAAGCATTGGTGATGAGTAAAGAATCATTAAGTCTCATTGAAAAAAGACTTGTAAGTTAAGGGTTTCTAAATGGATCTGTATAGCGTTCTAAAAAAACCAGTTCTTTCTGAGAAGGCTAATGACCTTAGAGAAGATCTTGGGCAGTACACTTTTATTGTTAACGAGAAAGCAAATAAGCTCGATGTAAGAAAAGCTGTTAAGCTTTGTTTTGGTGTTGATGCTGACTCTGTTAACCTTCATGTTCGACGTGGAAAGTTAAAAAGAAAAGGCCATAAAATTGGCGCTCAAGCGAATACAAAACGCGCTATTGTTTCCTTGAAAAAAGGACAGAAGATAGAGATCTTCGAAAGTAAGTAAGAATCATCTAGATAAAAAGTTTAGGGATATTATGGGAATTAAAATTTACAAAAGTATTACACCGGGACTAAGAAATTCATCTATTGTGGATTATTCAGGTCTCGATAAAGTCAGACCCGAAAAATCTTTGACTGTAAACTTAAAAAAACATGGTGGTCGTAACAACCTTGGACGTATCACAGTTCGTCATCAAGGTGGTGGGGCTAAAAGAGCTTATCGTATTATTGATTTCAGAAGAGACAAGACTGGTATTGTAGGAAAAGTCGAGTCTGTAGAGTACGATCCAAATAGAACGGCATTTATTGCAAAGATTCTTTATCCTGATGGTGAGCGTCGTTATATCTTAGCTCCTGATGGTTTGGAGAAGGGAAGTTCAGTCGTTTCTGATGTGCTAACAGACGTTCAGCCTGGAAACACAATGCTTCTTAAAAACATTCCTCTTGGAACTGTTATACATAACGTAGAAATGAAACCTGGAAAAGGTGGACAGATTTCTCGTTCTGCAGGTTCTTCTTGTCAGCTTGCTGGTAAGACAGGTGATTATGTTCAGATTAAGATGCCATCTGGTGAGCTTCGTAAAGTGCCATCAAACTGTTTGGCTACTATTGGAAGTGTGAGTAATCAAGATCACAGCAACAGAAAAATCGGAAAAGCTGGTCGTAAGAGATGGCTTGGTATCCGTCCTACTGTTAGAGGTGTTGCGATGAACCCTGTTGACCATCCACACGGTGGTGGTGAAGGTAGAACTTCAGGTGGTCGTCACCCGGTATCTCCTTGGGCTCTTCCAACTAAGGGTTACAAGACTCGTAACAATAAGCGAACACAAAAGATGATTATTACCTCACGTAAGAAGAATAAGTAGGAGATAAGATAGATGCCTCGTTCAGTAAAAAAAGGCCCTTTTATAGACGATTATTTGTTTAAAAAAGTAGATAAAGCAAAGGAAGATAAAAAACCTATTAAGACTTGGAGTCGTCGCTCCACAATTATTCCAGATTTTGTTGGCGTTACTTTTGCTGTTCATAATGGGAAAAAGTTTGTGCCTGTTTTTGTGACAGAAAACATGGTTGGACACAAGCTAGGAGAGTTTTCCCCAACTAGAACTTTCAAAGGTCATGTGAAAACGGCTAAAAAATAGAGAATAGGATAGAATGATGTCGGATACATATAAGTGTTTTTTAAAATCGATTAATATTTCACCTAGAAAAGCTCGGCTTGTTGCTGATCTTATCAGGGGAAAGAACGTTCAAGACGCTCTAGATTGCTTGAAGTATACCAATAAGAAAGCGGCCCCTGTTATCTCTAAGATGATTGTTTCTGCTATGGCTAATGCAACTAATCAAGCAACAGTTGATGTGGATGGTTTTGTAGTTTCTACAATCTGTGTCGATGAAGGTCCAACACAGAAGAGATTCTTACCTAGAGCTCAAGGAAGAGCGACAGTTGTGCGCAAGCGTAGCTCTCACATATCTGTTGAATTAAGTGAACTTTAAGAAGGAATAGGGGAAATATACGTGGGACAAAAAGTAAACCCAATTGGACTTAGACTTGGTATCATCAAAACATGGGACTCCAAATGGTATGCAACAAAAAGATATTCTGAACTTCTTAAAGCTGATGAAATAATTCGTAAGTTTGTTGATAAGAAATTCAGTACAGCAGGTATTGCTAAAGTTGAAATCAAGAGAGCTTCTAAGCTTTTGTGGGTCAACATCCATACAAGCAGACCAGGTATCATTATTGGTAAAAAAGGTGCTGGAGTTGATTCTCTAAAAGATGAATTAGCAAAGCTTGTTAAAACTCCTAAGAATGAACTTAACCTGAACGTTTATGAAGTTAAGAAACCTGATTTAGATGCAACTCTTGTAGCTGATTCAGTAAAGCAACAACTTGAAAAACGAGTTTCTTTCAGACGTGCTATGAAAAAAGCGATTGCTCAAACAATGAAAGCAGGAGCTAAAGGTATTAAGATTCAGTGCTCTGGGCGTCTTGGTGGTGCTGATATGGCTCGTGTTGAGAGGTATCGTGAGGGAAGAGTTCCTCTTCATACTCTTCGTGCTGATATTGATTATGGAACTGCAGAAGCCTTAACAACTTATGGGCTTACTGGAGTTAAGGTTTGGATTTTCAAGAAAGAAATTCTTGATAAGAATGCTGTTGAAGGGGGAGTGAAAGATGCTGTCGCCTAAGAAGTTTAAATTTAGAAAACAACAAAAAGGTCGTATCCGTGGCGAGGCTACTCGTGGGGCTCATTTGAGCTTTGGTGATTTCGGTCTTATGGCTCTTGAGTCAGGTCGTATTAGTTCCCGCCAGATTGAAGCTGCGAGAATTGCTATGACAAGAAAAACCAAAAGAGGCGGAAAAGTCTGGATTAAGATATTCCCAGATGTGCCAATATCTAAAAAACCTGCAGAGGTAAGAATGGGTAAAGGTAAGGGATCTGTTGATCACTATGTTGCAAAGGTTCGCTCTGGTCGTATTCTTTATGAAATGGTTGGTATTGAGCAAGCTGTAGCTGTTGAAGCTTTAGAGCTGGCTGCTGCCAAGCTCCCTATTAGAACAAAACTTATTATTAAAGGGCAGGATGCTTGGGCTTAAGGGCTCCTTGCATAAATCCTAAAGAGGACATTATGGACTTAAAAAAAATCAAACTGGATACATTTCGTAGCTACGATATCAGTAGGTTGGAAGCTGTTTCTAAAGATATCCGCAAAGAGCTTTTGTCTCTCAATATGAATATCTTCACAGACAAGAGCAAAAAGTCTGGTGATAAGTCTATGCTTAAAAAAAATCTAGCAAGATCACTCACACTTATTAACGAAAAAAAAAGAAGTGAAGATAGGGGATAAGAATCTTGGAAATTCAAGCAGATAGCAAAATTAAGAGAAAAGTTAAATGCGTCGTGACAAGTGACAAAATGTCAAAGACTCGCGTTGCTAAAATTGAGCGCAAAGTAAAGCACCCGCTTGTTGGAAAATACATCAAGAAAACAACAAAATTGTTTTTCCATGATGAAGCAAATGAAACTCATGTTGGGGATGAAGTTCTTGTTGTTCAAACAAGACCTATGAGCAAAAACAAGTGTTTCACACTGTTATCTGTTGAGCAAAGAGCTAAAAATTAAAAGATTAGTAGTAAATGAGGCAATGTCATGATACAAATGGAATCCATTTTAAATTCGGGTGATAACTCTGGTGCACGAAAGATGAAGTGTATCAAGGTGTTAGGCGGTAGCAAGAAGGTTAGCGCTGGCGTAGGTGATCTGATTAAGGTTTCTATCAGAGAGGCACTACCAAAGAGTAAAGTAAAAAAAGGTTCTGTTCACACAGCAGTTATTGTTAGAACAGCTTCCCCAGTCTTAAGACCAGATGGTACAACGATTAAATTTGATGAGAACGCTTGCGTTTTGATCAAAGGGAAAGATAACGAACCTGTAGGGACTCGTATTTTTGGACCTATTTCTAGAGAAGTGAGAAACAAAGGCTTTGTGAGAATTGCTTCTCTAGCCCCTGAAGTTTTTTAAATAAATAAAAAAGATAATTGGAGATGATACGGTGGGTGAGTACATACCGAGATTAAAACAAGTTTACCTAGATTCAAAAGAGTCTCTTCTCAAAGAGCTCTCTCTTGGTAATGTCATGATGTTGCCACGACTTGAAAAAATTATTGTCAACATTGGACAAGGTGAAGCTGTTCAAAACATTAAGATTTTAGAAGCAGCGGTTAAAGATTTAGAGATTATCACAGGCCAAAAAGCTGTGATGACAAAGGCAAAGAAGAGTATCGCTGGCTTTAAGCTTCGCGAAGGAATGCCAATTGGCTGTAAAGTAACTCTACGCGGTACAAAAATGTATGAGTTTCTTGATCGTCTTATCAATATTGTTATTCCAAGGATTCGTGATTTCCAAGGTTATAGCGCCAAAGCTATGGACGGTCGTGGAAACTACACTCTTGGTATTAAAGAGCAGATTGTATTTCCTGAAATTGACTACGATAAAGTAGACAGACTCAGAGGTATTGGAATCACTGTAGTGACGACTGCTGATAACGATATGAAGTGTGAAGCTTTACTTAGAAAATTTAATTTTCCATTTAAAAAATAAAAGAATTCAATTAGAACAAGGAGTTTTCTGTGGCTCGTCAAGCCTTAATCGAAAAAGCTAATAAAGAACCGAAGTTTTCCACACGAGCTTATACTCGCTGTCATAGCTGTGGACGTGCGAAGGCTGTTTATAGAAAGTTTGGGATCTGTAGGATCTGTTTTAGACAAAAAGCTCTTAAGGGGCACCTGCCGGGCATTCGTAAGGCTTCTTGGTAGAAACAAAAAAAGAGAGAATAAAAAACTATGAATACAACAGATCCAATTGCAGATTTATTGACAAGAATCAGAAATGCCCAGTTAGCTGGTCATGATTTAGTAAGCGTTCCTGCGTCTAGAGTTAAGATTGCGGTTGTTCACCTTTTGAAACAAGAAGGTTTCATCCGTGCGTACAAATGTGTCCGTGATGAAAAGCAAGGTCTTGTTAAGATCGCTCTTAAGTACACAGAAAATGAAGCTGGTAAACGTACTCCTGTGATCTCTGCCTTAAAAAGAATGAGTAAACCAGGAAGACGTTACTATGTTGGTGCTGACAATCTGCCAAGAGTTAAAAATGGTTTTGGTGTTGCTGTTTTATCAACATCTCAAGGAATCATGACTTGTGCAGAAGCTGCTAAACGTAGAGTTGGTGGCGAATACATGTGCTCTGTTTATTAAGAAACAGACATAATTTTATTAAAGGATAGTTTAAGATGTCACGTATTGGAAAAGCTCCTATTACCGTACCGCAAGGCGTTAATGTGACCATTAATGGCTCTAAGGTAATCGTGAAAGGCCCGAAAGGGGAGCTTTCAAGAGAACTTCATTCAAGTATGGAGCTCAAAAAAGAGGATAATACTTTGGTAGTTGTTCCTCGCGAGCAACTTAGCAACATTTATGGTTTAACAAGAACTCTTGTAAACAACATGGTAGAAGGTGTTTCTCAGGGCTTCAGTAAATCACTTACTCTTAAGGGAGTGGGTTATAGAGCTGCTGTTCAAGGAACCCAACTCAACCTCACGATTGGTTATAGCCATCCTGTTCTTTATGATATTCCTAAGAGCATCGATGTGAGTGTTGATAAGCAAACAACTGTACTTGTTTCTGGAGCTGACAAAGAGTTAGTTGGGCAAGTTGCTGCTAATATTCGTGCTTTTAGAAAACCTGAGCCTTATCATGGAAAAGGTATTAGGTATACAGATGAAGTGATTATCACTAAAGCTGGTAAATCAGGCGCTAAGAAGTAATTCGCGATTAAGAGAGACTTAGAACTATTATAGGTTAATAAAAGAGATGAAAACTACTAAGCCAAAAAGCTCTGGAAATTCTAGAGCTCAGTTAAAACTTAAGAGAAAGAAAAGAATTCGCAAAAAGATTACAGGAACAACTGAAAGACCTCGTCTATCAGTTTTCAAAACTGCGAAACATGTTTACTGCCAAGTAATTGATGACTCAATTGGAGTAACTTTGGTTTCAGCTTCCACTTTTGAAAAAGGTGGACGCACGGAGTCTGCTAATGTTGTGGCTTGTACACAAATTGGTGAGTTGATTGCCAAGAGATGCTTAGAAAAAAGCATTGATAAAATAGTTTTTGATAAAAATGGTAATCAATACCACGGTAGAATTAAGGCTCTCGCTGAAGGAGCTCGTTCTGCAGGGCTCTGTTTTTAGATCACAAATGTCGTAAGAATATTTTTGGAGCATATTTTGAAGAACAATACGGAAGATAAAAAAACATTACAAGATAAGGTTGTAAAGATAAGCCGAGTCGCAAAAGTAGTAAAAGGTGGGCGTAGGTTTAGCTTTAGTGCTCTTGTGGTTGTTGGTGACAGCAAAGGCAAAGTTGGTTTTGGCGTTGGAAAAGCAGGAGAAGTTCCTGAGGCAATTAAAAAAGCTTCTGAGCAAGCCAAGAAGAATCTACAAACAGTGAAAAACTTAACTGGCACTCTTCCTTTTGAGGTAGATGGTCGTTATGGTTCCTCAACTGTTCGTATGTACCCTGCGCGAGCAGGTAAAGGCGTGATTGCTGGGGGTGCTGTTCGTATGGTTATGGAATTGGCTGGGTTTAAGGACGTTGTCTGTAAAGTTCACGGCTCCAAAAATAGTCACAATGTTGTCCGAGCAACAATGAATGGCTTAAGCCAACTTATGACAAAAGAGCAGTGCTTTAAAAATAGAGATCTCGAGATCACATTAAGTGATGTTGAGACTGAAGCAGTAACTGCTTAATCAACAAAAACAAGACTTAATATTGAGAGAATGAAATGATTTCTTACATAAAAATAACACGCACAAGAAGCACTATTACAGAAGCCTTAAAGGTTCGTAAGGTAATCGAAAGTGGTCTTGGTCTTAGAAAGATCGGCGTCACTAAGATTTATAAAGATAATAACTGTATTCGTGGAATGGTTAACAAAGTAAAGCATCTTGTTAGCTATGAACTATTCAAAAAATAATAGGGTTCTGACGTTATGAAAACATTAGCTAATTTAACTCCTGCTCCAGGTTCTGCGAGAGGGCGCAAGCGTCTTGGTCGCGGTATTGGTTCTGGCTGGGGTAAAACTGCAGGTAAAGGTCACAAGGGGCAGAAGGCCCGTAAAGGCGGCGGTCCTAGACCTGGTTTTGAAGGTGGACAAACTCCTCTTTACAAGCGTACTCCCAAGTTTGGTTTTTCTAACAATCAATTTGCTGAAAAAATTTATTGTGTTAGAGTAGACCAGTTAAATTGTTTTGCTGAAGGTGAGAAAGTTACAACTGAATCTTTGCTTAAAGCAGGTTTGATTAAGAACCTTACAAAAAAAGTGAAGATTATCGGTAATTGTCGTTTAGACAAAAAACTGAACCTCGAAGTAAACAAGATTACAGCTGGTGCAAGAGAGCTTATTTTAAAGAACGGTGGAACAGTAAAGGAGATTTAACCAGTGGCCATTCAAAGGTTACCTGAGGGTAAGTTAAATCATTTACAGAAGAAAATCTTAGCAACCTTGTTGTTTTTAGCTGCTTACAGGATGGGTTCTTTTATCCCGGTTCCTGGTGTGAATACTGTGGCTTTAAATGAGTTTTTTAGAACTCAAGGTAGCAACCTCCTTGGTATGTTTAACATGTTTTCAGGGGGGGCTTTAGGTAACTTTAGCATCTTTGCTCTTGGAGTTGCTCCCTACATATCAGCTTCGATTATTTTTCAGCTTTTAACTGTTGTTCTTCCTTATTTTGAACAATTATCAAAAGAAGGTGAAGCAGGTCGCAGGAAGATTACGCAGTACACTCGTTATGGAACTGTTGTCTTGGCTATCGTTCAAGGCTTCATGATTTCCACAGCTTTAGAATCTGCTAACATCGCTGGGATTCCTCTTGTTCTTGAGCCTGGTTTGTCATGGAAGTTGCTTTCTGTTGTATCGCTTACAGCGGGGACTGCTTTTGTGATGTGGCTTGGAGAAAGAATCACAGAGAAAGGCGTAGGGAATGGTATTTCTCTTATTATTTTCGCTGGGATTGTTTCATCTCTTCCAAAAGTAATGGCAAACACATACACTCAGTACTCTAGTCAGCAAATCACATTAGTTTTAATACTTTTGATTTTGCTTGTATGTGCTTCTGTGATAGCTGGTGTTGTTTACATTGAGCAAGGGCAAAGAGAAATTCCAATTCAATACGCAAAGCGTCAGGTTGGAAGAAAAATTTACGGTGGTCAGTCTTCTTATTTACCAATTCGTGTGAACACAGCAGGTGTGATTCCTCCCATTTTTGCTAGTTCACTCCTTCAGTTTCCTGTGACAGGGGCTCAAATGCTTCCTGATTCACATATCAGTGGGTTTATTAATCAGTTTTTCGTTCCAGGTGGATGGCTCTATAACGCTGTATTCGTATTTCTTATTATTTTCTTTGCTTTTTTCTACACATCTATTGTGTTTAAGACAGATGATATTGCAGATAATTTACAAAGAAATAGCGGAAATATTCCGGGAATTCGTCCTGGGCAAAAGACTGCTGATTATCTTCAGAAGATTCTTTCGAGGTTGACATTAGTTGGTGGGCTTTACCTAGCAGGTATTTGTATTTTCCCGACGATTTTTATGTCTCGCTTTAGTGTTCAATTTAGTTTTGGTGGAACAAGTCTTCTCATTGTTGTGGGTGTTGCGCTTGAGACCTTCAGGCAAATTGATGCCCATAGACAATCCCTTCGTTATGACTCTTTCGTGAGTAAAGGAACGATTCGTGCGAGGAGAAGATAAATAATGTCGTCCCATACGAATGAGCTGGGAGCTCCTATCGTTGTAATTATGGGGCCTCCTGGTTCTGGTAAGGGCACTCAAGGAGATCTTTTAGAGCATAGCGGAGTTTTGAAAAAAGTTTCTACAGGAGATATTCTTCGTTCTCATGTGAAGCGAGGTACAGATCTTGGTAAGAAAGTTTCAGCTATTATCGATGCTGGAAAGTTTGTGTCAGATGAGATTTTAGCTGAGCTTGTGGAGTGTGAGCTGAATTCTCTTGCTATGACTCCAGTTCTTCTTGATGGCTATCCAAGGAACGAAAAGCAAGCTAAGAACTTTGGGCAATCAAAGGCTTTTTCTCGCTTAACAAAAGTAATTTTTCTCAGTGTTAGCAAGGATTTTCTTGTGAAACGCCTTCTTGGACGTCTTGTGTGTTCTTCTTGTGGTGCTACTTTTCATTTGAAGAGTTTTCCTCCAAAGGTAAATGGTATTTGCGATGTTTGTAGCGGCGGCCTTGTGAGTCGCAATGATGATACAAGAGAGATTGTTGAGAGACGTTTAACTGTTTATGAGAATGAGACTGAGCCATTGCTTAATTATTACAATAAGCTAGGTCTCCTAGAGACGGTGGATGGGCGCTCGGATCCTAAAGAAGTTTACACAGAAATTATGAGTAAAATAAACAAGATAACGAAAAATCACCGTTCTACCGGTTGATAATGTTGACACTGAGCTATTTTCCTTGTAAAACTGCTAAATTATTAGTCCTGTCTCTAAAGATAGTTTGCTTTGGACCCAAAGCTTGTGAACCAGAGTTTTTCAAGTCTCGCGAGTTCCTGATTTCTAGGATTGAAAAGGTATGTCGAAAGAAGATGTTATAGAGTGCGAAGGTACTGTGGAAGAGCCTCTACCGAATGCCATGTTTAAGGTCAAGCTTGATAATGGTCATGAAATCTTAGCTCATATTAGTGGGAAGATGAGAATGAACTTTATTAAGATTCTACCGGGTGACAAAGTAAAAGTAGAGATATCCCCCTACGACTTAAAGCGTGGTCGGATTACTTACAGAGCTAAGAATTAATCGTGTTTATACTGTTAAGAAGAAGGACTAAGTAAGAAATGAAAGTTAGAGCTAGCGTCAAGCCAATGTGCAGTAAGTGCAAGCTGATTAAGAGAAGAGGCGTAGTCAGAGTTCTTTGTGAAGTGAAGAAGCATAAGCAAAGACAAGGTTAGTAAATATTTTAAGAGATCTATGGAGATAGTATGGCTCGTATAGCAGGTGTTGATTTACCCGCTCATAAAAGAATAGACATTGCATTGACAGCTCTTTTTGGTATCGGAAGAAGATCTGCAGAGAAAATTGTTGATGCTTCTGGTATTGATAAAAATCTTAAAGCTGCTGCTCTAAGTTCTGATGACGTGAGCGCTCTTCGTACTGTCATTGAAAAGGACTATATGATTGAAGGAGATCTTAGAAGAGATATCTCCTTGAACATCAAAAGACTTGTGGATTTTGGGAACTACAAAGGTTTGCGCCATAGAAAAGGCTTGCCTGTAAATGGTCAAAGAACAAAGACCAATGCAAGAACAAGAAAAGGCCCAAGAAAAACTGTCGCTAATAAGAAAAAAGCAACGAAATAATATTTAGTTAGGATTTCTCTCGATGGCAAATGTGTTAAAAAAGAAGGTAAAGCGAAACGTTCCTGTTGGGGTTGCTCACATTCAAGCGACTTTTAATAATACTATGGTAACAATCACCGATGCAAAAGGTGATCTAGTGAGCTGGAGTTCTGCTGGTAGCAAGGGATTCAAAGGTTCTCGTAAGAGTACTCCTTATGCTGCTCAGGTAGCTGCTGAAGAAGCTGCTAAAAAAGCCATAGATATGGGAATGAAAACAATATCTGTCCTTGTTAAAGGACCTGGTTCTGGTCGTGAAAGCGCTATCAGAGCTATCGGCATGGCTGGCCTTAAAGTAGCTTTAATTAGAGATGTGACTCCTATTCCTCATAATGGATGTAGACCACCTAAGAGAAGACGTGTTTAATAAGTAGCGCGCAAAGTTTAAAGAACATCACTTAGAACATAAAGAACAGACGCGACCTGTTTAAGTTTCCTAGCAGGGTTCGCTGGATTTTCGGAGAAACTCTAAAATGCATCGTAATTGGAAAGATTTAATTAAACCTGTGCCTATTGATACGACGAAAGTAGGCCCCACTTATGGTCGTTTTGTCGTAAAACCTTTAGAAAAAGGCTACGGCGTTACACTTGGAAACTCACTGAGAAGGGTTCTCTTATCTAGCTTAACTGGCGCTGCTGTTGTGGCTGTTCGTTTTGAGGGTGTTGATCATGAGTTTTCTTATATAAACGGTGTTAGCGAAGATGTAACAGATATTATTCTGAATATTAAGCAAGTCAACCTAAGATACCTTGGTGACAAGAACACTGTGATTTCCCTTAAGGCTCAAGGCCCAAGGGTTGTAACAGCTGCTGATATTGACACAAAAGGTGATGTAGAAATTCTTAATCCTGATCAGGTCATTTGTACATTGAATGAGGAAGCTTCCATAAATTTTGAGATGATAGTGCGTTACGGTCGTGGCTACGTGGCTGCTGATACAACGACAAAAGAATCTCTCCCTGTTGGCTTCTTACCAATCGATGCTATTTTTGCTCCTGTGAGACGAGTAGCCTACAATGTTTCTGATGCTCGTGTTGGCCAAGATACAGATTATGACAAGCTTTCTCTTGAAGTTTGGACAAATGGAGCTGTTCGCCCAGATGATGCTGTGGCATACGCAGCAAAAATTTTAAAAGAGCAACTCACTTCGTTCATTAATTTTGATGAGTCTGAGCAGGTTGAAGTAAGAGAGTTAGAAGTAACTGAAAGCCCCAAGCTGAATGAACATCTTTTTAAAACAGTAGATGCTCTTGAGTTAAGTGTTCGTGCTGCTAACTGTTTGGAAAATGCGAATATTAAATACATTGGTGAGCTTGTAACAAGAACAGAGTCTGATATGCTGAAGACGAAAAACTTCGGAAGAAAGTCCTTGAATGAAATCAAAGATATTCTTCTTGAAATGGGGCTTTCTCTTGGTATGGTTATCGATGGTTTTGACCCTAGCAAATTACGTGATCAGGATAAGTAATAATTAATTAAATAGAATATAGATCAGTATAAAACACAGTCTATAAGTAGGCTCTGTCGATCAAATTGAGGCAATAAAAATGAGACACTTAAACGGTTATAGAAAATTAGGAAGAGAATCTTCTCATAGAAAAGCAATGTTTCGCAATTTAGCGACTTCGTTTTTGCAAGAAGGTGCTATTTGCACAACTATTCAGAAAGCAAAAGAATTAAGACCTATTGTGGAGAAGTTAATCACTTTGACACACAAGTCTGACTTAGCTGCTCATAAAAAAGTTGCTAGTGTTCTTTTTACAAAAGAAGCTAGACAGAACCTTTTTACAAATCTAGGTCCTCGTTTCAAAGAAAGAGCCGGTGGTTACACTAGAATCGTGCGTCTTGGTGAGCGTTTTGGTGATGGTGCAAACATGTGTCGTTTAGAGCTTGTAGACTATCTAGAAAATGAGGCTCTTTTAAAGACTAAGAAGAGAAAAGAACATTTAGAAAAGAAACAGCGTCTTCTTGATAAGCAAGAAGAACAAGAAAAATCCGCTCCTATGATGGCTGCTAATTAAAGCCTAATAGATTTCTGCTTTTTTACTAAAAAAAAGGGGCTGCTCAAAGCGGTTCCCCTTTTTGTGAGTGGTTCTTAGCCTTATCCTTTAGCACATAGTGCTCCCTCTTCTATTGATTTTCTTATTTACTTATGATATCCAGTGAAATGACGTGAATTCTGTTGAAAGCAGGTCTAAAGCTTCGTGCTTTTTGAGAAAAAACTCTCAAGCTTTTGATATACATTGTTTTTTTTAGGCCTGTTCATTGGCTCTCTTCTTTCTGATCCCTTTAAAAAAGTGGAATTAGTTTTTGTAAGGGGGAATCTTTCCAAATTGGTTCTGAAGAGGTACTTTTACAACTCGCCAGTATAATAGAGCTTTTCTTCAGCGTTTTTTGCTTTAGGATAAGTGTTCTATTTTTGTTGAAATTAAGGATTAAATAAATGTCTTTAGTCGGTTCGGGTAGTAGCTTAAAGCTTAAAGAAGTTATTACTCTCGTTTCTCGGGATAAAAATATAAATAAGGCCCAAGTGATTGAAGCTGTTGAGCAAGCTATGCTTCATGCTGCTAGACGTGATATGGGCTTGGAAGTAGATTTAGAAGCTTCCTATAATGAGGATCTTGATGAAGTAGAACTCTTTCAGTATCGAACTGTTGTGAGTAATGATAAAGATGATGTAGACATAAACACAGAAATCGTCTTCAAAGAGGCTGTTAAACTTGATCCAGAAACCGAAGTAGGTGATGCTCTTGGCTTAAAGCTAGACACCTCTCGTTTTGGAAGAATTGCAGCTCAAGCGGCTAAACAAATCATTGTTCAAAAAGTAAGAGATGCGGAACGTATTCAAGTTTATGAAGAATTTAAAGACCGTATTGGTGAAATTTTAAGCGGCTATGTCCGTCGTATTGAGCGTAATAATCTCATCATCGATCTTGGTCAAACAGAAGCTATTCTTCCTGCAAAAGAGCAAATGCATGGTGAGAAATTTCGCGTCAAAGACCGAGTACAAGCTTATGTGATGGATGTTAAGAAACTTTCTCGTGGGCCTCAAATTATTCTTTCTCGAGCTCACTCTGGTTTTCTTGTGAAGCTTTTTGAGCAACATGTCACAGAAATTTATGATGGTATTGTGAGTATTCAATCTGCTGCCCGTGATCCAGGTCTTCGTTCTAAAATAGCTGTTTATTCAAAGGATTCTTCAGTTGATCCTGTGGGAGCTTGCGTTGGAGTGAAGGGAGCTCGTGTTCAAGCTGTTGTTCAGGAATTGAATGGTGAAAAAATCGACATCATTGCCTGGGACAGCGACTCTGCTAAACTTGTTTGCAATTCGCTAGCTCCTGCTGTTGTGAGTAAAGTGATTGTGGATGATGAAAGAAGAGCAATGGAAGTCATCGTAGCTGAAGATCAGTTGTCCCTTGCTATCGGTAAAAAAGGTCAGAATGTGAGGCTTGCAGCTCAACTCACAGGATGGCGTCTTGATATAAAGAGTGAAGCAAAATTAGAAGAACAGTTTGCTGGTGTAAAAGCAGTGCTTGCTTCTATTCATGGTCTTGGTGATATGCACGCTGGTATCTTAGTTCATGAAGGGATTAAGACTCCAGCAGATTTAGCAGAAGTGAACACAAGAAGTTTGATGCGACTGCTCAATCTTGATGAAGAAAGCTCTAGTAAAATTATTACAGCAGCTAAAGAAAAAGCAAGAGAGCTTGAAACAGGCTTTTTAGTGGACACTGAGCTTTACTCTGTGGCTGACGCTGTTGCAGAGCCTGTTATTGAGAAGCCAACAGGTTCTTCTGTGCAAGATTCTGAAAAAGAAAAAGAGAAAAAAATTCAGATTTTTATGAAATTATCTGGTGTAGGTGAAGCTACAGCATCTGCTTTGGCTGATGCTGGTTATGCAACCATAGGGGATATTATTGCAGACTCTGCTGAAGAGGTAGCTCTGAAAGCAGATGTTACTTTGGGAATTGCTAGGACTGTTCAGATTGCAGCAAACCGATATTTACAAGAACAGCAGCTGCTTCTGCAAAAAGAGAAAGAAAAATAAGTTTTTTGTCTTTTCTTTACAGGTTTAGAAAGATTATTCTTTTTGGACTATTTGTGTTAGCGTGGAACCAATTTATGTTTGTCATCTAGGGGACAGAGTGCATGTCAAAAAAGCGTGTCTATGAATTAGCTCGAGAAGTTGGGCTAGAAAGCAAAATAGTCATTAAAAAATTAGAAGAAATAGGCATAGCTGTTGCTAGTCATCAAAGTGCTTTAGATGATAAACAAGTTCAGAAATTTTTCACATCTTTAAAAACTCCTGATGAGTTGGTTGCTGAAGCACAGAAGCAACCAGTGGTTCGTCGTAGAAAACGTCAGTTTGCCGATGAATCTTTTGAAGAAATAAGAGATGAAGCTCAGGTAGAAGAAGAAAAGCTTCCTGAAGAAAAGCCTACTCTAAAAGCAAAAGTTAAGAAAAAACTTGTAATAGAGGAAAAAGCTCCTCTTGTTGAAGAAACAAAAGTAGAGCTTAAAACAGAGGAAAACACAGAAGATTTAGAAGACAGAACGAGTTCTTTTGTAGAAGAAGATCTGCCTGAAGTTCTTCAGGTTTCTTCTGAAAAGATTACTTCCGAGTTGGAGAGCAACGCTTCTTCTATTGCGGAAAAAGAAAAAGCCGAGGAGTCCTTTTCTTCTAAGCGAGTGACAGAGGAGAAGAAACCAGATACACTTCTCAAAACTAATAGCACTGCAGCGCCTATGAAGACGAAAGAAGAGACTTCTAATTTAGAAAAAAAATGGAGTCAGTCTAGAATGGGTTCTGTTGAACGAAAACCAGAGAAGAAAGCGGACATAGTGATTACTAAGACAGCAGGAGTGCCCTCCAAGAGTTTTCAAGGTGGAGCCACCATTGTCAGAAGAGCAACAAAAGAAGAGTCTGAAGCTCTTCAAGTAAGAGAGTCTCATCGCCATAAGAAAAAAGAAGATTCTCCAAAAACTTATACCCCACAAAACAGGTTTCCCCAGCAAAAGAGACGAGAACCAGAGTTGCCTGGAAAGGATAACGTTAGAAGTTTTCAGCAATCTTCTGTTTCCGTTGATGAGCCTAGTTATAAAGACGAGCAACGAGATACTTATACTGGGATTCGTCCTGAGTTTAAAAAAGTAGTGGATGATCCTGAGGACTCTTCCAAAATAGCGAAAGTGTTTTTCAAACAGAAAAAACCTAAATTCTCATTTAATCCGAGTATGCTAGAAGAGGAAGAAGTCCCTCAAGAGCCTCTTCGTAAGATGAGAGTGTTTTCAAATTATTCTAAAAAAAGAGATTCTAAATCATCAGCCAACACAAGGCACAAGAAAACTCAAATCACGGTTCCAAGGCAAGAGTATCGTGTGGTGAAAATGGAGCGAGACACCATTACTGTTTCAGAAATGGCTTCTCAGCTTAATATAAAAGCGGCTGAATTAATTAAGAAGCTTATGCTGCAAGGTGTTATGGCAACGGTGAATCAAGAAATCGATTTTGACACGGTTTCTTTGATTGCTGGTGAATATAATTATGAGTGTAAGAGTGTTAAGAAAACTGTAGAAGATATTCTTCCAGAGGTAGAAATAAATCCTGAAGATTTAGAAACTCGTCCTCCGATCATCACTGTCATGGGGCATGTTGATCATGGGAAAACTTCTATTTTGGATGCAATTCGTGAAACTGGAGTTGCTGATAAAGAAGCTGGTGGGATCACACAGCACATTGGTGCTTATATGGTTGATCACAAAGGCACTAAGTTAACTTTTCTAGATACCCCTGGTCATGAAGCTTTCTCAGCTATGCGCTCTCGTGGAGCTCAACTGACAGATATTGTGATTCTAGTCGTTGCTGCTGATGATGGTGTAATGCCACAAACAATCGAAGCGATTGCTCATGCAAAATCTGCTGGTGTTCCTATTGTTGTAGCTGTTAACAAAATTGATAAATCTAATGTAAATTTTGATCGTATTTACTCTGAGCTGAGTGAACAAGGAATTCAAGCAGAGTCTTGGGGCGGAGATACTCAGTTTGTTCATGTTTCTGCTCTCAAAAAAGAAGGTCTCGAGGAACTACTAGAAGCTCTTCATCTTCAGGCTGAAGTTCTTGATTTAAAAGCTAGTAAAAAAGGACTGGCCACAGGAAGAGTTATAGAAGCACATCTTGATAAAGGCAGAGGAACTGTGGCTACAGTTATTGTAACCACAGGGACCTTGTCTGTTGGGGATTTTGTTGTTGTTGGTTCTACGATTGGTCGTGTGAGAGGTCTAGCTGATTATGAAGGACGTAAACTCAAAAAAGCAGGTCCTTCGACACCGGTTGAAATCATTGGCTTGAGCGCTTTACCATTAGCAGCTGATCCTCTTAATGTTGTGGTAGATGAAAAGAAAGCAAGAGAAGTCAGTGCTCTTAGAATTGCAGAAGAAAATGCTGCTAAAAACCCAGTTAGTTCAGCTCAAACTTTGGATGAGCTTCTTGTGCAGGTACAAGCTGAAAGCCTTCCTCAGATTTCACTTCTTATTAAAGCTGACACGCAAGGAACAGTAGAGGCTATTAACGACTCTATTTCTAAGCTAAAGAGTGAAAAAGTAAATGCGAAGGTTATTTTTAAAGGGGTCGGTGGTATCACAGAAAGTGACCTTAACTTAGCTGAAACCTGTCATGCTGTTATCTTGAGTTTCAATGTAAGAATGCCTGGAGCTTTAACAGGGATCTGTGAGCGCAAAGGGATTGTTGTTCAATACTTTAGCGTAATTTACAAACTGGTCGATGCAGTAAAAGGTTTCATGGTTGGTAAACTACCTCCTGTGACATCAGAAGTGATTCAAGGTCACGCAGAGGTGAGAGAAGCTATTCGTATTCCAAAAGTTGGTTTTATTGCTGGTTCTAATGTGACAGATGGTAAAATTACAAGAAACTCATACTTGAGATTGGTTCGAGATGATGTTGTTATTTACACTGGCAAATTAGCCGCTCTCAAACGATTTAAGGATGATGTGAAAGAGGTTCAAAGTGGCTACGAATGTGGTATTAGCTTTGAAAATTGCACAGATATTAAAGCAGGTGATATTATTGAAGCTTACATTATCGAAGAGTCACCTGCGGAGTTAGATATTTAATGAATTTAAGACAACGAAAATTTGCAGATCAAATTAGAGATATTTTAGCAACTCACTTGAGTCAAGGTGGTGTTCCTGATGCTGACTTATCTTCTGTTATGATTACACGTGCGAAAGTGAGTCCAGATCTTCAAATTGCAACTATTTATTTTCGTTTCTTTTCTGAGGGTTCTGCGGATAAAGCTCTAGCAGCTTTTGCTCTCCATAAGGGACAATTACGGAAACTTCTTGGGAGTAAATTGATTTCAAGAAGAGTGCCTGATATCCGTTTTTTTTATGATGAAGCTCAAGATCAAGTGGATCTTGTGGAAAGTCTTCTTCATAAAATTAACAAAGAAAAGTAGTGTCACAAGTGAGTGACTTGAAAAGTCTTGCCTCAAAAGAATTCAAGATAGAAAAAAGTGGTTTACTTCCAATCTATAAGCCTTCTGGTATTTCATCTAAAGATGTTTCAAGACAGTTGACTCGTGTTCTTGGGAAACTCAAGATGGGTCATGTGGGAACTCTTGATCCCATTGCAGAAGGTGTGCTTCCTATTCTTCTTGGTAAGGCTACTCGTCTTCAGGATTATCTTCTTTCTTCTAAAAAAACTTATCAGTGTGAAATCTTACTTGGAAAAGCAACAGACACTCTCGACTCAGAAGGTGATTTTGTAGAAGAGTCGTCTTATGATCATGTGACAAAAGAGCTTATTTTGGAGAAACTTTCTTCTTTTCTTGGGAAAGTGGAGCAGATACCTCCTATTTATTCTGCTCTGAAATACAAAGGAAATCCTCTTTATAAGTATGCAAGAGAAGGAAGGTCAGCAGAAGTTCCTCTTCATGAATTAAAAAGAGATATTGAGATCTATCATCTTAAGCTTTTATCTTTTGAAGAGGGGCGTATTGTTTTTGAAGCAGATGTTTCCAAAGGGACTTACATCAGGGTCCTTGGGTATGATTTAGCTAAAAGTCTTGGAACATGTGCTCATATGACAAAACTTATACGCGAGAAAAGCTCTAGCATTGAGGTAAAACAGACAGTTTTTCTAAAAGATTTGATAGAAGATCTTCAGAGTGGAGCTTCTCTTGAAAAATTTTTAATTCCTATGAAAGATATCCCTATGGACTTTCCTCGGTGTGAAATTTTTTCTACAACTGATACTGAACGACTTTTGCAAGGCCAAAGACTCACGTTAACTCCAAATGTTAGTTTTAAAGTGGACTCTCTTTTTTTAGAAAGAGTTTTAAATTCCTCTGGAGAAGAAGAAGAAGTTTTGTTAGAAAATAAAGATTATTCTTTATTCGCTTTAGCGGTTGTGTCAAGAAACCCTCGAGGGGTGTCTTTTAAAATTCAAAAAGGGTTAGTATGAGTCATCAAGCAAACTACTTATTTACTTCAGAGTCTGTGAGTGAAGGTCATCCTGATAAAATGGCTGATCAGATTAGTGATGGTATTTTAGATGCGCTTTTAACAGAAGATAAATACTCTCGAGTAGCCTGTGAAACACTTTTAAAAACAGGTCTCGTTGTCATTGCTGGGGAAATAACCACAGAAGCTCGTATAGACTATAACCATATTGTAAGAGATGTGATCAAAGAAATCGGTTACACAGATGGAGACCTTGGTTTTGATTATAAGAGCTGTGCTATTATAAGTAGCATTAACCAGCAGTCGCCAGATATTGCTATTGGTGTGAATGAAAATGAAGGAAGTTTTGCAGAACAAGGAGCTGGTGACCAAGGGTTGATGTTTGGTTATGCTTGTAATGAAACCAAAGAACATATGCCTGCTAGTATTTCTTTTTCGCATGCGATTTTGAGAAAGCTTGCAGAACTTAGAAAGACAGAAGATGTTTCTTGGTTGAGACCAGATGCAAAAGCTCAAGTGACTGTGGCCTATGAAAATAATGTTCTTACTCGTGTTGACACTGTTGTTGTCTCTACTCAGCACTCAGAGTCTGTGAGTCTTGCAGAGATTAGAGAGTATGTGATTGAAAGCTGTATTAAAAAAGTTATCCCTGCAGCTCTTTTAAAGTCCACAAAGTATTTTATTAATCCGACTGGACGTTTTGTGATTGGTGGTCCAATGGGGGATGCTGGTCTTACAGGACGTAAAATTATTGTGGATACTTATGGTGGTCATGGGGCTCACGGAGGTGGAGCTTTCTCTGGAAAAGATCCAAGTAAAGTTGACCGTTCAGCTGCCTACATGGCTCGTTACATTGCAAAGAATATTGTAGGCGCTTCTTTAGCTGATAAGTGTCTTGTGCAATTAGCTTATGCGATCGGTGTTGCTGAACCTGTGAGTGTTTATATTAACTCTTACGGCACATCAAAAGTAGATCCAGTAAAACTCGAAAAAGCAGTTCGTGATATTTTTCCACTAAAACCTCTCGAGTTGATTCGTCACTTAGATCTTCTTAGACCTATTTATAGAGAGACAGCAGCTTACGGTCATTTTGGTCGTGAGGGTTTCTCTTGGGAAAAACTTGATAAAGTGGATGCTCTGAGAAGTTCCTTCTAGAGGGCTTTTTTATGATCGAGTTCTTAGTCGGTGTACTTCGTGTTAAAAGAACTTCTAGTTTGATTCTTGATGTCAATGGTGTGGGTTATGGGGTTTCTCTTCCTCTTTCTCATCATTTGCGTTTGCCTGAAGTGGGAAAAAATCTAGCTCTTTGGATTTATACACGAGTAAGAGAAGATCAGCTTAGTCTTTTTGGTTTTCTTGAAGAAAAAGATCGTTTTGTATTTGAAATGCTTATGAGTTGTAGTGGTGTAGGGCCTAAAGTAGCTCTTGCTATTATGTCTACTATGACTTCAGAAGAACTCGTACAAGCTGTTGGTTTGAAAGATCAAGCAGTATTTGAATCTGTTCCTGGTATTGGAAAAAGAACAGCTGAAAAAATTCTTGTAGACTTACAAACGAAGGTTGATAAGCTTCCTCTCTTAGCTTTAGGGGGTGAAAGTATTTTTTCTTCTAGTAAACGAGGTCTTTTAATTCAAGAAGACACAGGTGCTTTACCACGTAGTTTTGTTTACGATTTAAATTCTGCACTTACAAATCTTGGTTTTAAAGATAAAGAAATAAAACCTATCATCGATCAGATTAGCGAGTCTTATGAAGGTGAAGATTTTTCTTCTGTGACAAGACGAGCTTTATCTCTTCTTTCTGCCCCTAAATCTTCAAAAACATCTCCTGAAGGAACCAAAGAAGAGCTAGAGTCTCTCTTTTAAGACCGAAAGCAGAAAGAAAAGAGCTATGACAGAAGAAAATGGTGATGAGCTTATTATTCGAAGAGCTTCTACGCGAGTTCTTTCTCCCGAAGAAGAGCAACAAGAAACAAGAAGTGTAAATATTCTGCGCCCAAAGTCTTTTGCAGACTATCCTGGTCAAGATCATGTGAAAGCAAATTTAAGAGTTTATGTGGAAGCAGCTTCCAAGAGAGGAAAATCTCTTGATCACGTTATTTTACACGGTCCACCTGGACTTGGGAAAACTACGTTGGCTCATATTATTGCTTATGAGCTCGGGGTTCCTTTTCATAGTACAAGTGGGCCTGCTCTTGATAAGCCAGGAAACTTAGCAGGTATCCTTGTTGGTTTACAAGCAGGGTCTCTTCTTTTTATTGATGAAATTCATAGGCTTTCTATTCAGATTGAAGAAGTCCTATATGGTGCTATGGAAGATTTTTCAATTGATCTTATTATTGGCCAAGGACAAACAGCAAGGACTGTGACATTACCTGTCGCTCCTTTTACATTAGTAGGAGCTACAACAAAACTTTCAAGTCTTTCTAGACCGTTTCTTAGTCGTTTTGGAATTCAAGAAAAATTAGAGTTTTATGAACCAGAAGCTTTGTGTGAAATTATTAAAAGAAGTGCTCATATTCTTTCTATTTCAATAGAAGATGAAGGGGCTTACGATCTAGCAAAACGCTCACGTGGAACTCCAAGAATTGCTAATAGACTTCTTAAGAGGGTCTGTGATTTTGCAAGTACACGTTCTAAAGATTGTATTGATCAAGAAATTGTTGCCTATGCTCTTTCTCGTCTTGATATTGACGAGTGGGGACTTGACCGAGTAGATCGAGACATTCTTTCGGTTATTTTAGAAAAATACTCTGGTGGTCCAGTCGGGATTGAAACTATAGCCGTGACTTTAGGAGAAGAAAGAGCTACTCTAGAAGAGGTTTATGAACCTTTCCTTGTACATTCTGATCTGATCACAAGGACCCCAAGAGGTCGCTCACTTACCGAGAAAGCAAGGAGGATTTTAAGTAAAGGAGCTTAGCTCAGTGAAAAAAACCACAAAACTCTCTGTTAACATTCATGATAGCACACAGTTAGAAGCCATTTTGAATTACGATTTCAGCTCTAGTCGAGACAATCTCTGGGCTAGGATGAGAAAGTATGATGTGGATGTCTATTTGTTTTTTCCTCCTCAATTAAATATTAATAAGCAATCTTACTCTAAAGAAGACTTCTACGAAGACATAAGACCGTTGGCTCGTTTAAAAGAACCAAACTATGAGTATGAGGATTTTCTTCCTAGTCAAGAAAAAGGCAGAGAGTCTCCTTTTGATTTTCTTTTGAAGCAATATGAGTCTCTTGATAAAGGTCAAGAAAATCTAAAAGATCCAAACTTTATCAGTGAGTTAAAAATTTTGGCTTGCAGTCTTTCTTCTTATGTTTCTCGTCAAACAAAAGAAGTGTCAAGAGATCTCAAAGGCTTTGCAAGAAAAGATAATACGACTTCTGAAGCTGAAACTTTTTTTGAGAACTCGTCTAAGGAGTTAAAAAAAATCTTCTTTCTTTTTAAAGCTTGGCAAGAGCTCTATTTAAAAATAAATGAATCAACGGAAGAAAGATTTTTAGATATCCAAAGAGAAGTTTCTCTTTTAGATGAAAATGTGCTCGGGGTTTTTTATAGAGGGGTTTCTAATGTATTTTATGGTTGGGAAAAAGATTTTTCTTTCATTGAAACAGAGTCTGCTAAAATTTTTCATAGACGTTTAAAAGCTTGGATTCTTGTGATCCGAGCTCATTATCGTTTGAAAAATTATTTTTTCTTAACAGAAGAAAGCACGATACAAGAGAAAGAAAATTTTTCTATGCGTCTTTCTTATTTGAAAAAGCGTATGTGGCAAGTTCTTTATTTGGAAGTGAAAGACAAAGCTTCTTTTTTTAAGAAAAGGCAGTTAGCTTATATTGCAGCTGCTGGTTTTGCAGCTTTGTGGGCTCTTCTTGCTAATATTTTCATGTGGCGTCAACTTAACTTTCAGGGGACAAGCTCTTTTTTTGATGCCACAGGAGGAGGTTCTCTTGGTGTTGGGACCACGTACTTTCTTGTTCTCACTTTTGTGAGTGCTTACATATTAAAAGATAGGATTAAAGACTTTGCTCGAGATAAATTTCAAGGTGGAATTTTTCGTCACTTACCAGATAGTACAGAGCAAATTTGGTACAATAATAAAATAACGAAAAAAAAGTTTTCTATTGGAACGATCTATGAGTCTCAACACTATGTTGATGGTTTAGAATCTGTTCCTCTTGAAATTCAGGCTTATAGAACAAGTCTTTTTAAAGGCAGGTTTATTGAGCAAGAAGATATTATTCATTATCATAAGAAAATTATTCTAGACACTAAGAAGATTTGGAGTTTTGGTCAAAACTTGACAGCTATTCATGACATCATTCGTCTCAGTGTGAAGCGATATATTACAAGACTTGATGATCCGGAAGAAAAAAATTTCATTCTAACAAAAGATGGCTCAATTAAGATGAGCACACTTCCCAAAGTTTATTACATTGATCTTGTGATTAAGTTTTCTCACAAATCACTTTTTTCTAGATCAGAGGAAGTGCTCTTTGAGTGTCGTCGTTTAATCTTGAATAAAGATGGTCTGGTCAGGATTCTTGGGTCTTAGAAGAGTTGTCTTTGAGGGGGGTGTTCTTCCGTCATGCTTTGAGCGAAGCGAAAGATCTCCCAACACATGAAACAAAGCAGATTCTTCTTCAGTTAAAAACGGTAACCAAAAGCAATATTGATATGTGGCATGATCCTGTGAATAATTAGACCAAGGATTGATAGATTCTTATATTTAAGGAGAGCTTCTGGAGATTCGTGGAAGACATTGTTTAATGTAAAGCCTCCTCCGATCCTTGTGAAAATTGGGTTATTCCCTTCAAAGGCATAACCCAATTCTGTTTTAATAAGAATGGAGGCGTAATTATATGCTGGAGAAAAACCAAAACCAGGGCCTATTTTAGCAGATATATAAGGGCCTCCAAAATAGCCACTATCAGAGGGCTCTCTAAAGTTGTAATAGACTCCACCTAGAGCAAAA
>JACCDV010593711.1_pt1 | contig 42753 bp, 38 predicted proteins | sample 7446131 | NCBI WGS metagenome assembly JACCDV01 (sample SAMN15323448, study PRJNA562643) | freshwater metagenome | isolation source: river surface water | place: USA:Blue River Watershed | collected 2017-08-17
CAGGTCAGCATGTCCCTCTGATACCTTGGGCCACACGCATAATACAATCGCATCTACAACGGGTCGCGACAGGGTAACCCTGAGCCAATCCTAAGAAAAGATGCGCCAGTTCGGATTGGGGGCTGCAACTCGACCCCATGAAGCCGGAATTACTAGTAATCGCGGGTCAGCTATACCGCGGTGAATACGTTCTCAAGTCTTGTACTCACGGCCCGTCAACTAAAGGGAGATGGGAGTACCCGAGGTCAGACGTTTGTCTGCCCACGGTAAGCTCATCGACAGGGAGTAAGTCGTAACAAGGCACGGGTAGCGGAAGCTGCTCGTGGAGTAATTCAATTTGAAAATCTTCTACCAAAAGTAGAGGTTACAGAGTCGATATCGTGCGCCTCAATTGAGCGTATGATGGACAATTATTGCAAAGTCCTAAAATGCGATATGACACCGAGGAAAGTACTCGGTGAACGGAGCAAAACAGAGAACGATAGAACAAAACCACCTTCGGGTGGTTTTGTGTTGCAAAAATTTTTAGGAAGAGTAGTCTGGCTTGAGAACTTCTTTATGAGGATGCCATGGCAGATGACGATGGTTGGGACCCGAACCTATACCAAGGTCGGAGTAGGAAGCAGGTTGAGAACAACAACGCTGCTGGGGTTGTCGTTATCCTAGTTGGTTTCGGAGGTCTCGCGGTCTACGGGATCTACATGCTTCTTTTTGCCTTAGGAGTAATTGACAAGGATTCCTGGATCGTTAAGCTGTTTACCTAGAACCCCCGCCACCACCCACTTCAGTGAGGTAGAGTTATGGCTGACCGGCCGCAACCCAAGTTCCACGCTGGATTGCCGGGCGAAGAGAAGACCTCCAAGGCACCCCTCGTGGTCGTACTGGTCTTCCTCGGGGCCGCAGGAGCAGTTCTCTGGGCCTGGCTCTCTCCCTGACCGCACAATTCGTGCGGTCTTTTAATTATCTTTGTGCGCACACTAGGGATCGAACCTAGGACCTCACGAGTATCAGTCGTGTGCTCTACCAGCTGAGCTATATGCGCATTTCGGCAAGAACTATATCATACCAAAACTCTCGTGTATAATATTTCCAAGTAACAAACAGATGCCTAAAAGTCGAGTCATACCTCTCATAGGATTCTTCATTGCTCTCTTGCCTGTGCTTGGGTTTCCGCACTCTTGGGAGCTCTTCTTCCAAGTCGTTGGAGGTTTGAGCATTGTGCTTCTGTCGGTACTTATATCTATAGATAAGAGGCTCACTCGTAAGGCTAAGGCAGAGAGGAGACACATAGCGATGAAGGTGAGGACCGAAGAAGTTATTGAACAACCAGATTTAAACCAAAACAGTGGTGGCGAGACACAGTAGAGGATTTGTATGGGTGGGAGTAGGGGTGCTCTTCTTGATCGGTTTGAGTTTTGTACTCCCCATTCTTTCTAAAGAAGATTATGTCGTAGTTGAGGAGCTTGTAGAAGTGGCTTCAAGTACCGAGCCTGTGTTTGTGGTGACTCATGTGGCAACGCCCGATCCTCTCAAGGCGATATACATGACATCCTGTGTAGCCAGTACTCCATCTTGGCGAGAGAGTTTGAAGAAGTTTGTGGAGGAGACGGAGCTCAACTCTGTCGTGATAGATATAAAGGATTACTCTGGTGATATCTCTCTCGAGCCTTCGGCCAAGTGCTTCGTTAAGGATATGAAGGAGTTCATAGGGGAGCTACACGAAGCAGGTATATATGTCATAGGTCGCGTCACTGTATTTCAAGACCCTAAGTATGCGGAGCTTCATCCAGAGTTGGCCGTTAAGTCTAAGTCGACTGGAGGCACATGGCGAGACAGGAAGGGCTTGGCCTTTATAGATGTTGGGGCGAGAGCATATTGGGATCACATAGTAGAGCTGTCTAAAGCAAGTTATGAGCTTGGTTTTGATGAGATTAACTTCGACTATATCCGATATCCGTCTGATGGAAATATGCAGGATGCTCATTACTCTCTCACCGTCGGTACATCTACTAGGGTAGAGATGCTTGAGAGCTTCTTCTCCCATCTTCATCAGAGTCTAAGTGGTACTGGTATGAAGACCTCTGCAGATATCTTTGGCTTCGCTACTCTTCTTCCAGACGACCTTGGCATTGGGCAGGTCTTGGAGAAAGTGTTGCCATACTTTGATTATGTATATCCGATGGTTTATCCATCGCACTACTCGTGGAATGTTGGAGGCTTCGGTGACCCAGCCACACACCCGTATGAGATTGTGAAGTACTCTATGGAGACAGCAGTAGAGAGAGAACAAAAGTGGAATCTAGCAAATGGTCGAGCAACCTCAACTCCTTCCAAGTTGAAGCCTTGGCTTCAAGACTTCGACCTTGGTGCACAGTATGGAGTAGCAGAGGTGCAAGCACAGATGAAAGCCACTTATGATTCAGGTCTCACTGGTTGGCTTATGTGGGACGCGGGGAACAAATATACTAGAGAAGCTTATCTTGTGGAGTAAAGAAAAAGACTAGTAACTCCTAAGAGCCACTAGTCTATTGGGTGCAGGCCCTCAATTGTGGTAGAGCTTCCTGCCACAGATCTCACAGTCCTCGCCATTCTTGGCGAAGTCGCGAGGTGTGTCGGTGCGGTGGCAGATGCACGCTGCCTTCACCGCTTCCATCATGCGTGCTTCGTACTTCGTGAACTCACGCTCTCTGGCAGTGCGGAGTAGGCCAGGACCCACTTCGATGAGCCACTTCTTCGTCAGCTCAGCGAGGGTGGGGTCGGCAACCTTACCGGGTTCTTTGGTCTGTTCAGTCTGCATTAGGTACTCTCCTGTTGGTGGTCTTTGGCTAGATTATCTTTAATCTAAGTCGAAATCAAGTTTTCGTTGTATAATACGAGGAAATGTACAACCCGGAGAAGATAACTTACTTCGCCGAGACCGACTCTCGGAACAAGCGCGTGGCCTTCGGCATCAAGGCCAAGGACCGCTTGAAGCACGTCTATGTGATAGGTAAGACTGGTATGGGTAAGTCGACCCTGCTTGAGAACATGGCTGTGCAAGACATTAAGGGCAATGAAGGCATGGCCTTCATCGACCCACACGGCAAGACTGCAGAGCTCCTACTCGAGTACATACCACCAGAGCGTATCAAGGATGTCATTTACTTTGCTCCCTTCGACACGGAGTTCCCAATATCATTCAATGTTATGGAGGATGTGGGTGTAGATAAGAGACATTTGGTGGCCAATGGTCTTATGAGTGCTTTCAAGAAGATTTGGGTAGATGCATGGAGTGCGAGGATGGAGTACATCCTAAACAACATCCTGCTTGCACTCCTTGAGTACCCTGGCTCAACTCTTATTGGGGTCAACAGGATGCTCTCAGATAAGGACTATAGGAACAAGATTGTCGACAACATCAAGGACCCCTCGGTGAAGAGCTTCTGGGTTGATGAGTTCGCCAAGTATGGCGACAAGTATATGCAGGAGGCTGGTGCTGCGATACAAAACAAGATTGGTCAGTTTATAAGTAACCCACTTGTCAGGAACATCATCGGCCAAGAGCGATCTTCCTTCGATATTAGGAAGCTCATGGATGAGGGCAAGATAATGATCATTAACCTCTCCAAGGGTAGAGTGGGTGAGGCTAATGCCAACCTCATCGGTTCTATGCTTATTACTAAGATTTATCTTGCAGCGATGAGCCGTGCTGATAAGTCAGAGCAAGACCTCCAGAAGCTTCCAAACTTCTATCTATATGTAGACGAGTTCCAGTCTTTCGCTAACGAATCTTTTGCAGATATTTTGTCAGAAGCTAGGAAATATAAGCTGAACCTCACTATCGCACACCAGTATATAGAGCAGATGGAGGAGGAGGTAAGGGCAGCGGTCTTCGGTAACGTGGGTACGATGATTACCTTCCGCGTGGGGGCATATGATGCGGAGGTGCTCGAGAAGGAGTTCGCCCCCACCTTTACAGCAGAAGACTTGGTCAACCTTGGCTCGTACCAAATATATTTGAAGCTCATGATAGATGGTATAGGCTCTCAACCCTTCTCTGCGAGCACCATGAAGCCAATAGAGAAGCCAGAAATTTCTTCGGTAGAGGAGATCATCAGACAATCAAGAAGAGTCTACGCCGAGCCCAAGGCCAATGTGGAGAAGCGGATACAAGCGTGGCACGAAGAGGGTAGGAAGGACAAGGAGGTGAAGCCCAAGAAGCCAGAAGGTAGAAGCTTCGAACAAAGGCCGAGACCAGAGTATAAGCCCGAACATAAACCTGAATACAGGCTAGAGCCAAAGCCAGAACCTAAACCAAAGTTTGTCCCAACACCTGTTGCGGATGAGAGCGAAAGCCTGCCTGCCGGCGAGGCAGGCTTCAAGCCACTGAAGAATCTTTCATTAGATGTCTTGAAGCAAAAGTCCAACAATCAACGCCCTGTCTCACAAAAGAATGTGAGCGACCTTAAGAACGCTCTATCTTCTATAATAAAGACCACCAATCAAGAGCCAAAGCCAGTTACACCTCCAGTATCAAACCCTGCTCCGCACAAGGCTTCGCAGGGCGAGGTTAAAAAACCTCGAGAAGTGCCCGAAGCCGAACTCAAAGCCCTTCTAGATGTCGAGTAAAAACAAAAGAGTTCTAATCTTCTCTATCGCTTATTACCCACTTGTGGGTGGGGCTGAGGTTGCGGTGAAGGAAGTCACCACGCGCTTAAGCGACATTGAGTTTGATATGGTAACTCTCCGCTTTGATAGGTCTCATAAAAGTGAGGAGAAGTTTGGCAATGTGAATATCTATAGAGTTGGTGGACCGAAGCACCTCTTTCCTCTCACTGCACTACTTAAAGCTTGGTCACTTAACCGTACTCGTAACTACACACATGTTTGGTCCATTATGGCCAACTGGGCAGGATTTGCAGGACTCTTCTTCAAGACTTTAAACAAAAGAGTTAAGTTCATCCTCACTCTCCAAGAAGGTGACTCACTCTCGTCTATAAAGATGAAGGTTCTCCTTGTTTATCCGATATTCAAAAAGATTTTTATAAGAGCCGATGTGGTCCAAGCCATATCGAACTATCTTGCCGACTGGGCAAGGAGCATGGGGCGCAGAGGTGGAGTGGAGGTGGTGCCAAACGGAGTTGATGTAAGTAAGTTCTCTGGTGAGACAGCCGAGATAGAGGACAATGTCATCCTCATCACCACATCAAGACTAGTAAAGAAGAATGGAGTTGGCGACATCATAGATGCTCTCAAGCTTTTGCCCGAGAGAGTGAAGCTCAAGGTTATAGGTAGTGGCCCACTTGATAAAAGCTTAAAGCTAAAAGCCAGAAGCTTGGGTCTAGAGAGTAGGGTCAAGTTCTTGGGTCATATGGAGCATGGAGAGATGGTGGGACATCTACGAGCCTCACATATTTTCGTCAGGCCCTCACTATCAGAGGGAATGGGGAACTCCTTCATAGAAGCTATGGCTGTAGGTTTGCCTGTGATAGCCACTCCAGTTGGGGGTATACCAGACTTCCTATCCGACCCAGACAAGAGCCCCGAGAGGCACCCCACAGGCCTATTTGTACCCCCTCAAGACCCTAAGGCCATAGCCCGTCAGGTAGAGCGCCTAATGAAGAGCGACCGCTTAAGAGAGACTCTAGTGACCAACGGCAAGCGCTTGGCTAAGGACAAATACGACTGGGATTTGATAGCGGGGGAGATGAGGAGTAAAGTGTTTAATATATGAAGATATTAGTTACAGGGGCTGCGGGGGCTATAGGCTCTCATCTTGTTGAGAGATTGCTAGAAGATGAGCATGATGTTGTTGGAGTAGACGCCTTGACTGATTACTATGATCCGAGGATAAAGAAGATAACTAGTAAGACCCTAGAGGACAAGGGGGTGAAGATGCATTACATCGACATAGTCACTGGGGATGTAGCGTCTCTTGCTCGAGATGTTGATTTTGTTTTTCATTTAGCTGCTCAACCAGGTATATCTTCAACTACAAGCTTTGATGATTATTTAAGGAACAATATTATTGCGACACAAAAAGTTCTTGAGGCGGTACAAGGTAATTCAAATCTCAAAGCATTTTTTAATGCCTCCACATCTTCTGTTTATGGTAAGTACGCTAATGGTCCAGAGACAGACTTGCCACAACCGACTTCATATTATGGTGTGACTAAGCTGGCAGCTGAGCAATTAACACTCTCTTATTTTAGAAACAAGTTGTTGCCTGTAGTAAATCTTAGATTCTTTTCTGTTTATGGGGAGCGTGAGAGACCAGAGAAGTTTTTTCATAAACTTATTAAATCTTTATACGAAGATTCTGAAATCACGATGTACGAAGGGAGCGAAGACCATGTTCGAAGTTATAGTTACATTGGCGACATTATTGATGGGTGTATGGGGGCTCTTAAAAACTATAACCAAATAATTGGTGAGACTTTTAATTTGGGTAACGACAAGACAAATACTACTGGTGAAGGGTTGAGAATTGTAGAGGAGTTGATGGGTAAGAAAGCTAAGATAAAGATAGTTCCTAAGCGCCAAGGAGATCAGATAGAAACAGGGGCTAAGATAGATAAGGCTAGGAAAATGTTGGGGTTAGATCCCAAGACAGATTTGAGGACTGGATTGAAGAAAGAGATTGATTGGTATGGGGAGAATATTCATGGCAAATTCTAAAACTAAGGTTTTGGTAGCCACAGGCCTCTTCCCACCACAGGTTGGCGGACCTGCTACTTATAGTTCGCTTCTTTTAGAGAAGTTGCCAGAAAGAGGTTTTGACATACGGGTCCAGAGTTTTGGTTGGGTTATAAAGTATCCGAAGGTTATAAGGCACATACTCTACTTCTTTAAGGTTTTGTTTTCTGGTATTGGGGTAGACGTCATCTATGCACAAGACCCTGTGTCTGTCGGCTTGCCGTCTCTTATTGCCTCAAAGTTTTTGAGGAAGCAGTTTTATCTCAAGATTGTTGGTGACTATGCTTGGGAGCAGGGCAGCCAGAGATCAAGTGTTACCGATCTTCTGGATCAATTTTCTACAGAGCACAACAAGTATCCGACCCTAGTACGAATACTTAAGGATACACAGCTCTTTGTTGCCTCACATGCCGATAGAATTATTGTACCTTCCAAGTACCTGAAGCAGATAGTCTCAAACTGGGGTGTAGATCCAAATAAGATTACTGTCGTCTACAATGCCTTCCATGCGCCAAATGTAGTAGGGAGTAAGAGTGAGTTTATTAAGAAACTTGGTTGGAAGGGCACGAACATCATAAGTGCTGGGCGGCTCGTGCCTTGGAAGGGCTTTGATACTCTTATTTCTCTTATGCCAGAGATATCTGAGTCGATACCTGATGTACATCTCTACATCGCTGGTGATGGTCCAGACAAGTCTTACCTTGAGTCAAAGATTAAGGAGACCAAGACAGGCAAGCTAGTTACCTTGCTTGGTAGGGTAAAGCAAGAAGATCTTTTTGGCCAGATCAAAGCTTCTGATTTGTTTGTTTTGAACACATCATACGAGGGCTTATCACACCAACTTTTAGAAGTAATGGCTCTAGAGACTCCCATCATCACCACCAAAGCGGGAGGCAATGTAGAGACAGTAGATAACGAGGAATCGGGTATTTTGCTTGGATATAATGATAAAGAGGCCTTAGTTAGTTCAATTGTTAGGTTATTAAAGGATCCCAATTTAACAAATAAATTTGTAGAGAATGGCAAGAAGAAGTTGGAGTTCTTTGGAGAGGAAAGGATGCTCGGAGAGATCGCCGACATTTTGAAGCAATGAAGATACTCTATGTAGCCAATGTGCGTATACCGACTGATAAGGCACACGGCATACAGATTACTAAAATGTGCTCTACTTTTGCTTCTCTGGGGCACTCGGTTAAGTTGGTGGTACCTACAAGGGCAAACTCCATTACAGAAGATGTGTTTGATTATTATAAGTTGTCTAAGAATTTTGAGGTCAAGAAGATCTTCTCTTTCGATCTTGTTAGGTTTGGGAAACTCGGGTTTCGAATTCAGTCACTAACTTTTACTGTTTCAGTATTTTTTTACACACTCTTTCACAAATCTGATTTGATTTTTGGTCGAGATGAGTTACCTCTACTTTTACCTTCTTTGTATAGAAAGACTTTGTGGGAGACTCACACAGGGAGTTACAACTTTATAACCAAATTACTTTTAATGACGGGTATAAAGATAGTAGCCATAACTCAAGGTCTCAAAGATCTTTATATAAGTAAAAGTGTCGTTTCAAGTCGTATTGTGGTTGCTCCAGATAGTGTAGATTTGGAGCAATTTGATATCAAAGCAACGATGTCTGAAGCTCGTCAGAAGCTAGGACTTCCACAAGGCAAAAAGATTGTTTTGTACACTGGACATTTGTACGAGTGGAAGGGGGCTCATATATTGGCTCGAGCTAGTGAGTTTATTGACAAAAGTGTTTCGATTTTGTTTGTTGGAGGAACAGAGAAGCACGTCAACTCCTTTAAGGAGCAGTTTGGACACTTTTCTAATATACAAATTTTAGGCAAGAAGACTCATGACTTAATGCCTCTGTATCTAAAGTCTGCAGATGTGTTGGTACTACCCAATTCACCGATAAACGATATATCAAGTCTGTATACCTCACCAATGAAGCTCTTTGAGTATATGGCGAGCGGTAGACCGATTGTCGCATCAGACTTACCAAGTTTAAGAGAGGTGTTGAGTGAGGGTAATGCCATACTTTTTGAGCCAGACAATGTTGAAGCTTTGGGAGAAAGTATAAATAAACTCCTTCAAGACCCAGAACTTCAAAAAAGAATCTCAAGTCAGTCTTATGAGGATTCGAAAAAGTATACTTGGACCAAGCGCGCAGAAGATATTCTCTCCTTTATTAGGGCTTAACATAATGGCATAATGAGGATTATGAGAGTCCTCATGATATCAGGAGACAGGAATATCCTTGTCCCAAATAGCTCTGTATCTAAGCGGATGGCGGGGTATGGAGAGCTTGTAGAAGAGCTGTGTATTGTCATTTTGTCTGATCGCAAGCACTCTCTAACAAAGACCAACTTGGCTCCAAATGTTTGGGCTTATCCCACCAACTCTTCAAGTAAGTTTTTAAGACCAACAGACGCCGTACGTATTGGCAGGGGAATCAAGTGCGACTTGATAACTACCCAAGACCCTTTTGAGTGTGGCTTGGCAGGAATGAAGCTCGCTTCGTATCACAAGGCGCCACTTGAGGTACAACTCCACACCAACCCCTTCTCGCCAAATTTTAGTGGACCCCTAAACATGGTCCGAAAGTTTTTGATGAAGTTTGTTTTAAAGAAGGCGAGTGGTGTAAGAGTGGTGCTTAAGTCGGTTGGTGAGGAAGTTAAAAGAAGGTTTGGTGTCACAAATGTTTACACGCTTCCTATATATGTGGATAGAGACAGAGTATCAGGAGAGGCAAAGTTTGATCTGCACGAGAAGTACGGTTTCAAACAAGTTCTTCTGATGGTCTCACGTCTCACAGAGGAGAAGAACATTGGCTTGGCCTTAGAAGCATTTAAAACTGTGAAGAAAGAATTCCCAGACACAGGTCTGGTTATTGTTGGTTCCGGACCAGAAAAGTTTGAGAAGCAAGAAGGCGTGGTCTTCGTTGGATGGCAGGATGATTTGATTTCCTATTACAAGAGTGCAGATGTCTTCGTCCAGACTTCAAAATTTGAGGGGTATGGACTCTCTCTGGTCGAGGCAGGGCTATGTGGCCTGCCTGTAGTTACTACCAAGGTGGGGATAGCAGAGGAACTTAAGGCTGGTGAGGAAGTGCTTATATTTGAGCCAGATGAGGCCTATTTAGCCAAGGTGCTATCCAGGCTCATATCTGACCAAAGTCTTCGCCAGAGGCTTGTTTTGGGCCTTAGGAAGGCCCTGGAGGCCAGACTCCTAGACAAGGAGGCCTATAAGGCCCAAATGCTTAAAAATTGGCAAAACTTGGTAGCAAATACCCCAAAATGAGACTCCTAGTAATTACACAAAAGATAGATGAAGAGGACGATGTTTTAGGCTTCTTCATTTCTTGGGTTGGGGCCTTGGCCAGGAGGGTAGAGGGGGTTGATGTAATCTGTCTTGCGAAGGGTAAGCACTCTTTGCCCTCAAATGTCAGAGTCTTTTCTCTAGGCAAAGAAAGAGGGTGGCCGAAGTTTATACAGGGATTTCTTTTTTACTTTTACGCACTAAAAGTTTTGCTAAAAATAGACGGCGTCTTTGTCCACATGGCACCAGAGTATGTGAGAGCTTTGTACCCAATAAATATTATTTTCAGGAAGCCTCTTGTGATGTGGTATGCACACATCAAGGTAAGCAAGGTTGCTAAGTGGGCCATAGATCATGTCGACTATATACTTACACCATCCAAGGAGAGCTTTGAGTACAATTCAGACAAGGTTGTCTCCACAGGACACGGCACAAACACAGAAGTCTTTAAGCCCCAAGAAGTTGCTCAAGATTTCGATGTTTTATCTATCTCAAGGATTTCAAAAGTTAAGAGGATAGAGACTTTGATAGAAGCAGTAAAGATGTTGGCTGAGAGGAGTTTGTATCCGAGCGTAAGTATATATGGCGAGCCGGCTAGAGCAGAGGATGATGATTATTTGAAGAAACTTAAAGAGATGGCAAAGGATTTGAAGAATATCTCTTGGCGTGGGAGTGTGGCCAACAAGGATGCACCAGAGGTCTATGCTAAGCACAGGGTTTTTGTACGTATGCAAGGAGGTGGGGGCTTCGGTAAGACAGAGCTTGAGGCGATGAGTATGGGCGTGCCAAGTATTTTACCAACAGAGGTGTATAGAAATGATTTGGGTGAGTTTGGGGATGAGCTATATTTCAAGGAGGATGATGCAGTGGCTCTTGCCGATAGGATAGAGAGTGTTTTGTCTTGGCCGGCAGAGAAGAGGAGTGAATATGGGAGACTCGCCCGAGAAATAGTGGCTAAGAAGCACAACGTAGAGAATGTGGCGGAGAAAATTGTTAAACTTCTTACGAAATGAAGAGAGCTTGTTACTTTGGTATATACGATCCAAAACATTGGAGGACACGCGTTGTCACAAGAGGACTTAAGAGAGTGGGTTATGAAGTCATTGAGTGCAGAGTAGATCCAAGAAAGATCTTTGGTTTGCGTAAGTATGTTGAGTTGGTAAATAGTTTTAGGAAGCTTGAGGGCATAGATTTAGTCGTTGTTGGGTTCCCTGGGTATTTAGCCGTAATAGTAGCGAGGCTAATCACTAGGAAACTGATAGTCTTTGATGCCTACATATCATATTTCGATGGGATAAGAGATAGGAAAAATTATAAACTGACCAACCCAATTATGTGGGTGGCTTGGTTCATAGATTTTCTAGATGGGCTTTGTGCAGATGTGGTTCTTACAATAAACAATGCTTATAAAGATTTTTTTGTGAAGTCACTTTTGGTTTCAAGTAGAAAGGTCGAGGTATTACATAAGGGGGCAGATGAAGAGGTTTTTTATCCAAGACCATATTCCACAAAAGAAGTTCTATCAATTGGATGGTGGGGGAGTTATATACCTCTTCATGGTCTTGATGTAATAGTCGATTCTGCCAAACATCTATCTAATGAAAATTTAAGGATACATTTTTTTGGTAGTGGGCAACTCAAGAATCAGATAGAAAATAAAATAAAAGAGGATGCTATCACTAATATCGAATTGCATGCGTTTGTTTCTCAGAGTGAGCTCGTTCAAGAGATAGCGGGCTTTGACATTGTCTTGGGGATATTTAGTTCGGAGCCAAAGGCTTTGCGATGTGTGACCAACAAGGTGTATGAGGCGATGGCCATGGGCAAGCCTATAGTCACGGAGGATTCGCCGGCCAACAGAGAGATATTTACCCACAAAACAAATGTTTATTTGGTTGAACCAGGTAATCCGGTGGCTTTAATGGAAGCGATTAAAGAGCTTGCATCTGATGATAAGCTGAGGACTCATCTTGAGCAGAATGTTAGGAAACTCTTTGAGAGTCGGTTTACTACTGAAAAAATTGAGGAAGAATTTGTTGATATAATCAATCGTCATACAAATGGTTAATTTTGTTAAAAGAGCAATAAGATTTATAAGAGCCAGATACGCACCTAGGGGAGCCAGACTGTCCTTCGCTGGCTCGGGTGAGGATTTGATAATCGCAGACTTGTTTAAACACCTTGGTGTTAAAAAACCGACTTATATAGACATAGGGGCTTACCATCCAGTATATGGGAGTAATACTTACTATTTTTATCGCTTAGGAAGTAGGGGAGTTCTTGTAGAGCCAAATTCTCAGATGTGTTTGAAGTCAAGAAGTGCAAGGCCACGAGATGTTTGTATCGATGCTGGGGTTGGCAGAGATGATGGGAGCATAGACTTCTACTCCTTCACCAGAGATACACGCAATACATTCTCTAAAGAGGAGGCTTTGTCATGGCAGAAGACTTCTGGAGAGGTGCCAACCATTAGCAAGAAGAAGGTGGTATCTATAAATAAGCTTATTAATGATTTCTTCCCGGATTCATCGCCGGATCTTGTTTCCATCGACACTGAGGGTTATGAGCTTGAGATACTAAACGGCTTTGACTGGAGCTCTATGCCCAAGGTTTTTTGTATAGAAACGGTTTCGTCTTCTGGCATAAACAATGATGAAGTTTCTGTCCTTATGGGCAAACACGGATACAGGTTGGTTGGCAAGACTAAGGTCAATGAGATATATGCAATATAGATATGAAGAAGCATTTAGATAATCTTATAGAATCATTCCCGAATATTTTGTCTAAGAAGATTCTTGATATTGGAGCTGGTCGGGGTTCTTTTATGGTGGATGCTATGAGGAGGGGAGCTAGTGTTAGTGGTGTTGAGTATAAGAGTCAGTATATTGATATTGCACAAAATAAAGCAAAAGAGTTTGGGCTCAAATTGGACATCCTGCAAGGTGTTGGAGAGAGTCTGCCTTACTTTGATAAGTCATTTGGTTTTGCGAATCTCTGTGAGGTCTTGGAGCACGTTCAAGATCCAAAAAAAGTTTTGGAGGAAACATTTAGAGTCCTTGAAGTAGGTGGGGAAGCTTATTTGAGTGTGCCAAACAGATTTGGTCTAAAGGATCAACACTTCCATCTTTATTTTATAAATTGGTTACCCAGATTTTTATCAGATTTTGTTATAGCAGTGTTTGGCAGACACAAGAGTTATGATGGGACAGCTGGGTTACAGAGGTTGAGTGAGATGCATTACTTTACATACGGCTCTATTACGAAGCTAGCTCAGTCTATTGGCTTCAAGTCACAAGACATAAGAGAAGAGAAGCTAAATAAGAGATTTGATGGTTTCCCTAGATATATAGCCCTCTTTCTATATAAGATTGTTAGGTCGTTTTATTTCGATTCCTTCCATTTGAAACTTGTGAAGAAATAGCCTAGAATCAGGCTCTAAATGAAAAGAATACTCATAGTAGGTGGAGCAGGATTCATTGGTATAAATTCTGCAAGGCACTTCTTAAAGAAGGGGTGGAAAGTTAGTATTTTGGATGATCTCTCTAGGGCTGGTACAAGTTATAACATAAAGAAGCTTAAGGAAGACTTCGGAGATAAGTTCTACTTTAAGAAGGGAGACATAACCAAAGACAGAAAGGTCTTACAGGATCTTGTTGGAAAAAACGATTTTGTATTACATTTGGCAGCACAGGTAGCAGTTACGACCTCAATAATTTATCCAGAAGATGACTTTAGAATAAATGTGGTAGGGACCTTCAACGTGCTTGAGGCTATAAGAAAATCTAAAAATAAACCTTCCATAATCTACTCTTCAACCAATAAGGTTTACGGCTCTCTTCCACAATATCCCGTAGTAGAAAAGTCAACTCGGTATGTTTTTAAAGATAAAAAATTAAGAGACAGAGGTGTTTCGGAGGACGCACAAATAGACTTCCACTCTCCTTATGGTTGTAGCAAGGGTGCGGCAGATCACTATGTCATAGATTATGGAAGGATATATGATTTTAAGTCAGTGTCTTTCAGACAATCATGTGTTTATGGTGAGTACCAGATGGGAGTTGAGGATCAGGGCTGGGTAGCTTGGTTTGCTATAGCAGCTATGTTGGGTAGGAGCATAACCGTCTTTGGAAGTGGCAAGCAGGTTAGAGACCTTCTGTATGTTGGCGACCTGGTGCGCTTGTATGATATGGCAATAGCGAAGATGGATAAAGTTAATGGCCAAGCCTTTAATGTTGGAGGCGGACCAAGCAATACTCTTTCGATTGTGGAGTGTTTAGATATTTTAAAAGATAAACTTGGAGTAAAGATTGAGCCAAAGAAGAGCAAGACTCGTGCTGGCGATCAACCCATTTTCATTGCTGATACATCGAGGGTTCATAAGGCCTTAGGTTGGAAGCCCACCGTTTCTGTAGAAGAGGGCATAGCAAGAATGATCAAATGGATAAAAAATAATCATAAGATTATAAAAAAAATCTCTAAATAATGAAAAAAATCTTAGTGGTTCAAACCGCAAAATTGGGTGACATGGTTTGTACCACTCCAGTTTTTAGAGAAATAAAGTTGAAGTATCCAGAGTCTGATGTCTATGTTCTTGGAGACTCAATCAATAAGGGGGTTTTAGAAGGTAATCCGCACATAACAGGATATTTAGAATTAAAATATTTATCGTTAAAAAAGATAAAGGAATTAGAAATAGATATTGCCGTTCTCTTGAATCCTAATCCTAGTGTACTTTTACATTTACTCTTGTCTGGTATATCAAAAATCATTACTCCTAAGATTGTTGGAGGGTACTCTCCTTACGCCACAAAAACTTACAGAATTTTATCACTCTTCACAACGAGAGTACCTCATAGATTTTTCCACTATGCACCACAGGAATATTTAAACATGCTAGAACCTATTGGTATTGAATCGAATAATACCAAAAAGGATTTGTATTTCAGTAAAGAAGCAGAATCAAAGGTTGAAAGTTTGTTATCAATCTATACAGGCAAGAAGATAGCCGTTTCGCCGTCTGCAGGGAACAAGATAAAAAATTGGGGAGGCAAAAACTTTGCCAAAATTGCTGATGAGGTATACAAGAGATGGGGTTTAAGTGTGTTCGTAATAGGTGGGCCAAGAGACAAGGATGAAGTTAGGGAAATGCTTGAGAACTTGTCTCCGGACATAAAAGTTATAGATATGTCTATGAAGTTAAGCATAGATGAGCTCAAGGCCTTTATGTCCAAGATGGATATATTTGTTGCGGTAGATACTGGTCCTATATACATTGCAGAGGCTTTTGGAGTCTCTACTGTTGATATCATTGGACCGATGGATGAGAGAGAGCAGCCGCCCGTCGGTCCTAAGCACAGAGTTATCTATATTAAGGCCCGCAAGGCTCCAGCTCTTCATATAATGAATGCTAGGATGTACGACGAGAAGGAGGCTAGGAGGCAGATAGAAGAAATTACTCCAGAGATGGTAATATCAGAAATCGATAATATAATACAAAGTACTTAAAATGAATAAACTAAAAAATAAGCTGAGACTTTTTCTAATAAGGTTTTTTAACTTTTTTAAATCTAGTGAGAATTTAAAAGAGGCAAAAGGTAAGTGGAATAAGTTGGCTAAAGACAACGCCAGGTACTTTGTTCTGACAGATAAAGGAGAACAGATCTCTGAAGAGGAGTTTAGAAGTGCTGGGGAAAATGATGTAGTCAAATACTTTTTAAAAGATGATTTGATATCAAAGCAACTACAGGTTAAAGATATAATAGTCTTAGAAATAGGTTGTGGTATAGGACGTCTTAGTGAATTTATAAGCCCACTTGTCAGCAAGCTGTATGCGGTGGATATATCAGATGAGATGATCTCTAAGGCTAAGGAAAGATTATCCAATCTGAGCAATGTTCAGTTTATTGCGACAGATGGAAAGAGCTTCCCAATACCAGAGCAATCAGTAGACACTGTTTTCTCCTTCATTGTATTTCAGCATATGCCAAGTGTAAGGGTGATAAAGGAAAACTTGAGAGAGATATCTAGGGTTTTGAAGCCTGGCGGCTTAGCAAAGATTCAGTTTAGAGGTATACCTGTAAGTAAGGATCAGTGGTATTATGGGCCATCTCTTGATAGAAATGGTGTCAATAGTCTAATAAAAGATTTGCCTTTGGAAATAATGAAAATAGATGGAGAAGGCCAAAAATACTTTTGGGCATGGTTAAAAAAATAAAGTGATAAAAAACTTTTTGTTTAAACTAAAAGAGGATTTAAAAACTGTTTTTCGCTACCCAGCGGTAGATCTGTCTAATGATTATCGGGTAGATTATGACAAATACTGGAGTAAAAGAAGAAAAGGTAATATCTCAGCACTGTCTTCTTGGCAAAAACAGAGGGCCGATCATATATTAAATATGATAAAACCCGGCACGACAGTGATGGATATTGGGTGTGGAGATGGGGCATTACTTAAATATTTAATGGATCAAAAGCAGGTTAAGGGTATCGGAATAGATATGAGTGCTCCTATTCTTGAAAAAGCCAAAGAATTAAATATTGAAACTCATCTAGTCGATCTGAGAAATGAAGATTCAGTCAAATCTTTACCAGAAGTCGACTACATTTTGGGTTTGGAAATTTTGGAACACATGCCGGAACCAGAAGTTCTTATCATGAATTTAAAAGATAAGGCTAGGATGTCAATGATTTTTTCTTTTCCTAACACAGGTTACTATACATACAGACTCCGAATGCTTCTTGGCAGGTTCCCTTTGCAGTGGCTTTTGTACCCAGGAGAGCATCTTAGATTTTGGACTGTTACAGATGTTAAATGGTGGTTAAAATCTTTGGGTTTTGTCTGTCAAAAGATTGTTCTATATGAGGGGGTGCCTGGTTTAAAAAATATTTTTCCATCAGTTTTTGGTCAAGGTATAATTATCCAGATTCATGATAGAAAGGAATAAAACTATATTCATCTCCTCTTTCCATAGTTTTGTTTCTAAAAATATCTTAAACACAGATATTTTGAACATCTTAAAGGAGACAGGGCATAAAATATTTATCTTAGTTCCATCTCACAAAGTGGATTTCTTTAGAGAAACATATGCTGACAATAATGTCGATATAATAGGTTTAAGTGGAAAATATCTAAACAGGGGTAGGGTGAAGTTTTTTTTCAGGTTATCAATGTTAATGATTGATTCCCATTATCTTTGGTATAAGAAGAGAGAGCGTTTTGATTCAGGTAGTGGTTTTTATGCAGCTTTGAAGTACTTTTTCGAGACATTAGCAACAAAGATACTAAAGCACTTACGATTTATAGATCCAGTAATTAGAAATGCTTTTATCAAGTATGTCCGAATAGACGAAATTCGAGAATGTTTTGAAAAGTATAGCCCCAGTCATGTATTCGTTACTGATATTTTTGATGAGACAGATATTTTGATTGCAGCTGAAGCCAAAAGACAAGAGGTTGGCATTACCGGCATGGTCCGTTCTTGGGATAATTGTTACAGCAAAGGATTGATGCGAGTAATTCCTGATAAGCTTATAGTAAACAACTCAACGATTGCCAATGAAGCTAGTGAGATACATGGGGTTAATAAAGCGGATATAGTTGTTTTGGGCTCTCCTCAATATGATGCGTTTATCAACAAACCGAGATCATCTAGAGAGAGTTTTTGCAGAGAACTTGGGTTGAACCCGATGTACCCATATATACTCTTTGCACCAGCTGGTAAAATATTGTCTGATACGGACGATCAAATCATTGAAATGATTCTCGCCGCGCGTAAAACAAACAGAGTTCCTTCTACCCTACAAGTCTTGGTGAGAAATCATCCTGGACACCCTGCAGATTTATCAAGATTTGAAGGAATCGATGGTGTATTTATAGACAATCCAGGGAGAAGGTTTGATACAAATAATCCTAAGGATTCTGAACTGACTGAAAAGGATAACGATAAATTGGCAGATACCTTGTATCATGCTCAAGTTGTTCTTTGGGTAGCGACAACCCTTGGCATGGATGCTATTGTCTTTGATAAACCCCAGATCGTAATTAATTTTGATGGCTATAAAAACAAACCTTACCCTCAAAGTGTTCGTAAGTATCACAATGAAGACCACATGAAGAAAATGCTTGAACTTGGTGGAATTACCACGGTGAATGGTGAGAATGATTTAATTGAAGCGATTAACAGTTATGTTGGTAATCCAGAATGGAATAGTGAAGGTCGAGAGAGGGTGAGGAAACAGCAGTTTTATAAACTCGATGGAAAGGCAGGTAAAAGAATTGGTGATTTTCTAGTATCTGAATTATCTAAGGATTAGTACTTTTCTTGCTTTTTCCTCTGCGTTTTGCCATTCTGACTCAGTGTTTATGTCTGCTTCGTATAAGTGTGGATTCTGTGTTTCGTAGAGCTCCACCTTATTTCCATATAGATTTGATTTGGGCTCATACAGGTTTTCGGGCTTTAAAATGTAACCCAAATCATTTCTTGCGAAGCACTTTTGGGGGAAGTCTTGTCTTCTAACCAGCATATCTTTGAGTGGTGAGCCATCAAAAAGAGTTACTTTACCAGAGTTATCCTTTGTTAGTGTCCAGTATGGAGTGTGGTTGGCTGGGGTTTCGTTTACAGCTACCACAGAATCAGCACCACTCTTCTCAAACAACCCAATCATTTCGTTTATATGAAATGATTGTCTAAGAGGTGATGTTGATTGTAATAGCATTATTGCATCTGGCTCGTAACCCTCATTTTTCTTAAGCCACTCATAAGCATGTCTTAAGACCGGTTCCATCCCCACACTGTCTTGAGCAAGTTCATTTGGGCGTATAAAGGGGGTCTCTGCTCCATACTTCTTGGCCACATCTATAATCTCCTCACTGTCTGCACTCACAATCACTCTGTCTAAGTTGGATTCCTTGGCAGAAAGAATAGACCATGCTATTAGAGGCTTGCCACAAAAGTCTTTCAAATTCTTATTTGGGATACTCTTTGAACCACTTCTGGCTGGGATTATCCCTAAGATCTTCATTCTCTAGAGCATATAAAGAAAAAGGGTGGACAGCAAGCTGTCCACCCTGTCCTCACATATCGAGGATCTTGTGTATCTGACCACCATCTACGTAGCTACGAGCTTCGAGGAACTGCTCCATCGACAGCTCCCCATAGTTGATTGGTAGGCCGTCGACGCCATGAAGCACCTTGGTGGCATCATCGAGTTCCAAGATATAGCTTCGCAAAGCTTCATCTGGTACCGGTTCACCAAACTTGTTGAACCGGATGCCAAAGTGCTTACCTAGGAGCTCTTGCACCCTTGGGTGCTTGTACATCGCTGTGCCGGGATAGGCTGTTGCTGTGAACATCCTTTGGTTCACGGATGCGACAGCAACCTCGTATTCCGGCGTGCCAGGCTTGAGCCCCTTGGTCACCTCTTCGATCTGCCAGAGGATGAAGGCAACACTCGTCTTCAGGTCCTTCAGTCTTTCCCCTGGGTAGGCCATGATCCAAGTGCAGTTGGCATGCATGCCGACTTCGCGTGTCTTTCGGATACCGCTCACCATTGTTACAGGGAAGTCGTATCCGTTGATACGCACAAGCTGGTCTTCCTTGGCCCCTCTGGGGCGAAGGATAAATCCAGCCTTGTTCATCTCTCGAAGTACATGAGCGCTTGCGCTCTCGGCGCCGAACCCGATGTAGATGCAGCCTGATTCGGCCATGGGCTCGAACCGCTCATCTGCTTCGTCGAGTCTGGTGTGTGTACCCCAACGAATCCCTAGACCCTTGAAGGTGTCGGGAAGCTGGGCACACCTACGCTTGTCTACGGCGAAGTTGTCGTCGGGAAACCCGATGAAGTCGACACCATAAGTCTTTACTAGCCACTCGGCTTCGGATCGGAGATTCTCCACCGAGCGCATGCCGTAGTTCCTCTCGCCCTGGCCTCCGCGATAGCAGAAGTTACAGGCGTAGGGACATCCACGTGATGAGACCGTCGTCAGGCTCCTCTTCATGCTGAAGGGGGTTGCCGAGCTGTTGTTGGCAGCCAGGCCCCAGACTGGTGTCTCGATATACCACTCGAGTACCCTGTTGCCGAGGACATCTTCGTGAAGAAGGTCCCAGGCTGCGAAGGGCAAGACGTTGAGATCGTGGGGGCGGCTACCTTCGTACATGAAGACACGCCGTCCACCGGAACGACCTTGGTCATAGCGGCTCACCATCGATGATCTCCAGCGAAGTCCGAACTGCTTCTTAGCTGTTAGAACCTCATGGGCCATGAGCAGTATGACATCGTCACCTTCTGAGTGAGCGATGGCATCAAGCTCTGGTATCCAGTGAAGGAGGGGTATCTTGACCTCGGTAGCGAGACCTCCACCCGATACGATAAACGCATCTGGGATGATCTGCCTCACCATCTTGGCAACAGTTTCTTGCCAGCGCAGAGTTGTGATCATGCCGGAGAGCGCGATGATGTCGGGCTCCCCATGCTTACCAACGTGCTTCTCGATCAGCTCCCTCACTTCTCGCATGCTCAGGTGTCTCCCGTTTGGGAGATTCTGCTCCACGGAGCGAGTGTCCTTGATGCGATAGGCATTCAGGTCGATGATCGTCGGCTCTGCGCCGTACTGGCGCAGTCTTGCTGCCATCAGCCCCGGACCTTGAGGTGGGGTGTTTGGCTTCGCGCTTTCCCTCAGGGGCATGTTGATGAAGAGGACTCGACACCCCTTAAGGGAGTTGTATCCGAGTTCTGCTACACCTTCGCTTGGATGAGCCTGAACAGGTTCACCCATGATGCTAAGCGTGCTCGACATCTAAAACTCCTTGATATAAGTGAAGGATCGGTCTGGGGTCATTTTATCACAAATCTTGACTTTAACAAGTTCGTGATTTATAGTTTTTTTAGAACCTACAAAGGAGTATGTAAATGGATTTCACGAAATGGGTTTCTTTGCAGGGCGGTGGTGTGTTCGAGAAGGTGCGCCAGCTTCGAGGGGTAATCTTCGACGGTGATGGCGTGCTCACCGACAACCGGGTGCTTGAGGGCCTGCCAGACTACAAGCCGAGGTGGCGTAGTCACTACGATGGTCAGGGCATCTCTCTTCTTCGGGCCATCGGTCTGAAGATATGCTTCATCACCAATGAAAATGGGGAGTCTGCTCGAGCTATCAAGGATCTAGTGGATAGGTGGAACAGTCTGCCTTCAACCCCAAATTGGGGTAGGGTAGATCTTTGGATGGGTCGAGGAGGAGACAGGAAGGTTGAAGCAGCGGAAGAGTGGCTTGCCAGCAGCAACTTTGGTTGGGAGCACTGCGCTGTGATGGGAGACGATCTCGTTGATGTGCCAATGCTTCGCAAGGCTGTGCTCAAGGTTGCACCAATCACGGCCGAACAAGTTGTTTTTGAGATGGTCGATGTGGTTAGCGTTCGTCCCGCTGGCTCGGGCGCTGTGAGGGACTTCGCCAACTTCGTCCTTCATGCGTGGGGTATTGACCCAACCACTTTGCCGACACAGTAGGTGTATCACGGGGCTCTCTTTTGGGGGCTCCTTTTTTGTGATATATTCAAGCAAATGGAAGGAAAATTTGCTGGTAAAAAGGTGTTTGTTGCTGGTGGTACAGGTGGTATAGGAAGGGCTATTGCAAAGGCTTTTTTAGACGATGGAGCTGATGTGTTTATACAAGGAAGGAATCAAGATAAGTTAGATGGTTTATCTGGTTTCGCTAAAGAGGTAAAAAATTCTGAAGATGTAGATGAGATTGTAAATGAGGTTAAGAATAAGCTGGGGGGTGTAGATATTTTTGTTTCTGCTATAGGAAGTGGTAAATATAAAAAGACAGGACTTCTATCTCAGGAGGAGTGGAATGAGATATTGATGCAAAACTTTTTTTCTTCAGTTTTGCTTATAAAGGGGATAGTTGGGCTTATGAACGGTTCTGATCCAAATATTGTTCTTACAGGCTCAATAGCTGGTATTGAACGGCTTAACGCTCCGGTTGGTTATACTGTAGCTAAGGCGGCTCTACACTCTTACGTTAGGTCTATGTCTAGTGAGTTAGCAGGGAGAAATATTAGGATTAATGTAGTCCACCCTGGGAACATTTACTTTTCTGGTGGAAGGTGGGAGGAACTAAAAAACTCTGATCAAGAAGGGACTAAGGCTTATATTGATTCTGTTGTTCCACAAAAAAGATTTGGAAACCCAGAAGATGTTGCTCAAGCTGTGTTGTTCTTGGCCTCACAAGGATCAAATTTTATAACTGGGGCTTCTATTGAAGTAGATGGTGGGCAACATGTATCATTTTAAAATTAATGAACTCTTCTAACACAGATACATTTGATTTGAAGAAGCGGGTGTTTATTGTTACTGGTGGGGCAGGATATTTGGGGATGAAGCATATTGAGGCTATATTGGAAGCAAACGGAAGGGTCGCTGTTTTTGACATAGATCCAAACACAAGAGAGAAGATGAAAGATCTTTCTGATAAATACAAAGACTGTGTTAAAAGTTACGTTGTTGATATAACTGATGAAGAGCAAGTCTCTCTTGGTGTGTTGGATGTAATAAAAGACATGGGCTCAGTGTACGGGCTTGTAAACAATGCGGCCAATAATCCAAAAATGAGAGAGGCTAATCAAAAGTCTACCGGCTCAAGACTAGAGACCTTCCCCATGGATGTTTGGGATAAGGACCTTGCTGTTGGGATTACCGGAGCATTTCTAATGAGTAAGTATGCCGGAAGAGAGATGGCTAAAAATAAGGAAGGAGTTATATTGAATATTGCATCAGATTTGTCTGTCATTGCTCCAGATCAGCGTATATATCGGAAGCCAGGTGAGACAGAAACTTCTCAGGTAAAGCCAGTCACGTATTCTGTTACTAAACACGCGCTTATAGGTTTGACCAAGTATCTTGCAACCTATTGGGCCGATGACGGGATAAGAACTAATGCTCTATCTCCTGGAGGGGTCTCAAACCCAAACATAGATCCCGAATTTAAAAAGAAGCTTGTGAATCTTATACCAATGTCTAGGATGGCCGAACCTGATGAGTATAAAGGGGCTGTAGTCTTCCTTCTTTCAGATGCATCAAAGTACATGACAGGAAATAATTTGGTTATAGATGGTGGGCGAAGTATTTGGTAAACCCATGATTGGCATAATACAAGGCCGCTTAACGAATTCTGGTGGCAAACTTCAATGCTTTCCTAATGATTCTTACAAAGAAGAGTTCTTTAAAGCTAGGAGTATAGGTTTGGATTATATTGAACTTATAAGTGATCCGGAACCAAATAGGTATAATCCATTATGGTCTGGTGATATTGAAGGTTTAAAGGCTGTAATAGGAGAGTCAGGTATTGAAGCCTATAGTCTTACTGTTGACCATATCATGCATAGGCCACTAACTTCGAACGATGTAAGTATCGCTCAAAAAAGTAAGGAAGATCTAGTTTCAATACTAAAGGTGGCAGAAGGTATAGGGGTCAAGGTTGCTGTCTTACCCTTTCTTGAAGGTGCCAGTTTGAAGGAAGGGCTTGTTGGTGGGGGTATAGAAATTATTAATGAAATATCTAAGGCAACCTCTATAAAAATTGCTATAGAGTCAGACTTAAGTGTTGGTGATCAAATTAAGATTTGCGAATCGTGTAATGTCGGAGTTTGTTATGACACAGGCAATAGAACTCATTTCGGCTTTAATTTGAAAGAGGAGATATTGTTGCTTAATAAGAACATAATCCATGTTCATATAAAGGACAAGGATAAGAATGGGAAAAATGTAATGCTTGGGGAAGGCGCTGTTGATTTATCAACAGCAATTATTGCATTAAAGTCTGTAAATTATCCTGGTAACCATACATTAGAAACGTCTAGGGGAGATGAGGAGGTGTCTGCAGCTGTTAAAAATTTGAGTTATTTGAAAGCACTTCTTAAGTAACTTTGGTATTTGTAGGGAAAAGATTAATATGCTATCCTCCTACACGGAATAACTTCTTTCAAATCTGTCCTTAGGAGGGACAAATCATGAGTATTCGTATCGGTAGTCGTCTCGTCGGTCCCGGCCAGCCATGCTTCGTCATCGCTGAGATCGGTATCAACCACAACGGCGACATCGACATCGCCAAGAAGCTGATCGACGTTGCAGTTGAGGCTGGATGCGATGCGGTGAAGTTCCAGAAGCGTACGATCGAGCTCTGCTATACCGAAGATGAACTCGCCAAGTCGAGGGTCGTGAACCCCGACAGCGGAGTGCTCCAGCTCGCGGTCGAGCGGGGAGTTCTCCCCGGAGATTCGGTCACGAGGTTGGTTGCTTCGGACTTCGAGGAGACGACGAACGGTGACCTCAAGTACGCTCTCGAGTTCAATCGGGAGGAGTACGACGAGATCCATCTCTACTGCAAGTCGAAGGGGATCATGTGGTTCGCTTCTCCGTGGGACGAGAAGGCGGTTGACTTCCTCGAGAAGTACAACCCACCTTGCTACAAGATCGCTTCGCCTCGTGCGAAGGATGAGGAGTTCCTCCGCTACGTCCGGTCGAAGGGTCGCCCTTTGATCCTCTCGACGGGTGCGTGCAATGAGGAGGAGATCCATAGGGCGGTTGAGATCTTGGGGGAGGAAGACCTTGTCATCCTCCACTGCGTTCTCACGTATCCTGCTCCCGAGGGCTCACTCAACCTCAAGATGATCCAGACCCTTCAGGGTTGGTTCCCAGAGGTGCCTGTGGGTTACTCTGGGCACGAGGTTGGGCTTCCTCAGTCGGTGATGGCAGTTGTCCTCGGCGCTACGGTCGTCGAGCGACACATCACTCTCGATCGAGCCATGTTCGGTTCTGATCAGGCTGCCAGTATGGAGCCTGGTGGGGTCAAGCACCTCGTTCGGGATATTCGGATCTGGGAGAGGGAGAAGGGAGATGGGGTCAGGGTTGTCTCCGAAGCGGAGCTTCAGAACTTCGAGAAGCTTCGTCGCAAGAACATCCCGGTCTAGTCTGCACAGACGGCATCATGTGATGCCGTCTTTTTCTATTCACTCCTTACAGCTAATTTTTTAGCTAAGACGTAACTCAAGACTGCAGTCATAAATTTGGATATAAGTATTGCCCATATAATACCCAAGATACCAAAGATATTTACAAGCACTAACATTAGTATTATCTGAGAGACGCTAGCAAAAGATGTTGCGACATACTGCTCTTTGGCAGCCTTCTGTGTTGTCAAGACTAAACTAGACAGATTTCCCATTATAAGAAGTATCAATGAGTACCACTGTGTATACGGTACAGCATCAACATAAGCAGGGAAAAGCACTTTAAAAATCAAAGGAGCGGAGAGTATGTATATCAAAACAATTGGTACAAGTACCGACAGACTCATGATAAACCTACCTTTAATCATCGAGACTGCTTCTTTGGCTGTACGGCCAGATATCTTTGGGGTAATGAGTAGGGTGGCATTTGATACCAGCCCCTTTATCTGCTGAGGGATAGCTGTGGCAAACATGTATACAGCAACTTCCGCGGCCCCAAGGTAGTGGAAGATGATTATCTTGTCTATATAAGCAGCAACATTGCTCAAAACGTTTTGGAAGCTAAGATGTTTGCCAAATTCAATTATGCCTGGCTCGACATTAGCTCTTTCGTTTTCTGGGATAGAATCATAAGTCTTCTTGTAGAAGAAGGCGTTAAGTATAAATTGAACCAATAAATTGATAGCAACCAACAAAATGACATTGTTAGTGAAAAATAATGCAATAGCAGTACCAGCAATCGTGGCGATATCAACTACACCTCTGTATACTGCGCTCTTTTTAAAATCTTTACTTCCGTTGATGTATGATTCGTAAACTTCAAATATTTTTATAGCGGGGTAGAGGACAGCCACTGTCATGAGACCGTACCCTAAGGTTTTGTTGTCGTTTAATAGATAATATATTGATCCACTTAATGAGGTGACAAGTATTAATGAATTCCACTTTATTAAAATTTTTGTAGCTGCGATAAAAGTCCCCTTGAATCCTCTGGCTACAGACTGAAGAACTGCTGCCGACAATCCAGTCAAGGAGAAGGTGGCAAAAAGTCCTGCCAAGGACAGTATGTATTTGTAATTACCGTAAACCTCTTTCGGCACAAGTCTGGCAAACAATATAGCCAGGCCAAAAGAAGAGAGTGAGGTTAGGATTTGACCCCCATTAAGCCAGAAGCCCCCCTTGGCCAAGTAGACCATGTCGGTTTTGAACCACTTCTCGCTCCCACGGAGCCAAGAATAGGCCTTACTTCTTATCTTCTGCATATATTAGCTCCATGGTACGATAGTGCCTATGAATAAACAAACCCTTAGGTCGGTGATACTTGTTGGTCTATTTATCCTGCCTTTCGTGCCATTTTTCGTGTCGTCTTCCTTCTTCTTCCCATTTATCACCACTAAGGCCTTCCTCTTTAGGATTATTGTCGAAGTAATCTTCGGGACTTGGCTTGTTCTTGCCCTCACATCTTCTGAGTATAGACCAAAGAAATCTCTGATACTTTATGCTGTAGGAGTCTTCATTTTTATTATTGGTTTGGCCAATCTTTTTGGAGTAGAGCCGGTAAAGAGCTTCTGGTCCAACTACGAGCGCATGGAGGGCTTCGTCTCTCTGCTTCACTTTGGAGCACTCTTCCTAGTTATGAGTTCTGTCTTTGACGATAGGGCCCGCTCTGAGGGTGGGGTTAGCTGGAGCTCTTGGTGGAACACCTCTCTCGTGGCGTCACTTCTTATGGTCTTCTATGCCATCTTCCAGCTTCTTGGTTCTTTTGAAATACATCAAGGAGGAGCCCGAGTGGATGGCACTATAGGCAACGCAGCTTACTTAGCCCTGTACCTACTCATACATATATTTGTAGCTATATATTACTTGGTGAAGAGTAAGATGACTGAACTTAAGTGGGCCTACACAGCTCTCATTGTGCTTCAGGTAAGCATCCTTTACTTCACAGCTACTAGAGGAGCGATATTGGGTCTACTTGGGGGACTCTTTATCATTGCTCTCCTTAACTTGAGGAATAGGGAAGATGCATGGACGAAGAAGATGAGCCAGAGAGCTCTCATCGCTCTTGTGCTCTTTGTTGGGGTCTTCTATATGGCCCGAGGTACAGAGTTTGTCACAAGTAGTCCAGTCTTGAGTAGGTTCTCTAGTCTATCTATATCAGCTCTTAAGACAGAGGGTAGAGCCTTCATATGGCCCATGGCTATAGAGGGTATTAAGGAGAGGCCACTCCTCGGTTGGGGGCAGGAGAATTTCAACTACGTCTTTGCTGAGCATTATAAGGCAGATATGTGGAGGCTTGAACCTTGGTTTGATAGAGCACACAACATCTTCCTTGATTGGGGCATAGCAGGTGGACTTCTTGGTTTGGGAGCATATTTATCTTTGTACGGAGTCTTCTTGTTGGTCTTGTGGAAGAGGGAGAGTAACCTCTCTTATGTAGAGAAGTCGGTACTTACAGGGCTCTTGTCCGCATACTTCTTCAACAACTTCTTTGTCTTTGACAATCTCTTGAGCTACATACTCTTCTTCTCGCTCTTGGCGTATGTACACTCAAAGGTGTCTACTGATTGGAAGAGAGCTGGGAGCTTGTTTGAGAAGATGAATTCGAAAGTATCTCTCTCTGTGGTCGTGGTAGGTGTAGTGCTCATTGTCTACTTGGTAAACATTAAGCCTATTATTGCTAACACGAGTTTGATTAACGCTCTACAAGTCGTTCAGGGTGGGGGAGACAAGTCTTTGGCCATCGACAGTTTCAAGAAATCTTATGAGTCGTCACGTCTGGGGCGCCCCGAAACAGTTGAGTGGATATCTTCTTCAGCCCCCACCATACTTTCTGATGAGAGCATACCTATGGAAGAGAGAAATGCTTACTTTGAGTTTGCTAAGAGTGTTATAGAGAAGATGAACGAAGAATTAGCGGGTGATCCTCGTTATGAGATAGTCTCTGGCAACTTCTACGCTAGTGTTGGGTCTGCAGAAGACGCTAGGAGGCATCTCTTACTCGCTAGAGACCTAATGCCCGAGAAGCAGGTTATCCACTTTAGCCTTGGTCAACTCGCTCTACAGGAGAACAAGAGCTCCGAAGCATTGGAACACCTCAAAACTGCTTACGAATTAGCGTCAGACTACAACGAGGCAAAGATTATTTATCTTCTTGGTGCGATATTGACGAAAGATTACGCTTTAGTAAATGAGTTACTTGGCTCAATTGACCCACAAACGCTCTTTGCTGATGAGAGAGTCTTCTCCGCGATGTTCCAAAGCGGACAAAAAAGTTTGCTACTCGCCACACTCCAAGGTTTGAAAAACAAATTACCAGAGAAAAAAGATTTGATTGACGAATACATAAGACAAGTAAACGAATCAAAATTCTAAAAAATATTTTTCAGAGTTATCCACACATTAGACGTTGTTACTATTGTATGTGCAAGGTGTACGTACGATAATAAATAGGAGTCGCGTGTAGAAAATTCAAATTTAATTTATATTTTCTGTGCGACGTTAACAAGTAATATCATCTCGCCGCGGCGGGAAAACAAAATGGCAGCAAAAAAGAAAAAGGCAAAGGCAAAGAAGAAGACCACAAAGAAGAAGTCTTCCTCAAAGAAGAAGCGAGCCTAATCGCCTCTCTAAAGAAAAAGCACTCTGTCAAAGGAGTGTTTTTTCTTTGGCTATTCTAAGGGGCTAAAATGTGTTAAAATGTGCATCTTATGGCCTTCTTACAGAGTATTTTCGGTACACCGGAGTCTAGGGAGCTCAAGTCTTGGGGCCCTATTGTGGCTAAAATAAACTCCCTCGAGGAAGAGATGTCTCGCCTCGACGAACAAGGCTTAAAGGATAAAACAACCGATTTCAAAAAGAGACTGGTAGGAGGTGAGAGTTTGGACTCTGTATTACCCGAAGCCTTCGCTTTAGTTAGGGAGGCAAGTAGGAGAACTCTTGGAGAGAGACACTTTGACGTACAGCTCTTAGGAGGTATAGCTCTTCATAGAGGTAATATTGCCGAAATGCGTACTGGAGAGGGTAAGACCTTGGTAGCCACTCTACCAGCGTATCTCAATGCTCTTACCTGCAAGGGGGTGCATGTGGTGACGGTCAACGACTACCTCTCAAGACGTGACGCTGTCTGGATGGGTCAGATCTACTCTGCTTTAGGTTTGACTATCGGAGTGTTGAACCATCAAGAGTCGTTCATCTATGATCCCAACCACTCAAGTAAGGACCAAGAGAGAGACGAGACAGGCTCCTTCCACGTTGTGCACGACTTTTTGAGGCCCTCATCTAAGAGAGAGGCCTATGCCGCCGACATAACTTATGGAACCAATAATGAGTTCGGCTTTGATTATCTCCGGGATAATCTTCTATACGACAAGACCTCTCTTAGTCAGAGAGATTTCAACTATGCGATTGTAGACGAGATAGACTCTATCCTTATAGATGAGGCTAGGACGCCTCTTATTATCTCGGCACCAACAGCCGAAGCCAGTGAGCTTTATGTGCAGTTTGCCAAGATTGCTAAGTCGCTTGATCAGGATACTGACTTTACTATAGATGAGAAGCGACAGACCATCTCTCTGACTCAAGCTGGTATAACCAAGGCCGAGAAGATGCTCGGGATGGAGAATATCTATAGCGAGGGGGGAGTTAAGTTTGTGCACCACCTAGAGACGGCGGTTAGGGCTAAGGCACTCTTCCATAAAGATAAGAAGTACGTGGTAAGAGATGGTGAGATTGTGATAGTGGATGAGTTCACGGGGCGTCTACAGCCTGGGCGTAGGTGGTCAGAGGGGCTGCACCAAGCCATAGAGGCCAAGGAAGGGGTAAGGATTAAGGAGGAGTCTAGGACCTTTGCTTCCATAACCTTCCAAAACTACTTCCGAATGTACAAGAAGCTCTCTGGTATGACTGGTACTGCAGCTACTTCTAAGGAGGAGTTCTACAAAGTTTATGGTCTGGAGACTTACCCTATACCAACCAACAAGCAAGTAGCGAGAGTAGACTACAACGACCAGATATTTCAAACAGAGAAGGGCAAGTATAAAGCCGTAACCAAGAAGGTTGGCGAGTTGCATCAGAAAGGCCAACCGGTGCTCATTGGTACTGTATCTATAGAGAACAACGAAGTTCTCTCTGACTATCTAAAGAAGGCGGGTATTCCTCATGAAGTACTAAATGCCAAGAACCATGAGAGGGAGGGAGAGATAATTGCTCAGGCCGGTAGGCGTGGGGCGGTAACTATAGCTACCAACATGGCTGGTCGTGGAGTGGACATTAAACTTGGAGGCAATCCAAGTGTCAAGGAGAGCTCCGAGGAGGTTAAGTCTTTGGGCGGACTCTATGTTTTGGGTACAGAGCGTCATGATGCTAGACGTATTGATAACCAGCTACGAGGTAGGGCAGGAAGGCAGGGGGATCCTGGAGGTACACAGTTCTTCGTCTCGCTTGAAGACAGCTTAATGAGGATATTTGCCACCGATACCATCAAGCGCATGATGGGGCGTTTCAATATCGCTGAGGATGAGCCAATAGAGAACAAGCTTATAACAAACGCTCTTGAGAAGGCTCAAGAGAAGATAGAGGGTCTTAACTTTGATGCTAGGAAGCATATCCTTGAGTTTGATGATGTTTTGAACTATCAGAGAAGTACTATATATAAAGCCCGTAGAGAGGTGCTTGTGGGAGGTAAGAGCGAGGTTGAGGCTTATCTTGATAAGGTAGAAGCTCTTCTTCAAGATGACTTGCAAGACAAGTTCTCCAAGAAGCTCTCAGCACTTAAGACTAAGCCAGAGTCTCTAGAGACAATGAGGAGAGTAATACTACAGACCATCGACACTTTCTGGGTTGACCACCTTGAGACTATGGAGCACTTGCGCTCAAGTGTCACACTGCGTGCTTATGGACAGAGAGACCCACTAGTTGAGTACAAGAAGGAAGGCTTGAGATACTTTAAAGAGATGGAGGCTTCTATAGGTAGACAGGTTGCTGAGTTCTTCGTGGCGCTTGATCCAAATGTAACCTTCCACTCACCAAACTCTTCTATTGAGAAGGTGGCTAGCGTTGTAGCGGACATAAGACAGCAACCAGCTTCCTCGGAGGGTAAGGAACTTGGAAGGAATGACCTCTGCTGGTGTGGCTCTGGCAAGAAGTTCAAAAAATGCCATGGACAAAACTCCTGAGTTTATAATCTTTCTTGAAGCAATGGTCTCTGAGCCCACTCTTTGGGGGGCTTTGCTCATAACGCCCTTAGCTGCTTTAGCTGAGGTGGTAGGAGCCTTCCCCACGTCTGCCTTCTTGGCGGGGCAGATGCTTCTTTTGGAAGAGGCCCCATTATTTAGAACGATCTTAGCCCTTGTGACTCTTGTGTGTATCCCAATAGGTGTGGGCACCACCCTTGGTTCACTCCCTCACTATGCTCTAGCCTTTTTTGGTGGTAAGCCAGCGATAGAGAAGTTTAAGAGATACACCAGAGTATCTTGGGAAGATGTGGAGAGATTTGAGAAGAGATTTTTTGGTAAGTGGTATGACGAAATAGTCTTTCTTGCCTTGAGGATTCTGCCACTTATGCCAACTGTGCCGATTAACTTATTGGCTGGGATATTAAGAATGAGACTAGCTTCTTATATAGCCATTACTGTTATAGGTATAACCATTCGTATGACTATTATTGTTATAGTTTTTGGCTATACTGGCGGTGGTATATTGAGAGGCTTTTTTGGTTTATAATGTACAAATATGAAGAATAAAAATTGGCTTTGGCTAGCTGTGGTAGTTGTTTTAATAGGTCTTACTGTCTTCGTTATTAAGGCCCCCGCAAAGGCTGGTGAGTTGGATGGCTTCGCCCAGTGTCTTGGGGAGAAGGAGGCCAAGTTCTATGGAACGTTCTGGTGCCCACACTGCAGGAACCAGAAGGCCCTCTTCGGCAGGTCAGCTAGACTTCTGCCTTATATAGAGTGCTCCACTCCAGACGGCAAATCTCAACTCGAGGTCTGCAAGGAGGCCAAGATAGAGGGTTATCCTACTTGGGAGTTTGCTGACGGGACTAGAATGAGCGGCACTATAGATCTTGAGGTTTTGGCGGAGAAGACCTCTTGTGAGTTACCCAGCCAAGGATAATGACTCAGTTTATTGCCAACTCGCTGCCTCTATTAACTCTTGCGTCGCATTTTTTGTTCGTGGGCGCTTTTGTTTCTATTTTGTTTAGAAATAGTTGGGGCAAGCAGGTGACTGTCTGGATCGGTAAGAACGCCACTCTCTTAGTATTTGTGGTTTCTCTCTTTGCTTTAGTGGGGAGTCTCTTCTACTCCAAATTCTTGGGCTTCTCTCCCTGTGAGCTTTGCTGGTGGCAGAGGATCTTCCTCTACCCAATACCTGTTATCACAGGCATTGCCTTGTGGAAGAGGGAGAGCAATGCGCTTGTCTATGCTGTACCTCTCGCTGTTATTGCTGGCATCATTGCTCTCTACCACTCTTATGTGAACTTGGGTGGGACATCTGTATTGCCTTGTACAGCCGTTGGTGGGGAGTGCTCTAAGTTGTATGTGATGGCCTTTGGTTATATCACAATACCTATGATGTCTCTCACTATTGCTTTGTACGTCTTACTGATTGCTTGGGCCAAAAAGCTTTATGCCTAAGATAGTAACGCATAGCGGTCACTACCATCCAGATGACGTGTTTGCTGTGGCCACATTGATGCTGGTTCACTCAGATGCTACTGTTGTAAGAAGTCGTGACCAAAAGATTCTTGATGAAGCGGACGTTGTTGTTGATGTCGGCCAAGAGTATGATCCTTCAAGATTTAGATTTGATCATCACCAACTTGGTGGAGCAGGAAAAAGAGATAATGGCATACCTTATGCTTCTTTTGGCTTAGTTTGGAAGGAGTTTGGTGAGGAACTTGCTGGTGGTAAAGTCGAGGCAGATATTATTGAACAAAAATTGGTGATGGCAATAGATGCACATGACAATGGGGTTGATGTTTCTCAACTTAATTTTAAAGATGTTAGGGAATATAACATTGGAGATTTTCTGGTGTCTTTTGTTACTAATGGCGAGTCTATGGAGGAGTTAGATGCTATTTTTAGCAAAGTAGTAGTAATAGCCAGAGATTTACTCACAAGAGAGATCATCAAAGCTAAGAAACGAGCCAAAGAGTGGCTTGAGGTGAAAAATATTTATGAAGAGAGTGAGAACAAAAAGATAATAGTTCTGCCCAAATACCTGTCATGGAAAAGGGTTCTTGTGCCCACAGAGGCTGAGTTTGTTGTATTTATGAGAGTAGATGGAAAATGGCAGGTGAGATCTATTCCGAAGGAGATTGGTGGTTTTGAGTTAAAAAGACCTCTCCCTTTTGATTGGGCGGGTCTTAATACTGAAGATTTAGCAAAGATCTCTGGTGTAAAGGATGCTTTCTTTTGTCATAAGGATCAATTTTTAGCAGTAGCCTTGTCAAAGGAGGGTGCTTTAGAGCTTGCTAATAAAGCCTTAAACGCTTAGGGTAGAGATATGTTTATCGACGAAATCAGTCTACATCTCAAGGCTGGCCGAGGAGGAGACGGAGTTGTCCGCTGGAGGCACGAGAAGGGTATAGATAAGGGAGGTCCTGCGGGGGGTAATGGTGGCCGTGGGGGGAACGTCTATGCCTTAGCAACAAGAGATACAGGAGTCCTTGCTTCATATAGAGATGTGAAGGTCTTTGCTGCAGAGGATGGTAGCGACGGGGAGAAGCATAATAAGCAAGGCAAGGAGGGTGAGAGTATTGAGATCAAGTTCCCAATTGGTTCTGTTATAACCAATCTGACTACGGGGCACATTTTTGAGCTTAAGGAGGACGGAGAGAAGATAAAGCTTCTTACGGGGGGCAAAGGAGGGCTCGGCAATGCCTTCTTTAAGTCTTCTATAAACAGGAGCCCCAAGCAGACAACTCTCGGAGAGGCGGGAGAGGAAGCAGATTTTGATATAGAGGTCCAGCTGGTGGTAGATTTCGGTATCATTGGTTTACCTAACGCAGGTAAGTCGAGTCTCTTGAATGCTCTGACAAGAGCCAAGTCAAAGATTGGGGCCTTCCCCTTCACTACACTTGAACCACATTTAGGAGACCTGTACGGCATAATCCTTGGTGACATCCCGGGTCTTATCGAGGGAGCACACGAGGGTAAGGGGTTGGGGCACAAGTTCTTGAGACACGTCAGGCGTACTAAGGCACTTATTCACGCCGTATCAAGCGAGGAGGAGGACCCAACAAAGGCTTATGAAATTGTCCGCCAAGAACTAATAAAATACAATAAGGATATAGCCGACAAGCCAGAAATCGTTTTGCTTACCAAGACTGACCTTATATCTGAGAAGGAGATGAAAGATAAACTATCTAAGCTAAAGAAGCTAAACAAAGACGTCCTAGCCGTCTCCGTTCTTGATGATAAGTTGCTTAAAGATTTTTCTGACTATCTAAGCAAGAGAGTTAATGAATAAGTACACCCCCACAATTGGTCTAGAGATTCACGCTGAACTTCTCACAAAGACGAAGATGTTTTGTGATTCAAAGAACGATACTGAGGAGAGGCGCCCCAATATAAACATCTGCCCTGTGTGTATGGGCCACCCCGGGACTCTCCCTGTTATTAATAAGGAGGCTGTAAGACAAGTTTTGCGTGTTGGTAAGGCTCTTAAAGGCGAACTGGCTTCTTATACCGAGTTTGATAGGAAGAACTACTTTTACCCAGATATACCAAAGGGTTACCAGATAAGCCAGTACAAGTACCCCTTAGTTAAGGGAGGTAGTCTTTTGGGCGTAGCCCTAACGAGGATACATCTTGAGGAGGATACAGCCAAGTCTACCCACGACAAGGGCACAGAGAGTTTGGTTGACTTCAATAGAGCTGGGGTCCCTCTTATGGAGCTTGTGACAGAGCCCGTGATAAGGAGTGCTATGGATGCAGCGAACTTTGCTCGAGAGTTACAATTGCTACTTTGGTATTTGAAGGCAAGTTCGGCAAATATGGAGAAAGGAGAGATGAGAGTCGAGGCCAACATATCCGTCAGCAAGGATGGTGGGAAGTTGGGAACGAAGGTTGAGGTCAAGAACTTAAACTCCTTTAAGGCAGTAGAGAAGGCGATAGAATTTGAGATTGCAAGACACATTGAGCTTCTTGAGAGAGGGGAGAGCGTCGTGCAAGAGACAAGAGGTTGGGATGAGAGCAAGGGAATCACCTTCTCTCAAAGGAAGAAGGAGGAGTCGCACGACTATAGATACTTCCCAGATCCAGATTTGCCTAAGCTTAAGATTGATGACGTTGCAGGATTCGATGATAAGTCCTTGGCAGAGACCCTGCCAGAGCTTCCTTGGGAGAGGAAAGAGAGGTACATGAGAGTAGTCGGTTTCAGTGAAGAGACTTCTGCTCTTTACACAAGAGATTTAGAGAAGGGTCAATATATAGACAAGGTGATAAGCGTGATGTCTAATAATGAGGACCTAAAAGTTGCTTCAAACTACCTAAACTCAGTTCTTGGGGTGACAAACGTCCCGGTAGAGAAGTTTGTTGTCGTTGTGGAGATGCTCAAAGAAAATACTTTATCTTCAAGAGGCGCGAAGGATTTGTTAAAGCAACTTGAGTCCTCAAACAAAGATCCAAAAGTTTTAGCTGAAGAGTTGGGACTTATACAAAAAAGTAATGTTGAAGATTTGAAGATAATTATAGAAAAAATTATTTTTGATAACGCGAATGTTGTCGCTGATTATAAAAAGGGCAAAACAGAATCCTTCCAATTTTTAGTAGGACAAGTTATGAAGGAGACCAAGGGCTCCGCAAATCCAAAGATTGCTGGTGATATCTTGAAGGGGATCCTGTCCTAGTCTAAGTGCTTTATCATTAACTTCTTTATCTTCATCTCTGCGTTTGATTTGTTTGTCCCTCCCTCTATATCTGCAATAATCTTTTCAAGATCAGAGTGCTTATAAACACGATAATTATTCATCGGATGTCTTTGGGCAGGGAACTTACCTGACTTATCCCAATTCCTCAGAGTCAGTGGTGTCACTCCAAGTATCTCAGCGGCCTCCTTTATCGAAAAATATATTTCCTTCATAAATCTAGTATAAACCTTGATAATCCTATATACGCAATTATAACAGATTAATAAGGTTTATGAGTATGGCCAATCCGCTCGCCATATTTTGTGACTAGCAATATTTTCCTTGAGCTTATTCGAACCCGCTATCCCAAGGTTTTCCCTTTTCGTTGGGCCATATTCTATCCACAGAATTTTCTCAATTTTAATAAAATTTACTCCACTATCGGAGTATAATTATGTTAATGACAACTGATCTTTTTATTGAGGGAAAGAACTATATCTCGGTTAGACGAGCTAGCCAGGAAACAGGCTATGCTCAGGACTATATTGGTCAGCTTTGCAGACAGAAAAAAATACCCGCTAAGCTTGTTGGTAGGACATGGTTTGTCGATATAGAGTCGCTGGCTAGGTATAAGTCTGGGATCGTACCTGTTACAAATAACAAAATCTCAAGGAGCGTTGAAAAACCTGCACATCTCGGATCGACGAGCATTAATTATGAGGCAGAAAGTAGTGTTGAGTTACCAAAACTTGTAAAAAAGAGACACTACGAACTAGACAGCTTCAAACTGCATAAAGATCCCAGTGTCTTAGCTTTGTCACTTATCGTCACTTTGTTTGTTGTGGGGAACAGTGTTGTCTCTTGGGTAAATTACTTGGCACCAGAACTTTTGATAATTAAGGGAGATGAAAAGTCACTCGCTCTTGTTGGAGAGGCTGTGCCAGCTTCTGTTGCTGAGCCCGACTCTTCTTTAGGTGAGGGTATGGTTGTCTTCCCCAAAGATGAAAACACAGATGAGAAGATTGATAATATAAAGAATTCTTTTTCCGATGAGGTGGAAGTATTTTTTGATGAAGGAGGTGAGTCTGGCGTTATACGACCCGTCTTTAGAACTAGCGGAGACACACATGACTACGCTTTCGTAATGGTCCCAGTAAAGGAAAAGAAATGAAAAAGATTTTACTCATAACAATTCTTTCATTACTTCCTTACTCAAGCTTCGCACAGAGTGTCATGTCTTCCGATGCATATAAGATGCAAAGTGACAGCATTAACTTTGCTGGACTCTTCAGCACTTCTACAAACTATCAAGTAGAGGATTCTTTGGGTGAGTTTGTCTCTGGCACCACTACTTCAACAACCTATAGAGGCTATCTAGGTTACCAGTTCATGGAGTTTGCTGATGCTGATACAGAGGACCCAACAGCCCCAACCTCTGTTGTCGCCACAGCGATAAGTACTACCGAAGTAGAACTTACATGGGGCGCCTCAACCGATAACATCGCAGTTGACCGTTATTACATATATAGGGATAACGTTAGGATAGATGATGTAGCCACCTTTCCTAGAAGCTTCTCTGACTCCGGCCTTACAGCCAACACAACTTATTCATACAATATCTCTGCTGTAGATGACTCTGGCAATGAGAGTGCTAGGTCCTCCACAACTACAGCAACAACCCTAGCTACTTCTACAGTCACTGGTCAGGGTGGAAGTAGATCAGTTGTTATTACAAACTTCAACACAAAATCTAATGATAATAATGTTTTAGTCTCCTTCGACACATCATTAGCTAGAACTGCAGAAATATACTGGGGTAGAGACCTAACCTATGGCGATGGCTTTATGATTGGTTCTACACAGACCAGTCACAATTTCTTGCTCGATAATCTTTTGCCCCAAACCTTCTATCACCTAAAGATAGTTCTTAAGGATGCGTATGGCACCACCATTAGTTATGAAAATTTATCCTTCAGAACTCTCTCTGTAGCTCTGTCTAAGTCTCCTGTTAATGTCAGCCAGTTTCTGGCTGAAGCTCAAGTGGATACGATCAATCTCTCTTGGATCTTGCCGATAGATAATAGGGTAGTGGGTGTAAAGATTGTTAGGAGAGAAGACTTTTATCCAGCCACTCCGACAGATGGTGAAGTGGTCTTTGAAACTGGAGAAGACTACGGAGTCACAAACTTTTTAGATACAAACGTTTTTCCTGGTAGGGACTACTTCTATACAATATTTACGCAAGACTTAGCTGGTAACACTTCTTCCGGAGTGGTGGCCAGCTCGAGAATTCTTCTCCCCGGTGAGGTCTTGGTTGAGAACCCACTAGACTATCTTCTACCAGCGGGGAGCGTTGACCCTCTAATAGCCAAACTTGAGGTCGAGGACTTCTTGTTTATCCAGTCTGGAGACAGTGTGGATGTCTCTGGTGGATCGGTCTTCGTCAGAGGCGACAAGAACACAACCATAGCTCTTAAGTACTATAGAGTGCCAGAGGTTCTTAAGACTATTGCCGTGACCCTGGTGACTCGTACAGAGCCACAAGGGAGCTTTACCTTCATTCTTCGCCCAAATAGAGACAAGACAAGATATGAGGCAACTATAGGTAGCCTTGGCCAAAATGCCGTCTATACCATGAGAGTAGACATCATTGATTACAAAAACCAAGGGCTTAAAACTATTAGAGGTACTCTTGAGGTTGTTAACCCAACTCTAAGTCCATTTGCGATACCAAACAACTTTAAATATTTGTTTCTCATAACTCTAGGTGTTGGTCTGGTACTTCTAATCTTGTACCGCTCTCTCTTTGTAAGAACAAGGAGGTTGCCTCTTATTAAAACGACATGATGACCAAAGGCTACAAATTAATAGCTCTCTTAACCCTTGTTTGGGCTCTTGTTGTGCCTGATGTAGCTAGAGCGGTTATAAACCCGATGATTAATTATCAAGGCCGTCTAACTGACTCATCTGGGGTGGCTGTGACTAATGGGTCTTATAATATGCGCTTTAGGCTTTATACTTCCGCCTCTGGTGGGTCTCCTGTGTTTACCGAGACATTGACTGGGAACAACAGAGTACCAGTGATAAGTGGACTCTTTTCGGTTATGGTGGGCTCTACTACCGACATTACTTCTGTAGACTTCGACCAGACACTTTATCTTGGAGTTGAAGTTGGTGGGACAGATTCTGTCACGCCAACTTGGGATGGTGAGATGTCTCCAAGGAAGATTATTGGCTCGGTCCCCACAGCCTTCGTAGCGAAGAACCTTAACGGTGGAAGTGCAACCACTACCAATCTCTATGTATCCGGCTCATCCACCCTACAAGCCTTCACCGCAACGAACAGTACCACCACTCAAGCTACAACTACCAATCTATTTAGCACCACAGCTTCATCAACCAACCTCTTCTCTACATCGGGTAACATCGGTGCTCTTACAGCAGGAGCTATTACCTCTGGACTTATCAATAGCCAAACCATCTCAAGTACTGCCAACTTCACTGGCACTCTCACTGCTACTGGAGGTCTTACAACTCTCTCCAACTTACTACTCACTGGTTCCACCACTTTACAGAACTTCACTGGAGTTAATTCCACTACCACCAATGCCACCAGCACCACTTTTGCTGTCACTACCCTCTGTCTAACAGGAGACACCTGTCGTACTACATGGCCTACAGGAGGCTCTGGTGGAGCTAACTCCAAGTGGGCAACCTCCACAGACGATACATCTATATACCCCAATGGTGCTTGGAGAGTTGGCATCGGCACCACCACCCCACGCTGGCTCCTCCAACTAGCCACCTCCACAGCACCGCAACTCACTCTATCTGATGGCTCACTAACCTCAAACCATTGGAGCTTTAGAAATGCAGGAGGGAACCTATATCTAGCTACATCCTCTCCATCTACACTCGCAACCACTTCCACCTCAGCTTTATCTGTACTTGGTTCATCAGGGTTTGTGGGCATTGGTTCATCATCACCAACATACAAATTAGTGGTTGATCAAGGAGTGGTAGATAACAATAGCTCTTCTTATGGGCTATCAATCTTTGCTGATGCTACAGGAAATATTGGTTACAGTGGGATCAATCTGTCATTAAACAATTCAACTCAGAATGTTGATGGGTATTTGAGAGCGGCTAGAACCTCCGGTTCCCTTTTTGTTGGTTATGAACTTGGAGTTAACTCATCAGATGGTTTTAGAATATTAACAGGAAATGGATCTGTTTCTGAAAGATTAAGAGTAAATAGCCTAGGTAGTGTTGGTATAAACACCGATGGTCCAGATAGAAGACTTGATGTCCTAGATGCCACAAATCCACAATTGAGACTCACTTATGCTGACGGAACTGTATATACAGACTTTTTGACAAACTCTTCTGGTAACTTAACCATTAGTCCTTCTGGAGGTGTGACTAGTCTTTCACAATTTCTTGCCACTAGTTCTTCCACTCTCCAAGCCTTCACCTTCACTAATGCTACTGGTACTCAAGCCACCACCACAAGCTTCTTTAGCACCACTGCTTCATCAACCAACCTTTTCTCTACGTCGGGTAACATCGGTAGTCTATACGGTGCTGGACTTAATACCTGCAATACATCAGCAGATAAACTTTTGTGGGCCGGTGGACTCTTCTCTTGTGGTACAGACCAAAACACCGGTGGAGCTGGGTCGGAGCTCAACTGGACTTTCTTTAACAACTCCGGTTTACGTCTTGGTACTTCTACTAACCAAGTGCTTATAAGTGCCTCTGGTGCTACCGCTACCACTTCTCTAGCCAAGCTCGAAGTTAGGTACGATTCTGCGGCTGGTGGTTCTTTGCTTGTTACTGGCTCCTCCACTCTCCAAGCCTTCACCTTCACCAATGCGACAGGTACTCAAGCCACCACTACCAACCTCTTCTCAACCACAGGCACCTTCGCTACCCTCTGTCTAACAGGAGACACCTGTCGTACCACATGGCCTACAGGGGGCTCTGGTGGAGCTAACTCTAAGTGGGCTACCTCTACTGACGACACATCTATATACCCCAATGGTGCCTGGAGAGTAGGCATTGGCACCACCACCCCACGTTGGCTCCTCCAGCTGGCTACCTCAACAGCTCCACAACTCACCCTATCTGATGGATCACTGACATCTAACCACTGGTCGTTTAGAAATGCAGGAGGGAACCTATACTTAGCTACATCTAGTCCGAGTACGTTTGCGACTTCGACAATCACAGCCTTTTCTATAGACGGAAGTGGAAATGTCGGTATAGGTACTACTACTCAAGCAAGGCGCTTGACTATAGCTAATACAGGAACAGGAGAGTCTATACCAGCTCAATTAAGGTTGGCGGCTAATAGTCATTATCTAGACATCCGAGTAGACGAAGCTATCAGCGGTAACCAAACTCAAATACAGTTTAACTTTGGAACACCTGATGGTTCTTATGTATTTAATTCTGGATCTGTCTATACAGGAGGCAGCCTTTACTCAACCGCTGGTAATTTATACTTGGGTTCTCAGTTTGGAAATAGTGTAAGTACAGATAGTAATGATAAATTGATGTTTAGTACGGCGACTATGGGTGAGGCGGGTAGGTTTTGGTTCAATCGTTTCGGCATCGGCACCACCACCCCTAGATGGCTCCTCCAACTAGCAACCTCCACAGCACCACAACTCACCCTATCTGACGCCTCACTTACCTCTAACCACTGGTCATTCAGAAACATAGGAGGTAACTTCTACCTAGCTACATCATCTCCATCTACATTTGCTACTTCAACTGCCTCAGCACTTACTATAAACACTAATGGCGCTGTATCACTATCGAACAACCTAACCACAGCTGGTGCAGCCACCTTTGGTGGGGTAGTTAACATAAACAGTGGAGGGTTGAATGTTAATAGTGGAAATACAGTTACAGGAAACATCTTTGTGAGTGATTTAACCGTACAAGGATCAACGATCGCCTTTGGTACTGATGGCAGTGCCAGCTTCCCAGAGCTTGCCTACTCTGGCAACAGCCTCATTTTGAGAAAAGCAGATGGAACTAATGGTGCATCCCTTGGTATAGGTACATCAACTCCCAAGTGGCTCCTCCAACTAGCTACCTCAACAGCACCACAACTCACTCTCTCTGACGCTTCACTCACCTCAGACCACTGGTCATTTAGAAACATAGGAGGTAACTTCTACCTAGCTACATCCTCTCCATCTACCTTTGCTACGTCTACAGTCACAGCTCTAACCATCAACACCAGTGGATTTGTTGGTATATCAAACTCAACACCAACAGAGAAGCTCCACATAGGTTCAAACACTGGTACTGAAGGCATAGTACTAGCTGGAAGCAATGCCAATGCCAACTCTGGTTATATAGACTTCAGAGAGACATCAGGTGCTATATGGGCCGGCTTTAGAATCAACCACGATTCTTCAGCCAACTCTCTATCAATACACGGTATGGACTCTGGTGCAGTCCTCTCAACCCCATATACCTTCTATAGAGGTACAGGATACAGTCAGCTAGCTGCTAACGTTGCTATAGGTATAACCCCAGGTGCAAACTACGCTCTTGAGGTTAATGGTACGGCTTCCACCACTAACTTCTACACACTCAACTCCACCACCACAAGTGCTACCACAACCTCCTTCTACTCAACAAACACTAGGGTAGCCGACCTTGTGATAGTAAACACAAGTAACCCTACTAACATGCGTCTAAACACAACAGGCTCTTACCCAACCCTTGACTTTAGAAGTGGTGACAGCGTATCAGGTGCTATTGGTCAGGATATGCTTGGTAACAACGACATTATCTACAGAAACTACTATGGAGACCTTAACTCTGGAGGTCATCAGTTTGTTGTGAGAGACAATGCCTTTGGCTCTATAAACGCTATGCGTATAGTCG